>Ga0210394_10000578_pt1 | contig 73795 bp, 73 predicted proteins | sample IncBWC12MmetaG_FD_160121 | JGI IMG/M metagenome (GOLD analysis project Ga0210394, IMG submission 160121) | Forest soil microbial communities from Barre Woods Harvard Forest LTER site, Petersham, Massachusetts, United States - Inc-BW-C-12-M | ecosystem: Environmental > Terrestrial > Soil >... | reverse complement strand
CCAGGAAGGCGTCACGCGTCAGGTTCTCACAGCCTGACGCGGTGACTGCGAGATCGTCCTCGATGCGGATGCCGCCGAACCTGGCGAGGCTCGCGACCCGAGGCCAGTCGATGCGGCTCGCTTGACCGTCGTTCGCGCGGGCGGCCTCGAGGAGCTGCGGGATGAAATAGATCCCGGGCTCCATGGTCACCACGAACCCGGGCTCGAGCACCCGGGTGAGCCTCAGGTACGGGTGGCCCTCGGGCCTCGGGATCTCGCCCTGCGCGGCCGTCTTCATGAACCCACCCACGTCGTGGACCTCGATGCCGAGGAGGTGCCCGATGCCGTGCGGCAGGAAGACCTTGGTGAGGCCGGTGGCGACCGCCTCCTCGCCCGAGCAGCGCACCAGCTTCGCCTCGTGCAGGAGCCTGCCCGTTTCCTCGTGCGCGGCCAGATGGATGTCGCGCCAGTCCACCCCGGCATGTACCCGGGCGCAGAGGCGCTGCTGCAGATCGTCCATGCGCTCGATGAGGTCACGAAAGTCCGGGTCCGCGAAGGAGTGGGTGCGGGTGATGTCGCAGGCATAGCCGGCGAACTGCGCGCCGGCGTCGATCAGCAGCGAGTGCCGCTCGCGCGGGGCGCGTTTTTCCAGCACCTGGTAGTGCAGCACCGCCCCGCCTTCGTTCAACGCGATGATGGGGTTGTAGGGCAGCTCCTGCTCGCGCGCGCCGCAGGCGCGCAGGAATTCGAGCTCGATCTCGAACTCGGAGTCCCCGCGTTCGAAGGCGCGCGTGGCGGCCAGGTGGCCGCGGGCGCCGAGCCGGTTCGCGGCGCGCAGGCAGGCGAGCTCGTAAGGGCTCTTGACCGCCCGGTCGTAGTCCAGGCGGCGCATGAGCTCTCTGGGGTTGACGGCCGCGACCCCCCAGGAGGCGAGCTCGGGGGTGGCATCGCCGATGTAGGCGGCGCGGGAGAGGTCCTTAGGGAGCGCCGCGCGTGCGGCGGCGGCATCCGCCGCCACGACCACCTCGAAATGCCGCACCCAGTAGCCGCGGGGCAGGTCCGCGGGCTTGTACCAGTAGTCGCGGGGCTGGTGCAGCACCAGCAGCGGCTTCGATCCGGGCTTAAACCATATGTAGGAATCGGGCACGTCGGCGAGCGGCACCCACACCTTGAAGGGGGCGTGCGCCAGGAAGGGATAGGTGCGGTCGTCCTCGAACACCGTGAGCGCCGATCCCGAGTGCACCAGGAGCCCGCTGAAGCCGCCGGCCTCGAGCGCCCGGGCGGTGCGTGCGCACAGCGCCTCGAGGTGGGGGCCGAAGGTCGCTTCCAGCTCCCGTACAAGCGCCGGGGTGGGTTCGGTATCTGGCATCGCGCATCTCCCGGCGGTCGCCGCGGTGCTGTCGTATCCGACAGACAGTCAGGGGTATCCGACAGAGCAAAGGGTTTTACACAGTCCGTCTGCAGTTTCCAATCGTACCGGGACTTCTATAGACTTTACCTTTCCGCGGCCTGGAATTGGGCACGGAACGGCCGCTCGCCGGTCGTGGTCTGATCCATACAACTCTTGCTTCCTTCGGGGAATTATCTGATGAACACCAAACTTGCTCTTAGCGCAATCGTTGCGGCGCTGATGCTGACGGCCTGTGCGAAGCAGGAAGCCGCCGCTCCGGACGCCGCTGCTACTCCTCCTGCTCCGGCCGCCGCGCCGGCTGCTGCTCCCGCCGACGCTGCCGCTCCGGCCGCTGGCACGGCTGCTCCTGCTGCGGATGCCGGCGCTGCCGCTCCCGCTGCTGGCGCTGCCGCTCCCGCTGCTGCACCGGCCGACCAGGCGACGCCGCCGAAGCAGTAAGTCCTCACGACTTACGGCTGAAAATCGCGGCCCGGACGGATCGCCAGCGCGAGCCGTCCGGGCCGTGTCATTCTTGGGCCCGACGCGATGAATGCCGTGACCGTCAGCGTGCGCGACGCACGCGCCCAACCCGCCGACCGGCTCTGGATCCAGAGCGTCTACCGCGATTACCTCGACGATCTGAACCCCGGCACCGGGCTCTTTCCGGCACTGGGTGAGATCGGCCATCGCGAGCCCGACCAGATCGCGCACTGGTTCGGCGACCCCAATACCTTTCCGCTGGTGATCTGCAAGGGCACCGAACCGGTGGGCTTCGCCCGCGTGCTGCGCGGCAATCCCGCGCCCGCGCCGCGGCCGCGCACCGACTACCGCATGGCCGAGTTCTTCATCACACGCGCGCGGCGGCGCCTCGGCGTCGGCCGCACGGCGGTCGAGCTCATCCTCAATCGCTTCGCGGGAAGCTGGGAGATTACCGAGTACCTGCGCAACACGGATGCGGTGCGCTTCTGGCGGCGGGTGGTCGGCGGCTACACGCGCGGCAAGTACCAGGAGCGCATCGTCAACGGCGAGGTTCACCAGGTGTTTGAGTCGGGCGCGCCGCCGCGCCCGGTGTAGCGAGTCCCCCCGCCGCGCAGCCGGCGCAGCCGCCGGCGAGCTGCGCGAAGGTGCGCTGCCGAAGCGTCGCCACCCGGCTGCCCTTGAGCGTGCGCGGCAGATGTTCGAGCGCATCGAGCAGGCGCAGCCGCAGCTTGAGCGATGCCAGGCGCCAGAAGCTGTAGACCAGGCACGCGGCCACCGCGAGGCCGACCGCCACACCCTGCAGCACGAGGCTCATACGGGCACCGCCCCGCCGCCGAAGGCGAGCGCCACGCGGTAGGTGATGAGCGCGCCGAGATAGGCGAGCGCGAAGAGATATGCGGCCATCGCGAGCGGATAGGTCCAGGAGTTGGTCTCGCGCTTCACCACCGCGAGCGTCGACAGGCACTGCGGCGCGAACACATACCACGCCAGCAGCGAGAGTCCCGTCGCGATGCTCCAGCTATGGCTGATGATGGGAGTGAGCGCGCCCGCGACATCGGTCGCACCCGACATGGCGTAAACGGTACCGAGCGCACTCACCGCGACCTCGCGCGCCGCGAGCCCGGGTACGAGCGCGATCGAGATCTGCCAGTTGAAGCCGATCGGCGCGAACAGGTACTCGAGCCCCCGGCCGAGCAGGCCCGCGACGCTGTACTGGATCGCAGGTCCGGTCGCGCCCGCGGGCGGCGCCGGGAAGCTCGCCAGGAACCACAGCACCACCATGAGCGTGAGGATGATGGTGCCGACGCGCGTCAGGAAGATCTTGGTGCGCTCCCACAACCCGAGCACGAGGTTCGACAGATGCGGCCAGCGGTACTCGGGGAGCTCGAGTAACAGCGGGCGGTATTCGCCGCGCATCATGGTGCGCTTGAGCACCCAGGCGACGCCGAGCGCGCTCACGACGCCCGCGACGTAGAGCGCGAACAGCACGAGTCCCCGCAGGTTCACCGGTCCGACGGCGCGCTGCGGAATGAAGGCGCCGATCAGGAGCGCGTACACCGGCAGCCGCGCCGAGCAGGTCATGAGCGGCGCGATCATGATGGTGGCGAGACGGTCGCGCGAGGAGGGGATGGTGCGCGCCGCCATGATCCCCGGGATCGCGCACGCGAAGCTCGAGAGCAGCGGAATGAAGGCGCGACCCGAGAGCCCGACGCGCCCCATGAGACGGTCGAGCATGAAGGCGGCGCGCGGCAGGTAGCCCGAGTCCTCGAGCGCCAGGATGAAGAGAAACAGGATCAGGATCTGCGGCAGGAACACCAGTACGCTGCCCGCGCCGGCGATCACGCCATCGAGCACCAGCCCGCGCAGCGGGCCGGCCGGCAGCACCGCCGACAGCCACTGGCTGAGCGAGGTGATGCCGACGTTGATCAGGTTCTGCGGCGCCTTGGCCCAGCTGAATACCGCCTGGAACATGAGGAACAGCACCACCGCGAGCAGCAGCGGGCCCGCCACAGGGTTGAGCACCACGGCATCGAGCCGCGCCAGTATCGCCGCGCGCGCCGGCACCCGGTAGCCGATCTCATCCAGCACGCGGCGCACTTCGCGCTGCGTCGCCTCGATCTCGGCGGCGGTCGCCGCCGGTGGCGCAACGATCCGCCGGCCGCGCGCGGCCGCGCCAAATCCGTAACTGTCGATCGCCTCGATGAGCTCGCGTTCGCCGCCGGCGCGCACCGCCACCGTCGGCACCACCGGCACGCCGAGCGCGCGCTCGAGCGCGGCCCGGTCGAACGTGTAGCCGCGCTCGGCGGCCAGGTCGCTCATGTTGAGCGCGACGATCATCGGGATGCCCAAACGCTTGAGCTCGAGCACCAGGCGCAGGTTCAGGCGCAGGTTCGTGGCATCGATCACGCACACCAGCAGATCCGGCGCGGGCTCGCTCGCGTGGCGGCCGAGCACGACGTCGCGCGCGATCGCCTCATCGAGCGTCGCGGGCTCGAGGCTATAGGCGCCGGGCAGATCGACGACGCGGTACAGCCGCCCGCTGCGCGGGCCCACCAGCCGGCCCTCCTTGCGCTCGACGGTGACGCCCGGGTAGTTGGCGACTTTCTGGCGGCTGCCGGTGAGACGGTTGAAGAGTGCGGTCTTGCCGCAGTTCGGCACGCCGATGAGGGAGAGAGAGAGCTGCGGCGCGGCGGCTGCCGCGGCCGCCGACGCGTTCATGGCGCGCGGACTGCGCCCGGGGTCGAGGGGCGGTGCAACTGTATCCAGATCGATTCAGCCTCGCGACGGCGCAGCGCCAGGGTCGTATGCCCGACACGCACCACGAAGGGGTCGCGGCCGGGGCGCGCCTCGGCGAGGATCTCGACCTGCTCACCGTTCACGAAGCCGAACTCGAGCAGCCGCCGCTCGAGCGGGGAGAGGACACCCGCGCGTGCGCCGACTGCGACCACCCGGCCGGCGGTGCCGGGCGGGAGCGCGGCGAGGCTCACGAAACCGGGGTCAAGCTCGAGCCCGGCGGGAGTGGCGGCGGCGTCCATGGCCCACAGTATGGATGAGAACGGTTCGCATTTTCAATCGCATTATGGTGATGGGGGTCACATAACGAAATCAAAGGCTTAGGGTCATTCTTACCCCACCGCCACCGCCGCAAGCCCCTGGTCGCGCTCGAGCAGCGGGCGCAGGTACTGGCCGGTATAGGAGCGCTCGGTGGCGGCGATGGTTTCGGGCGTGCCGGCCGCAATGATCTCCCCGCCGCCTTCCCCGCCTTCGGGGCCCAGATCGATCACCCAGTCGGCGGTCTTGATGACATCGAGATTGTGCTCGATGACGATCACCGTGTTGCCCTCGTCGCGCAACCGGTGCAGCACGTGCAGGAGCTGCTCGACGTCGTGGAAGTGCAGTCCCGTGGTCGGCTCATCGAGAATGTAGAGCGTGCGCCCGGTGGCGCGCTTGGCGAGCTCGCGCGAGAGCTTGACGCGCTGCGCCTCGCCGCCCGAGAGCGTCGTGGCGTTCTGCCCGAGCCGCACGTAGGAGAGGCCGACGTCGATGAGCGTCTGGAGCTTAGTTGCAACGGCGGGCACGTTCTGGAAGAAGCGCAGTGCCTCCTCGACGGTGAGCTCGAGCACCTCGTGGATGTTCTTGCCGCGGTAGCGGATTTCGAGCGTCTCGCGGTTGTAGCGCTGTCCCCGGCACACGTCGCACGGCACGTACACATCGGGCAGGAAGTGCATCTCGACGCGGATGACGCCGTCTCCCTGGCACGCCTCGCAGCGGCCGCCCTTGACGTTGAAGCTGAAGCGTCCGGGGTCGTAGCCGCGGGCGCGCGCCTCGGGCACCGCGGCGAACAGCTCGCGCAGCGGCGCGAACAGCCCGGTGTAAGTCGCCGGATTGGAGCGCGGCGTGCGCCCGATCGGACTCTGGTCGATGTCGATGACGCGATCGATTTCCTCGAGCCCCTCGAGCGAGGCGCACGGCGCCGCCTCGACCCGCGCGCCGTTCAGGCGCGCGGCCACGTGGCCGAAGAGCGTGTCGACGATGAGCGTCGACTTGCCCGAGCCCGACACGCCGGTGACGCAGGTGAGCAGTCCCAGCGGGATCTCGGCGGTGACGTTGCGCAGGTTGTTGCCACGCGCGCCGACGATGCGGATCTGCCGTGCAGGTGCGGGGCGGTTGCGCAGGGTGGGCACGACGATGCGGCGCCGCCCGGAGAGAAACTGTCCGGTGATCGAGGTCGGGGAGGCCTCGATGTCGCGCGGCGTGCCCTGTGCGACCAGGTGGCCGCCGTTGGCGCCGGCGCCTGGACCCAGGTCGACGACGTGGTCGGCCTCGCGGATCGCCTCCTCGTCGTGCTCGACCACGATCACGGTATTACCGAGATCGCGCAGGTGCTTCAGCGTGCCGAGGAGCCGCCGGTTGTCGCGCTGGTGCAGCCCGATCGAGGGCTCATCGAGGATGTACATGACGCCGGTGAGGCCCGAGCCCACCTGGCTCGCGAGGCGGATGCGCTGCGACTCCCCGCCGGAGAGCGTCTCGGCGCTGCGGTCGAGCGTCAGATACTCGAGTCCCACATCCACCAGGAACGCGAGCCGCTGCACCATACCCTTGACGATCTTGGCGGCCACCTCGCCGCGCCAGCCCGCGACCTCGAGGCCGCGCAGGAACTCGAGTGCACGGCCGACCGTGAGGTGCGCGACCTCGGGGAGGCTGCGCTCCGCGACGAACACGAAGCGCGCGGCGCGATTCAAGCGCGTGCCCTTGCAGTCCGGGCAGGGGCGCAGACTCAGGTAGCGCGACAGCTCCTCGCGCACCATCGGCGATGAGGTCTCGGCGTAGCGGCGCGTGAGATTCGGCAATATCCCTTCGAAGGGATGACGCTGCCGCACGCGCTTGCCCGGTTGCGCGCGGTCGCTGAACTCGATCGCCTCGGTGCCGCTGCCGTTGAGCAGCACGTGGCGCACGTGCTCGGGAAGCTCGCTCCACGGCGTCTCGATGTCGAAGCCGTAGTGTTTCGCCAGCGCCTGGATGAGATGGAAGTAGTGATCGTTACGGCGGTCCCAGCCGCGTACCGCGCCGCCGGCGAGCGAGAGGTGTGGATGCAGCACGACGCGCTGCGGATCGAAGAACTCCTCGACCCCGAGCCCGTCGCACGCGGGGCAGGCGCCGGCCGGGTTGTTGAAGGAGAAGAGCTTCGGCTCGAGCGGCGGCACGCTGTAGCCGCAGATCGGGCAGGCGTGGCGGCTCGAGAAGACGAGCGGCTCGCGCTGCGGCTCATCGAGCAGGATCAGCTGGGCGAGGCCGCCGGAGAGCCTGAGCGCCGTCTCGAACGATTCGGCTAAACGCTGCGCGGCGTCGGGCCGCACGCGCATGCGATCGACCACCGCCTCGATGTCGTGCTTTTTCTTCGGATCGAGCGCGGGCAATGCCTCGAGCTCATGAATGCGCCCGTCGATGCGCACGCGCACGAAGCCCTGCGCGCCCAGATCCTCGAGCAGCTCGAGGTGCTCGCCCTTGCGCTGCGCCACCACGGGGGCGAGGAGCGCAGCCGCCGTGCCCTCCGGGAGCTTCATCACCTGGTCGACCATCTGGCTCACGGTCTGCGCGGCGAGCTCGGTGCCGTGATCGGGGCAACGCGGCGTGCCGGCGCGCGCGTAGAGGAGGCGCAGATAGTCGTAGATCTCGGTCACCGTGCCGACGGTCGAGCGCGGGTTGTGCGAGCTCGCCTTCTGCTCGATGGCGATCGCCGGCGACAGGCCCTCGATGCTGTCGACGTCGGGCTTGTCCATGGTCGCGAGGAACTGCCGCGCGTAGGCCGACAGCGACTCGACGTAGCGGCGCTGACCCTCGGCATAGAGCGTGTCGAAGGTGAGGGAGGACTTGCCCGAGCCCGAAAGGCCGGTGACCACGATCAACCGCTCGCGCGGCAGGTCGAGGCTCAGGTTCTTCAGGTTGTGGGTGCGCGCACCGCGCACGCGGATCTCGTGCATTGAACCGGTAATCCTACGCGGGGCGTCCGGTGAGACCCAGCGTGCCGAAGTGGGGAGTGGGAGATGGAGGCGGAAGGGGCCGCCTTAAAGCGCCCCGGAGGCGTCTACGGAGGCGCAGGAGGGGTCCTCTTGACTACCATAGAATATATCTTAAGATATGTCTTGTAACACAAGGAGCACAGGTGCCATGCACCGACATCACCACCATCATCATCACTGCGGCCCCCAGGACGCCCAGGGCGAGCGCGAGTATTTCATGGGGCACCGGCACGGCCGGCGCTTCGGACACTTCACCGCCGGCTTCATGGGCGGAATGGGAATGGGCGGGCGCGCGTTCCGCGCCGGCCGGCGCCTCGCCTCCGGCGACCTGCAGCTGGTGCTGCTCGCGCTCCTGGCCGAGCAGCCAAGTCACGGCTACGAGCTCATCAAGGCGCTGGAAGAGCGCTCCGACGGCTTCTACTGCCCGAGCCCCGGCATGGTGTACCCGGCACTGACCTGGCTCGAGGAAATGGGCTACACGAGCGTCGCGGCCGAGGGAGCCAAGAAGCTCTACAGCATCACCGACACGGGCCGCGCCTACCTCAGCGAAAACCAGGACGCGGCGGACGCCATGCTGAGCCAGCTCGAGCAGATCGGTCGCAAGATGGGGCGTCTGCGCGAGGCGTTCGGCGAGGACGAGGACTCCGACTGGCGTGAGCTCGAGGCCGTGCGCCGCGAGTTGAAGCACGCGCTGCGCGAAAAGCGCGGCGCCTCGGCGGAGGAGCGCAGCCGCATCATCGCCATTCTCAAGCAGGCCGTCGCCCAGATCCGCGCCAAGGGCTGACGCGGCCCCCGATCCTGCGCGTTCGGTGCGGCAATGCGCCTAGCCGCGTTGCCTCGTACGACCTATCCTCTCTATCCTTCGCCGCTCGCATTTGAGGGGCTCAAAGAGGGTTTACACATGGCGCGCGGTGTCAACAAAGTCATCCTGATCGGCAATCTGGGCGCCGACCCCGAAACGCGGGCGATGCCCTCCGGCACGACCGTGGCGAACCTGCGCATCGCAACGAGCGAGAGCTGGCGCGACAAGCAGACCGGCGAGCAGCAGGAGCGCACCGAATGGCACCGCGTGGCGCTCTTCGGGCGGCTCGCGGAAGTCGCCGGGGAATACCTGCGCAAGGGCTCGAAGGTCTACATCGAGGGGAGCCTGCGCACGCGCAAGTGGCAGGACAAGGAGGGCAAAGACCGCTACTCCACCGAGATCGTCGGCAACGACATGCAGATGCTTGACGCGCGCGGCGGCGGTGCCGGCGGCGCGGCGGGCGGCGCCAGTGGTGGCGGCGGCCGCGAGCACCTCGGCGAAGAGTCCGGCGGTGGCGGTGGTGGCGGCGGCGGTGGCGGCGCGGGCCGCAGCAGCGGCGGCGGCGGCTCGGGCGAGGAATTCGACGACGATATCCCGTTCTGAGGCGCGGGTCGTTCGCGCCTTCAGAGATGCTGCTTGAGGAAGCTGTCGAGCGCCTCGAGCATCGCGGTGCGCGTTGCAGCCTGTGATAGCCAGTGGTCTTCGTAGGGAAGCTTCACGACCGTGACCGTTTTGCCCGCCTTCTGCAGGGCTTCTGCCATGCGCAGCGACTGCTCGGTCGGCACTACGCCGTCGCCGGTTCCATAGGCGATCATCACGGGGATCTTGATGGAGGCTACCGAGTTGATCGGTGACTTGGTGGCGAGCGCCGGGTCGGTTTCCGACCCGATGCGCTCCGTCCACACCGATTCGGCCGTCGAAATTACACGCCGGACACGGAACGCGGACCCGACGACTGTGGGCACCTGCGTGCGCCTCAACTCGCGCAGATCCGAGACGCCGTTGACGCTCGCCGCGCAGGCGTAGAGATCCGGCGTGAACGCGGCGCCGGCGAGCGCCGCATAGCCGCCGTAGGAAGCGCCGACGATGCAAACATGATGCGCATCGGCAATGCCCTGGTCGATCATGGCGCGTACGCCGTCGGTGACGTCGTCCTGCATGAGCCCGCCCCACTGGCGGTAGCCAGCCCTTTCGAAGGCCTCGCCGAATCCGCTCGAGCCGCGGAATTGCGGTTGCAGGACGGCGTAGCCGCGCGTCGCGAGAAACTGGGCCAACCAGTCGAAGGCCGGGTAGTCGCGCGCCTGCGGGCCGCCGTGCGGCAGCACGACGAGAGGCCCGGGTCCCGCATGCTTTCCGGGCGGCGGCAGGGTGAGGTAAGCGGGAATCGGCGTGCCGTCGCGTGCCTTGTAGGTGATCTCGCGGAATTCGCCGAGTGTCGCTCCCTCGAGCCCGGGATACTCCTCCCCGGCTATATCGGCGCGACGGCTCTTGAAATCGATCAGATAGTAAACCGGCGGGGTCGAAGGTGTTTCCACCTTGGCGAGTGTGCGCGCGCCATCCACCGACCACCCGTACACGCTCACTTGCCTGTTGGGGAAGGCGCGCCTCACCGCAGCGGCGCGCTGCTGCGCCTGCGCGTCGAGCCAATGGATCGTCGTCTTGGAGCCGCCGACGTATACGCCGATGATCGCGCCCGTGTAGGGATCGGTGTACGTGCCGTCGATATCGGCGTCCGGATCCTCTGCGAGCACGGTGGTGGGCGAGCCATCGAGCGGCAGCTTCCAGGCCGCCTGATGCGCGCGTCCGTTGGTTGCGAGCAGCACCAGCGCCGAGTCATCCGGGAGGATCCCCGCGAGGCGGGGTGCGCTCTTGTCTTCCGTCTCCAGGATCTGACGGATGTTGTTTCCCGAGAGCGCGTACACGCGATAGACCCGATTGACGTAGTCCCAGTCCGCACGCGCGACCGGTGTACCGGCGCGATCGACCTCCCACGCCACAGTTAACTCCTTGCCGGTCTTGATGATCGTAGGCGTGCCGGTCGCGGTATCGACTTCGAGCAGGCAGGCCGAGCCCCCGTAACAGGCGCTGTTGGTTCCCATGATGACTGTGTGCGGCTTGTCGATACTCCCGCGCACGAGATACGCATAGGCGGCCGCTTCAGCGCCGCGCGCCTTGCCATTGGCCGCCGGCAGCATCCGTCCGTCTCCGCCCGCCGCGCCGTAAGCGATGTTGATGAAGAATTCCCGCGATGTCTGCGTGGCGTCGTCGGACTGATGAGTCTGACTGAAGGTGACGAGCAGCGTGTCGTCGTCGTTCCACATGAGGCTGCGCAGCTTCAGCCGCTCGGGCAGCGCGAGGACGCGCAGCTGCCTGCGTGCATCGACGTCGAACATCACGACCCTGGGCTTGTCGTGCGCATGGTCCACCCAGGCGAGGCGCGTGCCGCCCGGGCTCAGCACCGTGTCGGTTTCGGCCGGCAGCGCACCGAAGGCTGCCGCCGCCGGAGGTGCGGCGCCGGAAGGTGTGTCCGCCGCCGCCGATCCGCAGCGTCCGAGGGCGCCCAGGAGCAGGGCGGCGACCAATGCCCCATCCACGACGCGCACCGCGCTCACGTTTGGCCTCGCATGGGACGCCCCCTTCTTATTCTTGTCGCCCCGAGTATGCGAGTCGCATGCGCTGCCCGGCAATCCTGGGCTGTGCCGGCCCTCATATCTTCATAAGTATTTGATTATTAGCAATATTACGTCTTCTGAGCCGCTTCTTCGGGGGGTATAAAAGTGTGCCTGTCACCCCCAACACCGTAGAATTCGCAGCCTCGAACACCCATGCCCCGCCGCTATTTCATCAAGACCTTCGGCTGCCAGATGAACGAGTACGACTCCGCCCGTATGGCGGACGTGCTCTCAGCTGGCGCCCATCTCATCGCGACCGAGGATCCACGCGAGGCCGACGTGTTGCTGATGAACACCTGCTCGGTGCGCGAGAAGGCGCAGGAGAAAGTCTTCTCCCTCCTCGGCGAGTGGCGGCTTCTCAAGGCGCGCCGTCCCGAGGTGATCATCGGGGTCGGCGGCTGCGTCGCGAGCCAGGAGGGTGAGGCGATCACCGAGCGCGCGCCGTTCGTCGATCTGGTATTCGGGCCGCAGACGCTGCATCGCCTGCCGCAGATGATCACGGAGCTCAAGCGCACCGGCCGCGCGCAGGTCGACGTCAGCTTCCCGGAGATCGAGAAGTTCGACGCGTTGCCCGAACCGCGCGCCGAAGGGGCGCGCGCGTTCGTGTCCATCATGGAGGGCTGCAGCAAGTACTGCAGCTTCTGCATCGTGCCCTATACGCGGGGCGAGGAGATGAGCCGCGGCTTCGAGTCGGTGCTGGCAGAGGTGCGCGCGCTCGCCGCCCAGGGCGTCGCCGAGGTGACGCTCCTCGGCCAGAACGTCAACGCGTATCGCGGACCGATGCAGGACGGCGCGCTCATCGACCTCGCGACGCTCATCCATCACGTCGCGCGCCTGCCCGGCATCGAGCGCATCCGCTTCACCACCTCGCACCCGCTCGAATTCAACGACAGCCTGATCGAGGCCTACGCCAGCGTGCCGCAGCTCGCCAATCACCTGCACCTGCCGGTGCAGAGCGGCTCGGACCGGGTGCTCGCCCTCATGAAGCGCGGCTACACGGCGCTCGAGTTCAAGGCGAAGGTGCGGCGGCTGCGCGCCGTGCGCCCCGACATCTCGATCTCCTCCGACTTCATCGTCGGCTTCCCCGGTGAGACGGAACGCGACTTCGAGGCGACGCTCGCGCTGGCGCGTGAGGTGGGAATCGATCAGTCGTTCAGCTTCCTCTACAGCCGCCGGCCCGGAACGCCCGCGGCCTCACTCCCCGACGAGGTGAGCTACGAGGTGAAGCAGGGGCGCCTGGCACGGCTGCAGGCGCAGCTCGAGGCGCAGGCACACGCCATCAGCCAGGCGATGGTCGGCACGCGGCAGCGCGTGCTCATCGAGCGGCCCGCGAAGCGCGACACGCGCGAGCTCGCCGGCCGCACCGCCAACAACCGCTGGGTGAACTTCGCCGGCCCCGTGAGCCTCATCGATTGCTTCGCCGACGTCGAGGTGACCGAGGCGCGGGCGCACAGTCTGCGCGGCCGGCTGAGCGACGCAGCGCCGCGCGCGGCCTGCGGCTGAATGGCCGTGTCCGCCTCATCGCCGCCGGAGCCGCCGCGGGAATTCACTCTCGGCGGCGCCGATAACACCCGCCTCGCAAACCTCTGCGGTCCGCTCGATGAGAACCTGCGGCAGCTGGAGGAGCGGCTCGGCGTACGCATCCGCCGCCGCGGCGATTCCTTCCGCGTGAGCGGCGCGCTCGCCACCAACGCCGAGGAGGTCCTGCGCGAGCTGTTCGAACTCACGCGCACCGCGCAAGTCACCCCCGAGCGCGTGCATCTCGCGTTGCGCGACCGTGAGGCCGGCGCGCCGGCCCCGAACGCGGATCCCGGCGAGCACGGCGTGGAGGTGCCGCGCGGCGGCATCCGTGCGCGCGGGCGGCACCAGCGCGAGTACCTCGAGCACATCCGCGGCGGCGACCTGACCTTCGGCATCGGTCCCGCGGGCACCGGCAAGACCTACCTCGCGGTGGCCTGCGCGGTCGAGGCGCTGCAGTCCGACCGGGTGCGGCGCATCGTGCTGGTACGGCCGGCGGTCGAGGCGGGTGAGCGCCTGGGGTTCCTCCCCGGCGATCTCACCCAGAAGGTCGACCCGTACCTGCGCCCCATGTACGACGCGCTCTACGAAATGATGGGCTTCGATCGGGTGGCGCGCTTCATCGAGCGCAACATCATCGAGGTGGCGCCGCTCGCATTCATGCGCGGCCGCTCGCTGAATGACTCCTTCATCATCCTCGATGAGGCGCAGAACACCACCATCGAGCAGATGAAGATGTTCCTGACGCGCATCGGCTTCGGCTCGCGCTCGGTGGTCACCGGCGATGTCACCCAGACCGATCTGCCCGCCGGCAAGCAGTCGGGCCTCTCGCACGTCGTCAGCGTGCTGCGCAACGTACCGGGGGTCGCCTTCACTTTCTTCGATGCCCAGGACGTGGTGCGCCATCCGCTGGTGCAGCGCATCGTGCAGGCCTACGAATCCCACGGCGGCGGCACGTGAGCACCGCGCCCCTCAGCATCGAGCTGCAGCGCCGGGTGCGCGGCTGGGCGCCGCGGCGCAGCGAGCTGGCGCGCTGGGCGAGCGCGGCCTTGGGTAAGCAGGCCGCCGGCGCCGAGCTCGGCGTACGGGTCGTCGGCAGCGCCGAGAGCGCGCGCCTCAACGCCCGCTATCGCGGCCGTGACCGCCCGACCAACGTGCTGTCCTTTCCGCAACCGCCGCTGCCGGCGCGCGCCCGCGCCGCGGTGCGTGCGCTCGGGGACCTGGTGATCTGTCCCACGGTGCTGCGCGGCGAGGCGCGTGCCCAGGCGAAGACGCTGCGGGCGCACTGGGCGCACCTGGTGGTGCACGGGACGCTCCACCTGATCGGCTACGACCACCAACGCGCCGCGGACGCGCGCCGCATGGAGCGGCGCGAGATCGCAGTGCTGCGCCGCCTCGGCTTCACCAATCCCTACCGGAGCGCCTGACGCCATGACCAAGGACTTGAACGCGACCGGACGGTGGCTGAAGCGCCTCACCCAGGGGCTGGCCGCCGAGCCGCAGGATCGCGCCGAGCTCCTCACGCTGCTGCGCGACGCCGGTGAGCGCGGTCTGGTCGATAGCGATGCGCTCTCGATGATCGAGGGCGTGCTGGATGTCTCGGACCTGCAGGTGCGCGACATCATGGTGCCGCGCGCCCAGATGGTGTTCATCCGCCGCGACGAGCGCGCCGCGGCGATTCTGCCCAAGGTGGTGGAGTCGGGACACTCGCGCTTCCCGGTGATGGACGAGGATCGCGACGACATCGTCGGGATCCTGCTCGCCAAGGATCTGCTGCGCCTCACGGTGGAGAAGCGCGAGCGCTTCGACATCCGCGAGTTCATGCGCCCGGCGCTGTTCGTGCCCGAGTCGAAGCGGCTCAATGTGCTGCTGCGCGAGTTCCGCCGCAACCGCAACCACATGGCGATCGTGGTGGATGAGTACGGCGGGGTCTCGGGCCTGGTCACCATCGAGGACGTGATCGAGCAGATCGTCGGCGAGATCGATGACGAATACGACGTCGAGGATGATCAGAACATCCGCCGCGATGCCGAGCGGCAGTTCACCGTGCGCGGTGTCACGCGCATCGCCGAGTTCAACGAGTTCTTCGGCGCGCAGCTCTCCGAGGAGCAGGGTTTCGACACCGTGGCGGGTCTCGTCATGAAGCAGCTCGGCCACCTGCCGCGCCGCGGCGAGAGCGCCTCCATCGACGGCTTCGAGTTCCGCGTGCTGCGTGCCGACCGCCGCCGCATCGAGGCGCTGCGTGTGGTGGCGCCGCGCGACGTGCTGCCGCCGCCCGAAGAGCGCCCGGCGGACCGCGCTTAAGCCGCATGACATCCGCCCCCGTTGCCGCGGCGCACTCCGCGGCGCACGCGCCCTACACCCTGCCGCGGCCGGCCGCGCCGTGGGTGCGCGCGCTGCTCGCGCTCGGCGCGGGCGCGGCGCTGGCCACGGCGTTCGCACCGCTGGGGTTCTGGCCGCTCGCGGTGCTGTGCCCGGCACTCCTCATGTGGTTGTGGCAGGGCGCGGCCCCCCGTGAGGCGGCCCGGCTCGGCTTCCTCTTCAATGCCGGCACCTTCCTCGCCGGCACCTACTGGCTCCTCATCAGCCTGCCGACCGGCGGCGCGCCGGTATGGATGGCGCTGTTCCTGCTGCTGGCGCTGAGCGCCATCATGGCGCTCTATCACGCGGCGCTCGGCTTCGCGTGCGCGCGCTGGCTCCCCGCACAGGGCGCGCTGCGCTACCTGGTGGGGCTCCCCGCCGCCTGGCTGCTGGTCGAGTGGTGGCGCGGCTGGTTCCTCTCGGGGTTCTCGTGGCTGTCGCTCGGCTATTCGCAGACCGACAGCCCGCTCGCCGGGCTCGCGCCGGTGCTCGGCGTCTACGGCCTGAGCGCCGCACTCCTCGTGTCCGCCGGGGCCGTCACCGCGCTTGCGCTCGGCACCCGCGGCGTGCGCATCGCGGCGGCCGTCGTGCTCATCGTCCCCTGGGTCGCGGGCGCGGCGCTCCGCGGGACTTCCTGGACCCATCCCGCTGGCGCCGCCGTGTCGGTAGCCATCGTCCAGGGCGCGATCCCGCAGGATGAGAAGTGGCTGGATGAGAACAAGGACACGACGCTCGCGCTCTACAAGAAGCTCACCGAGGAGGCGCTCGGCAATGCGCTCATCGTCTGGCCCGAGTCGGCCCCCGCCGCTACCGCCAACGACATCGTCCCCTATCTCACGGAGGTGTACGCCGAGGCGCACGCCCGGGGCTCGGCGCTGGTGATGGGCGTGCTGCGCGCCGAGGGCGGCGTGGCGGATACCGACCCGGTGCGCTACTACAACTCAGTGCTGGCGCTCGACCGGGGACAGAGCTGGTATGACAAGCATCACCTGGTGCCGTTTGCGGAATTCTTCCCGGTGCCCTCGTTCATCCGTTCGTGGATGCGCCTCGCGAGCCTGCCGTACTCGGACTTCACGCCCGGCCCCGACTACCAGCCGCCGCTGCTGGCGGCGCATTTGAAGCTCGGCACCACGGTCTGCTACGAGGACGCCTACGGGAGCTCGATGCTCGAGCCGCTGCGCCGGGACGGCGCGGACGCGCTGGTGAACGTCACCAACGACGCCTGGTTCGGCCACTCGAGCGCCCGCCACCAGCATCTGCAGATCTCGCGCATGCGGGCGCTGGAGGAGGGCCGTTACCTGATCCGGGCCGCCAACGACGGCATCTCCGCGATCATCGGCCCGCACGGCGAAATCGTGGCCCGCGCCCCGGAATTCCGCCCCGCGGTGCTGGTCTCAAGCGTGACCCCGCTCGCAGGTCTCACCCCTTATGCCCGTGTTGGAAACTGGCCTGTACTAGGCCTCGCGGCGCTCGCGCTGGCATGTGCCCTGGTGGTGCGGAATGATAGGCTGTGGCGGACCCGCTCCGGGTCCGCCGGCGCGCCGTCCTGAGGGCGGCGTGCGGTACTCCATGGAAGTGTCCGACATGAACGTGAAAGCCGATTTCGTCCTGGTTCCGCCACTGCGCAGCCCGCTCGCGGTGCTGGCGCTCGCAGTGGCGCTCGCCGCCTGCTCGCGCGACACCAGCGCCCAGCAGACCCATCCGGCGGCGGCGCCCGCCACGGCCGCCGTGCCGGCCCCGGCCGCCCCAGCGGCCGCGGAGTCCGCGCCTGCCGACCCCGCCATGCGCGCGCTCCCGGATTTCACGCAGCTGGTCGAGAAGTACGGCCCGGCGGTCGTCAACGTCGAGGTCGTGGAGAAGCCGCAGCCCGCTCCGGGGCAGGGCCTCTCACCGAACGATCCGTTCTACGATTTCTTCCGGCGCTTCGGCATCCCGGCGCCCGACCAGGGTCCGCGGGCCGGTCAGCCGCCGGTCCGCGGGGCGGGCTCGGGATTCATCGTGAGCCCGGACGGCTACATCCTCACCAACACCCACGTGGTGGCGGATGCCGAAACCGTCACCGTGCGGCTCACCGACCGGCGCGAGTTCCAGGCCAAGGTCATCGGCGCCGATGAGCGCACCGACGTCGCGGTCATCAAGATCAGCGCCAGCAACCTGCCCACCGTCAGGCTCGGCGATCCCGCGCGCATCAAGCCGGGGCAGTGGGTGCTCGCGATCGGCTCGCCGTTCGGCTTCGAGAACACCGTCACCGCCGGCATCATCAGCGCCACCTCGCGTTCGCTGCCGAGCGACAACTACGTGCCCTTCATCCAGACCGACGTCGCCGTCAATCCCGGCAACTCGGGCGGCCCGCTCTTCAACATGGCGGGCGAGGTGATCGGCATCAACTCGCAGATCTTCAGCCGCACCGGCGGCTTCATGGGGCTCTCCTTCGCGATCCCGATCGACGTGGCGCGTAACGTCGAGGAGCAGCTCATCAAGACCGGCAAGGTGGTGCGCGGGCGCATCGGCGTCACCATCCAGGATCTCAACGCCCAGCTCGCCGAGTCCTTCGGGCTCGACCGGCCGCGCGGCGCGCTGGTGTCCTCCGTCGAGAAGGACGGTCCGGCGGCCAAGGCCGGCATCCAGCCGGGAGACGTGATCATCGGCGTCGCCGGTCACCCGATCGAACACTACGGCGAGCTCTCCGGGGCGATCGCCGCCATGAAACCGGGGAGCGATACGACGCTCGACGTGTGGCGCGGCGGCAAGCAGTTGAACGTGAGCGTCGGGGTCGCCGAGCTCCGCGAGCAGCAGCAGACCGCGGCCCGCGGCGCTCATCCGCAGGGGACCCCCGCGAAGGTCCCGGCGGCCTTCGGCCTCACCGTGCGCCCGCTCAACCCTCAGGAAAAAGAGCAGGCCGGCACCCAGGGAAGCCTGGTCGTGGAAGGCGTCAGCGGCCCGGCCGCTGCCGCCGAGATCCAGCCCGGCGACATCATCCTGGGCGTCAACGGCAAGCGCGTGCACTCGGTGGCGGAGCTGCAGGAGGCCGCCAAGAGCGCCGGCAAGAACGTGGCGCTGCTGGTGCAGCGCGAGGACGCCCAGATCTTCGTGCCGTTGAAACTCCCTTAACGAGATGCAAGAGATCTACGACCCCGCGGCCGTCGAGCGCGCCGCGCAAGCGGCTTGGGCTGAGCAGCGCGCCTTCGAGGTCCGCGAGGACCCCGCGCGCGAGAAGTTCTACTGCCTGTCGATGCTGCCGTACCCCTCGGGCCGGCTGCACATGGGCCACGTGCGCAACTACACCATCGGCGACGTGCTGGCGCGCTATCTGCGTATGCAGGGCTACAACGTGCTGCAGCCGATGGGCTGGGACGCCTTCGGCTTGCCCGCCGAGAACGCCGCCATCAGCAACGGGGTGCCGCCGGCGAAGTGGACGCGCGACAACATCGCGCACATGCGCGCGCAGTTGCAGTCGCTCGGTTTCGCGATCGACTGGCAGCGCGAGGTCGCGACCTGCGACCCGGCCTACTACCGCTGGAACCAGTGGCTGTTCCTGCGCATGCGCGAGCAGGGGCTCGCCTACCGCAAGAGCGGCATCGTCAACTGGGATCCGGTCGATCAGACGGTGCTCGCCAACGAGCAGGTGATCGACGGGCGCGGCTGGCGCACCGGTGCACCGGTCGAGAAGCGCGAGATCCCGATGTACTACCTCGCGATCACGCGCTACGCGGACGAGCTGCTCGCGGCACTCGATGAGCTGCCCGACTGGCCCGAGCGCGTGCGCGTCATGCAGGCCAACTGGATCGGCCGCAGCGTCGGCTGCGAGATCGCCTTCCCGTACGCGCCCGACACGGCGCGCGCGCTCAATGCCCAGGGCGCGGTCAAGGTGTTCACCACGAGAGCCGACACACTCTTCGGCGCCACCTTCATGGCGGTCGCGGCCGAGCATCCGGTGGCGCTCGCCGCCGCGTCCGGCAACCCGGCGCTCGCTGCGTTCATCGAGGAGTGCCGCCGCGGCAGCACCATCGAGGCCGATCTCGCCACCCAGGAAAAGAAGGGCATGTCGACCGGGCTGCACGTGCTGCACCCCTTCAGCGGCAAGCCCCTCGAGGTATGGGTCGCCAACTACGTCCTCATGGCCTACGGCGAGGGCGCCGTGATGGGCGTGCCGGCCCACGATGAGCGCGACTTCGAGTTCGCGCAGAAGAACCGCCTGCCCGTAGTCACCGTGGTGCGCCCGACGAGTGGCGCGTACGAGGAAGTGCGCGTGCCCTGGGATCCGGCCTACGCCGAGTACGGCATCACCGTGAATTCGGGCGAGTTCTCCGGGCTCACCTTCGAGCCGGCGGTGCAGGCCATCGCCGCGGCGCTCGAGAAAATGAACCTGGGGCGCAAGCGCGTGCAGTTTCGCTTACGCGACTGGGGCATCTCGCGCCAGCGTTACTGGGGCTGCCCGATCCCGATCATCCATTGCGGCGCCTGCGGCGAAGTGCCGGTGCCGGACGCGGATCTGCCGGTGGTGCTGCCCGAGGACCTGGTGCCGGACGGCAGCGGCAATCCGCTCGCCAGGTCGCCGGCCTTTCTTCAGGTCAAGTGCCCGAAGTGCGGTGGCGAAGCGCGGCGCGAGACCGACACCATGGACACCTTCGTCGACTCGTCCTGGTACTTCATGCGCTACGCCTGTCCGGACGATGCGCGCGCCATGGTGGATGCGCGCGTCGACTACTGGCTGCCGGTGGACCAGTACATCGGCGGCATCGAGCACGCGATCCTGCACCTGCTGTACGCGCGCTTCTGGACCAAGGTGATGCGGGACCTGAAGCTCGTGAAGTTCGGCGAGCCCTTCACGCGTCTGCTCACCCAGGGCATGGTGCTGAACCACATCTACTCCTATCAGCCGCCGGAAGGGCGCAAGCGCTACTTCAATCCCGCGGACGTCGAGGCGCAGCGCGCCAACGACGGCAGCACCCGCTACGCGGTTCTGCTCGGCGACGGCGATGCGCTCGAGGTGCAGCACGAGGGCATCGGCAAGATGTCCAAGTCCGAGGGCAACGGCGTCGACCCCGAAGGGCTCATCGAGCGCTTCGGCGCCGACACGGCGCGGCTCTTCACCATGTTCGCCTCACCTCCGGAGGACACCCTCGCGTGGTCCGACGAGGGCGTGCAGGGCGCCTCGCGCTTCATCCGCAGGCTCTGGAACGCCGTCTACGAGCACGTCGCGGCCGGCGCCCCGCCCCCGCCCGCGACCGGCGCGCTCAGCACGCCAGAGAAGGAACTGCGGCGCGCCGCGCATCAGGCGCTCGCCAAGGCGACCGACGACATCGGCCGCCGGCGCAACTTCAACACCGCCATCGCCGCGATCATGGAGCTGCTCAACTCCATCCAGCGCTTCAGCGCCACGACGCCGGCGGCGCGCGCCGTCCGCCAGGAGGCACTCGAGATCGCGGTGCTGGCGCTCGCGCCCATCACCCCGCACGTCTGCCACGCGCTCTGGCACTCGCTCGGCCACACGCGCACGCTGGTGGATGAGCCCTGGCCGAAGATCGACCCCGCGGCGCTCGCACAGGACACGCACGCCATGGTGGTGCAGGTGAACGGCAAGCTGCGCGGTCATATCACCGTTCCCGTGGGGGCCGATGAAGCCGCGGTGCGTGCCGCCGCGCTCGCCGATGAGCACGTGCGGCGCTTCGTGGCGGAGAAGCCGGTGCGGCGCGTGATCGTCGTGCCCGGAAAGCTAGTCAACGTGGTGGTGTGATGAGGAGCGCGCCGGGCAGTGCACGGGCCGCCGCCATACTGGCCGCAAGCGCACTGCTCACGCTCGGCGGCTGCGGCTTTCACCTCGAGGGGCACAGCGCATTGCCGGCGGCGGTCAAGACGCCGTTCGTCGACACCCAGGACCGGCAGAGCGATTTCGTTCAGAGCCTCGAGCACTCGCTCCTCATGAACGGCGCGCAGCTCGCGCCCGAGCGCACCAGGGCCTCCGCGGTGGTCACGATCCTGAAGGACAACGTCCGCCAGCGCGTGCTCTCGGTGTCCAACCTCAATCAGCCGAACGAGTACGAGCTCACCTACACGGTGAGCTTCTCGGTCACGGCCGGCGGCAAGGAGCTGCTGCCGCCGCAGGAGATCTCCACCACCCGCAGCTACAGCTTCGACGCGCACGTGCTGCTCGCCAAGGGCCACGAGGCCGACATCCTGCGCAGCGCCATGGCGCAGGATCTCGCCGACATGGTCATGCGCCGCCTGGCGAGGCTCTAGCGGTGGCCGGGGCCCGCGCCGGCGGCGCGCCGCGCACCATCGGTGCCGCCGACACGGGGGCGCTCACCGCGTTGCCGGAGTTCGGCAGCCCCGCGGTGCTGCTGTTGCGCAGCGTGGACCGTGTCGCGGTGGCGCTGCTCCTCGACCGCTTCGGCCTCGCGCTCACGCTGGTCGCGCACGGCGAGCTGATCCCCGGAAGCTACTGGGGCGACAGCGAGGCGGGACTCAAGGGCGAGGCGCTGCACGCGCGCCTCGACACACCGCTCCACTCGATTCTGCACGAGGCGTGCCACTACGTCTGCATGAGTCCGGAGCGGCGCGCCGGGCTCGACACGGACGCGGGCGGCGATGACGTCGAGGAGTCCGCGGTGTGCTACCTGCAGGTGCTGCTCGCCGGCGAGCTGCCCGCGGTCGGCCGCGCGCGCATGCTCGCCGACATGGACTCCTGGGGGTACAGCTTCCGTCTCGGCACCACGCGCGCCTGGTTCGAGGGCGATGCGGCGGATGCACGCGCCTGGCTCGAGGGCCGCGGCGTGATCGATGTGGCCGGCCGCGTCACGGGGAGCCTGCGGGCAGGGTGAGGGCGCGGTGGCCGGACGAGTGAAGTCGAAATATGCGCCGCCGCCGCCGCCGAGTACCGACGGTCCGTCGGGGTTCCTGCGGCGCGGGTGGGAGCGCATCAAGGCGCACAAGGTGGTGCAGTGGACGCTCGCCTACCTCGCGGTCGCCTACACGCTGCTGCACGGCGCGGAGATGCTCGCCAACTCGCTCTCCTGGCCGCACGCCTGGCTGCGCGTGTTCGCGCTGCTGCTCATCCTCGGCGTTCCGGTGGTGATCACGCGCGCCTGGTACTACGGCACTTACGCGCGGCAGAAGGTGAGCGCCACCGAGGTCATGGTCATCGCCATCCTGCTCGCGGCGGGCGGCGCGCTGGTGTGGCGCGACACCACGACGCGCCACGCGGGTGCGAGTGCCGGCGCGGGCGAGGAGGGTGCCGCGGCGGCGGCCGCCTCGATCGCTGTACTGCCCTTCGCGGATCTGTCTCCCGAGGGCAACCAGGGTTATTTCTCCGACGGCGTGGCCGAGGAGATCCTCAACGTGCTCGCGCACGTGAGCGGACTCGAGGTTGCCTCGCGCACCTCCTCGTTCCAGTTCCGCAACACCACGCTCGGCGTGCCCGACATCGCCCGCAAGCTCGGCGTGCGCAACATTCTCGAAGGGAGCGTGCGCAAGGCCGGCGACACCGTGCGCATCACCGCGCAGCTGGTCGATGCGGCGAGCGACAAGCACCTGTGGTCGCAGACCTTCGACCGCCCGCTCACGACCGCCAACCTCTTCGGTATCCAGGATGAGATCGCGAGCGACATCGTGCGCGAGCTGGCGCAGACGATCGGGCCGGCGGCGGCGGGCGTCGGCAAACCGGCGCAACCGCAGGCCGGCACGGCGAGCGTCGACGTCTATGACCTCTATCTCAAGGGACATGCGCGGTTCCTGGCGCGCAGCAGGGAAAATCTCAGCGAGGCGGCGCGCCTGCTCAGGCTGGCGGTCGCCGGGGATCCGAAGTTCGCGCGCGCCTGGGAATCACTCGCGGCGGTGCTGGCGATCTCGCAGGTCTGGGGACTGAAGGAGGAGAGCGACTACCAGCAGGCGGCAGCGCAGGCCGCCGATCGCGCGCTCGAGCTCGATCCGAACCTGTCGCTCCCGTACGCCGTGCGCGGCATGGTGCAGGCCAACCGGATCGCGCTCGGTACCGGAGGCAGCTGGCAGGAAGCGCTGGCAGGGGTCGACGAAGCGATCCGGCGCGATCCGCACAACGCCACGGCCTACCTCTGGCGGGGCGGCCACAACGAGACGCTGGGATATCTCGAGCGCGCGGGCGAGGATTACCGCAGATGCCTGGAGCTCGACCCGGCCTACGAGACCTGCCGTCGTAACCTCGCGCTCATGCAGCTGTACGAAGGGCGCACCGACCAGGCACTGCACCTCTATGAGGTCGGTCTGGCACAGAACTATGTGAACGACGACGTCTACTTTGCGCCTGCGATCGCAGCGCGCGGCGATCGCATCGGCACGCTCGGCGCGCTGCTGCAGCAGTTCCGCACGCAGCCGCAGCTGGTGCAGGCGTTGTTCCGCGCGGTTGCCGATCCAACCTTCAGCGCAGACGACCGCCACGAGGCCCTCGGGCTCGTCGATTCGATCAAGGACCAGCAGGAGGCAGCCCGCGGCGCGCTCTGGCTGCTGAAGGATTACGCCGGGATGCAGCAGCTCTTCACCGATAACCCCGCAACCCTCTGGGCGCGCACCGACCCCGAGTGGGTCAAGTCCGAGGCGCGCAAGCGCATGATCGAGCGGTGGCGGCTGCCCGAATACTGGCGCGCGCACGGCCTCCCGCCACAGTGCAAGGCGGTTGGAACCGCCGATTTCACCTGCCCGTAGCCCAAGGGCGCTGCCGCGCGGCACTTTCCGCCGCAGATGTGAGCCGGTTCGTCCGGTCCGGCTGGCTCGCCCGCGGGGCTCGCGCTACACTCCTTCCCCCTCGCGAGGGTCGTTGGTTGTAAGAAAGTGCGCCGGGCATCACTCACATGGCTCCTGTCGCTGCTGCTGGTGTTGGTCCAGCAGGGCGCGGTGCTGCATGAGCTCGGACACCTGAGCCACGCCGATCGCGGCAGCGCGCCCTCGCTGCGCGCGGATCCGCAGAACAGCGACGCCACCTGCCCGACCTGCGAAGCCTTCGCCCAGGTCACCAATCCCGCCTCCGGTACGGCCAGCACGCTGGCTGCATCGGCGGCCGTTTATCTGTCGATTCCCGCTCCCATCTACGCGATCGTCGCGGCCGACACTCTGACGCCGCGCAGTCGCGGTCCTCCGCAAGCCTGACTTTCAGTTCCCGTTGCTGAAGGCGCATGCCCCGATCGTTTCGGGGTGTGCGTGAGATACAGGCTTTTTGTGGAGTGGTTTCATGCTCATTCACCGAATCCCGGGCGCCGCATCGATCGCGGCGCGGCTCATCTCTTTGCTGACCGCGGCGCTGCTCGCGGCGGCTCCGGCACTCGCCTCTGACGGCGCAGTGGCAGCTTCCGCGGACGCCTCCGGCGGCACGGATGGCGCAGGCTCCGACGCGGCCGCCGCGCCCGCCGGCAACAGCAGCGACAGTACCCAGCTGTCGACCATCGTAATCACGGCGCAGCGCCTCAACGAGGCGCGCTCCACGATCGAGACCCAGACGGGTGCTTCGACCTATACGATCACGAGCGATGCGATCGCCGCCGCTCCCGGCGGCGAGAACGTGCAGATGAACCAGCTGTTGCTGCAGGCGCCGGACGTGGTGCAGGACTCCTTCGGTCAGCTGCACGTGCGCGCCGACCACAACGATCTGCAGTACCGCCTGAACGGCATCATCCTGCCCGAGGGCATCAGCGTTTTCAGCCAGACCCTGAGCCCGCGGTTGATTTCCTCGCTGAGCCTCATCACCGGCGCGCTGCCGGCCGAATACGGCCTGCGCACGGCGGGCGTAATCGATCTCTCGACCAACAGCGGGCTGCTGCAGCCGGGCGGCGCGGTTTCGCTCTATGGCGGCAGCTTCGGGACCTTCGAGCCGGCCTTCGAGTACGGCGGCAGCTCCGGAAGTCTGAGCTACTACGTCACCGGCGACTACAAGCAGGACAATGTCGGCATCGAGTCCCCCGACGGCAGCACCGACCCGCTGCACGATCACACCCAGCAGGTCCACGGCTTCGGCTACTTCGAGAAAATCGTCGACGAGAATGACCGCATAGCGCTCATCCTCGGCACTTCGGACGACAGCTTCCAGATACCCAACCAGCGCGGTCTCGGCCCTGGCCTCGGACTCACCGTCAATGGCGTCAGTAACTTCCTCAGCGACAACCTCGACGAAACCCAGCACGAGGCGGCGCAGTACGCGGTTCTGGCCTGGCAGCACTCGCAAGGCGCGCTCAACTGGCAGTCCGCGGTCTCGGCGCGCTACACCACGCTGCACTTCTCGCCCGACTGGCTCGGCGACCTGCTCTTCAACGGCATCGCGCAGGAAGCGCTCAAGGACGACACGGCTTTTGCCTGGCAGAGCGATGCCTCCTACCAGGCGGGGGACGCCCACACGGTGCGCGCGGGATTCTACATCCAGCACGACGTGTCCCAGAGCTACACCACCTCCCAGGTCCTGGCGACAGACGCCGCGGGGGTCCAGACCAACGACGTTCCGCTGACCATCGCCGACAACAACACTCAGTCGCAGATTCTCGAGAGCGTCTATCTGCAGGATGAATGGAAAGCGCTCTCGCAGCTCACCATCAACTACGGCCTGCGCTTCGATCGCTATAGCGCCTTTTCGAGCGGCAGCCAGCTGAGCCCGCGCCTCAACTTCGTGTGGCAGCTGCCGAGCGGCACCACGGTGCACGGCGGCTACTCGCGCTACTTCACGCCGCCGCCCTTCGAGCTGGTGGGCAGCGAGACGTTCGGCAAGTTCGCCGGCACGACGGCGGAGCTGCCGGGCACCTTCACCCCCCTGGATTCGCAGCCGATCGCCGAGCGCGCCAACTATTACGACTTCGGCGTGCAGCAGAAGCTGCTCGACAACGCGCTCACGCTCGGCGCCGACAGCTTTTACGAACAGGCACAACACCTGATCGACGAGGGGCAATTCGGCGCGCCGATCATCCTCACGCCCTTCAACTACCGCTATGGTCTGATCGGCGGCGTGGAGTTCACCGCGAACTACTCGGTGAAGGATTTCTCGGCCTACGGCAATGTCTCTTTCCAGGCCGCCCACGGCAAGGATGTCGAGTCCTCGCAGTTCAACTTCACGCCCGCCGACTACACCTACCTGCAGAGCAACTACATCCACCTCGACCATGAGGGGCGAGTCGCGGCCTCGGGCGGCGTGTCGTACCTGTGGATCGGGACGCGCTTCAGCACCGACTTCATCTTCGGCACCGGGCTGCGTGACGCACTCGTGTTTCCCGACGGCAGCGACATTCCGAACGGCGATCACACCCCGAGCTACACCCAGGTGAACCTCGCCGTGAGCCACGACTTCCTGCTGACCGGGTCCGGGCCGCTGACGCTGCGTTTCGACGTGATCAACGCATTCGACAAGGTCTACCCGATCCGCAGCGGCACCGGCGTCGGCGTGTTCGCGCCGCAGTACGGACCGCGGCGCGGCCTGTTCGCCGGGCTGGCCTGGAAGTTCTGAGCGGCGCGACCGCGGGCGCTCCGGATGGTTGATAATGCGGGGGTGACGGCAGCACCGGACCGCATTTGAAGCTCACCGCCGACTCCCTGGCGACGCACCTGCGCGAGCGGCTGCTGCCGGTCTATCTCGTCTCGGGGGATGAACCGCTGCTGGCCGGCGAGGCCGCGGACGCGGTGCGCGCCGCGGCGCGTACGGCCGGCTTCAGCGAGCGCGAAGTGCACTTCGTGGAGCGCGCCGGTGACTGGGAAGAGGTGCGCGGGTCCGCCGCCAATCTCTCGCTCTTCGGCGCCCGCCGGGTGCTCGAGATCCGCATGAGTGGCCGGCCGGGTACCGCCGGCAACGCCGTGCTGGTCCGGCTGCTGAGCGGCGGCGACCCCGACACGCTCTATCTCATCCTCACGCCGCGCCTCGAGCGCGACGCGCAGAGCGCCGAGTGGGTGCGCGCCGTCGAGCAGCACGGCGCCTGGCTCCCGGTGTGGCCGGTGGAGGCCGGGCGGTTGCCGGCGTGGCTGCGGGCGCGCGCGCGGCAGATGCAGCTGCAGGTGAACGATGCGGCGCTCGAGCTGCTCGCCGAGCGCACCGAGGGCAATCTCCTCGCCGCGCACCAGGAGCTCGCCAAGCTCGCACTCCTGAAGGGGGACGGGCCCGTGACACCCGAAACGGTACTCGCGAGCGTCGCCGACAGCGCGCGCTTCGATGTCTTCCAGCTCTCCGAGGCGGTGCTGGCCGGCGCGCCCGCGCGCGCGCTGCGGGTGCTCGCGGGACTGCGCGCCGAGGGCACCGAGCCGACCCTGGTGCTGTGGGCGCTCGTCAGGGCGCTGCACGATGCCTGGGGTGCCACGCCTTCGGGCGGCGGGGCGCCGCGCGGCTGGCAGCGTGCCGGCGCGCTCGAGCAGGCCCGGCGGCGCGCACCGCGCATGGCCTTCGGTGAGCTCACCGCGCGCGCCGCACGCGCCGACCGCATCATCAAGGGGCGCGTCCCGGGCAACGCCTGGGATGAGCTGACGCTGCTCACCGCGGCCGCCTGCGCCTAGGGAGCGCGCGCGCTCAATACCCATGCAGCCCATCGGACTCTTCGGCGGCACCTTCGATCCGATCCATTGCGGACATCTGCGCACGGCGTTCGAGCTGTGGCAGGAGCTGAAGCTCGCCGAGGTGCGCTTCCTCCCGACCGGCAGTCCCCCGCATCGCGATCATCTGTACGCGAGCGCGGAGCTGCGCCTGCAGATGGTCGAGGCGGCGATCGCCGATCAGCGCGGCTTCGTGGTCGACGACCGGGAAGTGCGCCGCTCGGGCGTCTCCTACTCGGTCGACACGCTCACCGAGCTGCGCCGCGAGTATCCGCAGCGCTCGCTGTGTCTGCTGCTCGGCATGGATGCGTTCCTCGGACTCCCCAACTGGCACCGCTGGCGCGAGCTCCTGACGCTCGCCCACATCGTGGTGGCGCACCGCCCGGGCTGGCAGGCGCCGACCCGGGGCCCGCTCGGGGAGATCCTGGTCGATCACGGCACGGGGGCCATCCGCGATCTGCACGAGCGGCCGTCGGGGTGCCTGTTCGTACACGCGGTCACACAGCTCGAGATCTCCTCGACCGAGCTGCGCGCGCTCATCGTCGCGGGGCGCGACCCGCGCTACCTGGTCCCCGATGCGGTCCGGCAGATCATCCTCGAGACGAGATGCTATGCTGCACAGCAAGGTCCTTGAGCGACCGAAGGCCACCGGCAGGAGAAGCCACTTAAGCACATGACCACCCGTACACGCCTGCGCCCCGCGACGGAGCGCGTCTCACCCCTGCAGCAAGCTGTGACGACCGCGCTCGAGGACATGAAAGCCGCGAATGTGAGGGTTCTGGATGTGCGAGGGCTGACCGACATTGCCGATACGATGGTCATCGCATCCGGCACCTCCGACCGCCACGTGCGCTCGATCGCCGAGCGCGTGGTGGAGAAGGCCAAGGCGATCGGGCGGCGCCCGATCGGCACCGAAGGGGAGCGCGACGGGGACTGGGTCCTCGTCGACCTGCAGGACGTCATCGTCCACGTGATGCTGCCGCGAGTACGCGAGTTCTATGGGCTCGAGCACTTGTGGGAGAACAGCGCCGCGGAGGCGCTCGCCGCGCCCGCCGCCGCGCGCGCGCCGCGCCGGCGGCACGCCTCCAGCTGACCCGCGGCGCGCCATGCGGGTGCGCCTCATCGCCGTGGGCACCCGCCCTCCCGCATGGGTGCGCGAGGCGTGCGAGGATTACCTGACGCGCCTCAGCGCGCAGCTGCCGGTGACGGTGACCGAAGTGACTCCAGGCAAGCGCGGCGCGGGTGCACCGCCTGAGCGGGCCATCGCGCAGGAAGGCGAGCGGGTGCTCGCGATGCTGCGGGATGCGGATCACGTGATCGCCCTCGATGAGCGCGGCACCGAGCTCTCCACCCGCGAGCTCGCCGCGTGGCTCAAGACCCGCATGCAGGAGGGCGAGGACCTCGCGTTCGTGATCGGCGGCCCCGACGGGCTCGCGCCCGCGGTCCTGGCGCGCGCCGCTAAGCGGCTGTCGCTGTCGCGCCTGACGCTGCCGCACGCGCTGGTGCGGGTGCTGTTCCTCGAGCAGCTCTACCGCGCGCACAGCCTCCTCGGCAACCACCCCTACCACCGGGACTGATCCGTGCCGCCGGCCGCGCCGCTTGTGTGTCTCGCCTCGGTGTCGCCGCGCCGCCGGGAGCTGCTGACGCAGATCGGCGTGGCGCACGTGGTGATCGGTGCCGATATCGACGAGGCCGTGCGCCCGGGCGAGCGTCCCGCGGAGTACGTGGTGCGCATGGCGTGCGACAAGGCGCGCGTCGTACAGGGCCGCGGCGCAGCGCTCCCGGTGCTGGCGGCGGACACCACGGTGGTCATCGACGGGGCGGTGCTCGCCAAGCCGCGCGACCGCGCTGACGGCCTCGCCATGCTCGCGCAGCTCTCGGGCCGTACGCATCAGGTGCTGACCGCGGTGGCGCTCGCGACCTCTGCCGGCATCGACTTCCGCCTGAGCGCGAGCGCGGTGCGCATGCGCCTCGTGACGGCGGCCGAGTCCGAGGCCTACTGGGAGAGCGGCGAGGGGCACGACAAGGCGGGCGGCTACGCGATCCAGGGGCGCGGCGCACTGTTCATCGAGTACCTGAGCGGCAGCTACTCGGGCGTCATGGGATTGCCGCTCTACGAGACCGGCGAGCTGCTCGCCGCGGCGGGCGTTAAGCTGGTGAGCGGGTGAGCACCGAGATCCTCATCAACGTCGCCCCGCGCGAGACCCGTGCGGCGCTGCTCGAGAACGGCGTGGTGCAGGAGATCCACGTCGAGCGCACCAGTAAGCGCGGGCTCGTCAGCAATCTCTACAAGGGGCGCGTGTCGCGCGTGCTGCCCGGCATGCAGGCGGCGTTCGTCGAGATCGGGCTCGAGCGCACCGCGTTCCTGCACGCCGCCGACATTGCCCGTACGGTCCCCGAGGACACGCTGGTGGGGGCGCTCGCGGCCGAGGTCGAGCAGGTCGAGGACATCCGCCGTCTGCTCAATCCCGGCGACGACGTCCTGGTGCAGGTGATCAAGGACCCGATGGGAACCAAGGGCGCGCGTCTCACCACCTTCATCGCGCTGCCCTCGCGCTACCTCGTGTACCTGCCGCGCGGCGCGGACATCGGCGTGTCGGCGCGCATCGAGGACGAGGCCGAACGCGCGCGCCTGAAGGGCGTGCTCGGGGAGCTCGCGGCCGCGGCGGCGCCCGGCGGCTACATCGTGCGCACCGCCGCCCAGGGCGTGCCGGCCGAGAGCCTGCGCGAGGACATGGCGTATCTCGCGCGGCTCTGGGACCACGTGCGCGTGCGTGCCACGCAGGTCGGGCCGGGCTCGGTGGTGCACGAGGATCTGCCGCTGTCGCTGCGTGTGCTGCGCGATGAGCTCGCGCGCGGCGTGTCGCGCGTGCTGGTCGACTCGGCGCCCGAGCACGCCGCCATGCTCGCCTTCGCCGCCGCGTTCGTGCCGGGCGCCGCGCCCCTCATCGAGCTCTACGGCGGCCCGCGGCCGATCTTCGACCTGAACGGGGTCGAGGAGGAGGTGAGCCGCGCGCTCGATCGCAAAGTGCCGCTCAAGTCCGGCGGCCACCTGGTGTTCGACCAGACCGAGTCGATGACCACGATCGACGTCAACACCGGCGCCTACGTCGGGCACCGCAATCTCGAGGAAACCATCTTCCGCACCAATCTCGAGGCGACGGTGACCATCGCGCGGCAGCTGCGGCTGCGCAACCTGGGCGGCATCATCATCATCGACTTCATCGACATGCGCGACGAGCCGCACCGGCGCGCGGTGCTGGCCGCTCTCGAGCGCGCTCTCTCGGGCGACCGTGCGCAGACGCACATCGTCAGCTTGTCGCCCCTCGGCCTCGTCGAGATGACCCGCAAGCGCACCCGCGAGAGCCTGGAACATCTGCTTTGTGAGCCGTGTCCAAGCTGCGAGGGCCGCGGTTTCGTACGCAGCCCCGAAACCGTGTGCAACGAGATCTTTCGGGAGATAGTGCGACAGAGCCGGCAGTTTGCCAGCCGTGAGCTGCTGATACTGGCTCATCAGGACGTCGTGGACCGGCTTCTCGACGAGGAGTCCGCCACCCTCGCGGAGCTCGAGGCGCAGGTCGGCCGCCCGATCCGCCTGCAGGTCGAGGCCCTCTACGGCGTGGATCAGTACGACGTCGTTCTCGTCTAGGACAAGGACTGCGCGATGCACAGGAGGCCCGCGGATGCTGCCGGGCCGGGCCTGCCCGGCGCGCGTTCCCATGTCCGCATGGCGCTGCTCGCGCTCGCCGGCGCGGCGCTCCTCGGGGCGCTCGCACTCCTCGCCTATGCGCTCGCCGCCTCGCAGGTGCCGCAGCAGCGCGCCACCCTCGAGAGCCTGGTGCGCGCCGAGACCGGCCTCGACGTGCGCTTCCGGGAGCTGCGGGTCCGCTGGGGCTGGTACGGCCCCGAGGCGGTGTTCCGTGCGGTCGAGCTGCGCGAGCCCGGTGACGATCGACTCCTGCTCGCGGCGCCCGAGCTGGTGGCGGGCGTCGACCTGTGGCGCATGCTGCGCAGCGGCGAGCTCGCCGTCGGCCGCCTCACCCTCGTCAATCCCGACATCGACCTGACACGCGCCGCGCCCACGGCCGCGGTGCGCGCTGCGCCGGCCGCGGCGGTGTCCAGGGCGGCGACGGACCCGGCACGGTTGCTCGCACACTGGCGCGGCTCGCGCGTCGACGTGGTGGGCGGGACGCTGCGCGCGGCGCCCGCTGGTGTGGCCTTCGCGGCCGATATCCGCCACCTCCAGCTCCGCCGCCTCGGCGGCGACTGGAGCGCGGATGCGCTGCTCGCGCTCCCCGCAAGCCTCGGCGCCGCGCTGCACGCGCAGCTGGCGCTGCACGGCGACGCGCGCCACAGCGGCACCCTCGCCGGCACGCTCACGGTGAGCGGCACGCGGCTCGAGCTCGCCGGCTGGCACACGCTCTTCGCCTCCCTTCCCGCCTCGCAGTACCTGCCCGCCGCGGGCCGCGGCGAGGTCACCGTGCGACTCGCGCTCGCCGAGGGAGCCGTCGTGCGGGCCGACGGCTCGGTCGAGGCCGCGGGAATCGCCTGGCCCGCCGCGCTCGCGGCGGCGCCCGACCTGTCACTCGCGCGCCTCACGGCCAGCTGGCAACTCGAGCGCGTGGGCGCGGACTGGCACCTCGCGGTGCAGCCGCTCGCGCCGGTGCCGCTGCGCATCGCGGGCTTCGCGATCGCGGGAACGGTGCGCGCGGCGCACTTTGACTGGAGTTCCGCGCCTGCCGCGGGCGCGCAGCCCAGCGCGAGCGCCGAGCTGCGCGAAGTCTCGGTGACCGCTCCAGGCGGCGCGCTCACTCTCGCCGGCCTCGATGCGCACCTCGCCGGCACGGGCCGCGCGCTGGTGGCCGAGCTGCGCTCGAACCGTGCCCGGCTGCTGCGGGGCGGCGATCCCGCCCCGCTCGCAGCCACCCTCGCGGTCAGTGCCCACCTCACGCTCGAGGACTCGAACCACGGCTGGCGCCTGAGCGCCCGCGAGCTCGAAATGCGTGCGGACCAGGCGCGCTTCAGCGCGAGCGGCGCGCTCGCCGGCGCCGACGGCGCAGCGGCGGTGCTCGAGGCACACGCCGCCTTGAGCGCCGCGCCGGTGGCACTGCTGCGCGAGCTGCTCGGCGCGCGCACCCTCGCAGCCCTCGGCACGGCGGCCGGGGAGCTCACCGACGGCCGCATCGTGCACGCTGAAGTGAGTGCCCGCGGCGCGCTCGATCGGCCGCTCCCCTGGAGCGGTGCGCAGCGCGAGTTCCGCGGCACGCTCGAGCTCGCCGACGCGACGCTGCTTAGTGCGGGGGAGTGGCCTGACCTGCGCGGCCTCGACGCGCACCTCGACTGGCAGGGCGAACACGTCCGGGCGCGCGTCGCGCGCGCCAGCGCGGGGAGCTTTCGCCTCGCCGCCGCGCGCGGCGAATGGGACGCGCGCGACGCGGGCCTCACGCATCTGTCCGGGCACCTGAGCGGCCCGCTGGAGGAGGCGCGCGCCTGGCTGCGCGATCATCCGCAGCTCGGCGCGGGCGCCGCCAGCGCGGGCAAGCTCGATCTCTCCGGCGCGACCCTCATCGACTTCGACCTGCGGCGCGCCGTAAGCCGCGCGCCGGCCGCGCCCGGCGCCCGCTACGTCACCCGTGTCACCGCGCTCCTCGATGGCGCGCGGCTGCGCCCGGTGGCCGGCCTCCCCGCGATCGAGGCGCTGCGCGGCACGCTCGCCTTCGCCGACGGTCACGTCCGGCGCTCGACGATCACCGGGCAGTGGCTCGGCGGTCCGGTCGCGCTCACCGTGGGCGAGCGGCGCGAGCCTGACGCCGTGGTGCTGTCGATCTCGGGTCGCGGCACGGTCAGTGTGGGCGAGGCGCTCCGCGCCGCGGGTGCCGCGAACGCGGCCGGCGGTTTGCTCGAGGGCCGCACCGAATGGAGCGCGGACCTGCGGATCCTGCCGGCGCGGACAGCGCCCCCTCGGGCTGGCGCGCCCACGCCGATTCGAGTCTCATCGGCGTGACGAGCCGCTTGCCCGAGCCCTTCGCCAAGACCGCCGCAGCGGCACTTCCCGTGCACCTCGAGCTCGCGGGCGATGAGGCCGCGGGGGAGCTGCATGTCGCCCTCGGCGAGCGCGTGCGGGGGGTGGCTGAAGTGCGCCGCCGCGGCGAGCTGTGGCAGATCGAGCGCGGCGCGCTGAACCTTGCGCCCGCCGCCCCGATGCTGCCGGCAGGGCCCGTGCTGCCGGCGGGGGCCGAGATGCGGATCTGCGGCAACGTCGGGCGGCTCGATCTTGGCGCCTATGCGGCGCTGTGGCGCGAGCTCGCGCGCGATGCGGCCTGGCCGATGCTGTCAGTCGACCTTACGGCTGCGGAGCTGCACGCCGGCGAGCGCAGCTTCGCGGGCGTCCACGTGCTCGCCGACCGCGGCCCGGGCGTCGAGCGGCTGCGGCTCGAGTCGGCGGATTTGACGGGTGAGGTGCGCTGGCCGGCGGCGGCCGATGCCGCGCATCCGGTCGTGGTGCACCTGGAGCGGCTCGACCTCGCCGGACTCGACCCAAGCATCACCGGCGCATCCCTCGAAGCGCTCGGGCCCGCGGTGGAGCTCGCGGTCGCGGAGCTCGACTGGCACGGGCGGCCGCTCGGCGCGCTCGCCGCGACGCTCGCCCCGCGGGCCGGCGCGTTCGAGGTGCGCGAGCCCGGCACCAGCGGCGCGGGCGATGCGGCCCGCGGCACGCTCGCGTGCCAGGCGGCGCTGTGCCGTGCGCGCGTCAGCCTCGCGACGCACGATGCCGGGGCGATGCTCGAGCGGCTGGGGCTGCGTCCCGATCTCACCGCGGCCCGCGGCACGCTGAGCGCCGAGCTCGCCTGGCCGGCGAACGGCGCGCCCGCGCTCGCCGACTTGAGCGGAACGGTCCATCTCGAGCTCGAGGACGGCGTCGCGCAGGGGAGTGCGCATCCGGCCGCGCCCGACACGCCACCCGGGCTCCTCGCAGTCCCCGGGCTCATCGCCGCGATGGGGCTGGCGCGGCTGCCGTTTGCGCGTCTCACGGGGGATTTCACCCTGGGCGGCGGCGAGGCCCGGACCTCGAACCTGCACCTGGACGGGGACACCGAGATCCTGCTGCACGGCCGCGTCGGCCTCACGGCGCGCAACTACGACGCCAGCTTCTGGGTTCTGAAGGGCGAGGAGCGGCTGCCGGCGGCGGTGCGGGCCCTGCCGCCCGGGGCCCGGGTGGCGGCGCTGTGGATGTCGCTGCGCGAGCTGTTCGGCGCGGGCGGCCGGGAGCCGGCCGCGTGGCGCTTGCGCGGCACGTGGGATGACCCCATGGTAACGGAGCCATGAAAGTCGCCGCCCTGCAGATGACCTCCGGCCCCGACGTCGCGGCGAATCTCGCCCAGGCGGCGGCACTGCTCGAGGAGGCGGCGCGCCGCGGTGCGCAGCTCGCCGCTCTCCCGGAGAACTTCTCGTTCATGGGATTGAAGGACGCCGACAAGCGCGCCGTGGCCGAACCCGACGGGCGCGGTCCGGTGCAGGATTTTCTCGCTGCCAGCGCGCGGCGCCTGAAGCTCTGGATCGTGGGCGGCACGACGCCGCTCCAGGGCGGCGCCGACGGCCGCGTGGCCGCCGCCTCGCTGGTCTACGATGCCGACGGCGCGCGCGTGGCGCGTTACGACAAGATCCATCTCTTCGACGTCGATCTTCCCGGGCGCGCTGAGAGCTATCGCGAGTCGGCCAACGTCACCCCGGGGGCAATTCCCGCGGTGCTCGACACGCCGGTGGGGCGGCTCGGCCTCTCGGTGTGCTATGACGTGAGGTTCCCGGAGCTGTACCGGCACTTGAGTGCCGCCGGCGCCCAGCTGCTCTCGGTGCCCGCGGCGTTCACCGCACCCACCGGGCGCGCGCACTGGGAGACGCTGCTGCGTGCGCGGGCCATCGAGAATCTGTGTTACGTGATCGCGCCGGCGCAATCGGGCATCCATCCGAGCGGGCGCGAGACCTATGGAGACAGCATGATCGTCGATTACTGGGGCCGGGTCCTCAACCGCGTACCGCGCGGGCGTGGCTGCGCGGTGGCGGAGGTGGATCTCGCACGGCAGACGAGTGTGCGCGAGGGCTTCCCGGCGCTCACGCATCGCTCGCTCGGCGAGGGGGCGCGCCGATGAGCAAGCCGCAAGCCGCGGTTCCCGATGCGCTCAGCATGGCGCGCGAGCTGATCTTGGCGCCCGGCGGGCTCGACGACCGCCGCCTCGACAGCGTCTTCGGCCAGGTGTTGACTCACTCGGTCGACTTCGCGGACCTCTACTTCCAGCTCGCGCACCAGGAGTCCTGGTCGCTCGAGGACGGCATCGTCAAGGACGGCAGCGCCAGCATCGAGCAGGGCGTCGGCGTGCGCGCGCTCGCCGGCGAGAAGACCGGCTTCGCCTACTCGGATGAGATCGTGCTGCCGGCACTCGAGGAGGCCTCGCGTGCCGCGCGCGCCATCGCCGTGCACGGCGGCGAGCGGCGGGTCAGCCCCTGGCGCACCGCGCCGGGACATCAGCTGTATCTTCCGGCCGATCCCGCCGCCGCGCTCGCCACCGCCGACAAGGTGGCCTGGCTCGAGCGCGTCGATCGCGAAGCGCGGCGCCTCGATCCGCGCATCGTGCACGTGAACGCCAGTCTCGTCGCGGTGCACGAGGTGGTACTGATCGCGACCAGTGAAGGGGAGCTGGCCGCGGACGTGCGCCCGCTGGTGCGCTTCAACGTCTCGGTGCTGGTCGAACAGAACGGCCGGCGCGAGCAGGGCTACGCCGGCGCGGGCGGGCGCTACTCGCTCGCCGAGCTGGTGGCGGGTGAGCGGCCGCTGGAGCTCGCGCGCGAGGCGGTGCGCCAGGCGCTGGTCAATCTCGAGGCACTGCCGGCTCCCGCGGGCACCATGACCGTGGTGCTCGGACCGGGCTGGCCCGGCATTCTGCTGCACGAGGCCATCGGCCACGGGCTTGAGGGCGACTTCAACCGCAAGGGCACCTCCGCGTTCGCCAACCGCATCGGCGAGCGCGTCGCGGCCCCGGAGTGCACCGTGGTGGACGACGGCACGCTCGCCGCGCGCCGCGGCTCGCTCAACATCGACGACGAGGGGACCCCGACGCAGTGCACCACGCTCATCGAGAACGGCGTGCTGCGCGGCTACATGCAGGACCGCCTCAACGCGCGCCTCATGGGGCTCGCCTCAACCGGCAACGGCCGGCGCGAATCGTTCGCGCACGCGACGCTCCCGCGCATGACCAACACCTACATGCGCCCCGGTCCCCACGACCCGCAGGAGATCATCCGCTCGGTGACGCGCGGCATCTACGCGGTCAACTTCGGCGGCGGGCAGGTGGACATCACTTCGGGAAAATTCGTGTTTTCGGCGAGCGAGGCCTATGCGATCGAGAACGGCCGCATCACGACGCCCCTCAAGGGCGCGACCCTGATCGGCAACGGCCCCGACGTACTGACGCGCGTCAGCATGGTGGGGAACGATCTGAAGCTCGACGACGGCGTGGGCACCTGTGGCAAGGAAGGCCAGAGCGTTCCGGTCGGCGTCGGCCAGCCCACGCTCAAGATCGACAGCCTGACCGTGGGCGGGACTGCCTGAGCGCTCGCCGCGGCGCTGTCGGTTTCCGCTGACGTCGGCGATCTCCGACAATCGCGATTCTGCGCAGACCGGGTCAATATGCACCGTGGGCGGTCACGCGGCGATCCGCGATGCTGCACTCGCGGGCGGAGCAGGAATGCACCCGCGTGCGCAGGCAGGCGCGGCCCGCACCGCGATCCACGACATAATCGGGAGCGTTGACGGGTTTGTGATTTTCCACACGCCCCCGAGGGAGCCAAGTCCGTAGCGTGCATCCGGCAGATTGCTGCCGCAGGAAGGACGACACGATGCAAGCCGAGCCCGACATGACGATGTCCGACACCTCCACCCTGAAGCTCCCTGCGGAGCTGCTGGCGGAGCTCAAGCGGCATACGAAGCAGAAGAACGACTTCCGCGTCGAGAGCTTCAAGCCGACGCTGCTCGAGCGGCTGCTCGGGGTGTTCGGCCTGAAATAACAGGCCCACCCGCCTTAAGGGCGCCACCGCCCTGTATGCGCCGCCGCCCCGGCAAGTTAGGATGCCGGGATGGAACGCCGCCATTTGTCCCGGCCGGTCTACGAGGGGCTGCCCTGGTTCTACATGGGCTTCGGGCTCCTCGCCCTGATCGCCAGCTACCTGCTGGCCGTGCACGGGATACTGAGTTTCGCCGTGGGCCTCCTCGGCCTGATCGCACTCGTCTACGGCATGGTGGTGCTGCTGCGGCGCCGTGACTTCCGCGCCATGCGCGCACAGTACGGCGACCCCGACTCAGTCAAGGACGAAGACTCCAACTAGGTCGCGCGCACCCCCGGGAGCTTGCGGGCGGCGCCTCAACCCTCGGCGCTGCGCTTGCCCTTGGAGTCCTCGGTCCCCTCCGCGGCCGGGGCCGCGTGCAGCTCGGGAATTTCCGCGAGCGCCGGGATCTTCGGCAGCGTGTCTGAGACCACGCTGTGGCTGTGGGACGCGCGCTCATCGACGTACATCAACTCGTGCTTGCCGACCAGTACCACGTCGCCGTCGTTCAGGTAGTGGCGGCGTACGCGCGCCGACTTTACGTAGATGCCGTTGGTGCTGTTGAGGTCCTCGACCACGCAGGAGTGCTCGGTGGTGATGATCTGGCAGTGGTGGCGGCTCACGAAGCGGCTGTCGATGTGCACGTCGTTGTCGGGCGTGCGTCCGACGATGAGCCGCCCGATGCGCAGCGGCACCTCCTGCACCGTGCGCCCGTCGGTGGCCACCAGGAGCTTGCCGACCTGGGGACCGGAGTGCCGCGGCGCGGCCGCGGGGGTGGCTGACGCGGCCGCAGCACCGGTGGCGGTGGGCGTCGCCCCATGCGCCGCTTCGCCCGGGGCAGCCTCGTGCGCGGGCGCGTGCGGGCCCGCCGCCGGGGCGGGCGCCGGGAGCGGCGTATCTGCCGCGCTGGCGTCTGCGGCAGGCGCCGCATGCGCATCCGCGTGGCCAGCCTTGCGCGGCTGCCAGCGCAGCTCCGCCACGGCGCTCAGCACATCGGCGCGCCGGACGTGATCGCGGTTGTCGGTGTAGGCGGCCATCATCGCGGTGTCGCACAGCGTATTGATGAGGCGTGGGACGCCGGCAGTGTAGCGGTAGATTTCGTGGTAGCTGTCGGGAGTGAAGATCTCGCGGTTGCCGGCGCCGGCCACCTCGAGGCGGTGCTCGATGTAGGCGCGGGTCTCCGACTCGGTGAGCGTCGCCAGGTGAAAGCGCAATCGCACGCGCTGCGTGAGTTGCTCGAGTCGCGGGGAATTGAGCGTCTCGTTGAGCTCGGGCTGCCCGGCGAGGATGATGCGCAGCACCTTCTCCTTGGTGGTCTCGACCCCCGACAGCAGGCGGATCTCCTCCAGCACCTTGGGCGAGAGGTTCTGCGCCTCATCAACGATCAGCAGCACCTTGCGACCTGCGGCGTGCTGCTCGATGAGGAAGGTATTGAGCGTATTGATGAGCTCGCCTTTGCGCATCTTGAAAGGCGAGAAACCGAATTGCACCAGCACTGCCTGCAGGAAGTCGCTGGTGGTCACCTGCGTCTGGTTGATCTGCGCGACTACGACGTCGGCGGGGACTTCCTTGAGAAACGACTCGATCAGCGTGGTCTTGCCTGCGCCGATCTCCCCGGTGATCACCACGAAGCCGTCGGTGAACCAGATGGTCGATTCCATGTACGCCTTGGCGCGGGCGTGCTGCTTCGAGAGGTAAAGGAACTGCGGGTCCGGACTCAACCGGAACGGTAATTCCTTGAGTTTGAAGAGCTCGAGGTACATGCGAGTGAGACTCGCGGGCGATGTTACGGGATGCGCACTCCGGCGGCCAATCTGGCGGCCAGGAGCCGGGCGCGCGCGTCGCGCCGGGCGGCGGTCGGCTCGACAATGGTGCAGTGCCCGACCTTGCGGCCCGGCCGTGGGCGCTTGCCATAATCGTGCAGGTGCACGCCCGGGAGCGCGAGCAGCCAGGCACGCGGGGGGATGCGTCCGATCAGGTTGATCATGGCGCTGTGGCCGAGCGCGCGCGTCGAGCCCAGCGGCAGCCCCAGGATCGCGCGCAGGTGATTCTCGAACTGGCTGGTCACCGCCCCCTCGATGGTCCAGTGCCCGGAGTTGTGCACCCGGGGCGCCATCTCGTTGGCGATGAGGCGGCCGCCGCGCACGAAGAACTCGATGGTGAGGATGCCGCGGTAGCGGAAGTGCGTGAGCACGCGCTTCAGGTACCGTGCCGCGAGCTCCTGCCAGCGGTTCGGTCCGTAGGGCGCGCAGGTGATGCGCAGGATCCCGGCGCCGTGCACGTTGCCGCACAGCGGGTAGACGGCCATTGCGCCGCGCGCCCCGCGCGCGCCGATCACCGAGACCTCGCAGTCGAACGGTACCCATTCCTCGTAGAGGAGCGGCGCCGACCCGAGGCGTGCGAAGGCGCGCTCGGCCTCGGCGCGGGTGCGCACCACCGCCTGCCCCTTGCCGTCATAGCCGAGGCGCCGCGTCTTCATGACGCCCGGCAGGCCCACCGCGGCGAGCGCCGCGGCGAGCTCGGCGCACGAGTCGACCGCGCGCCAGCGCGTCGTCGGGATGCCGAGCTTTTCAAACAGGCGTTTCTCGCTCACCCGGTCCTGGCCGCAGGCGAGCGCCGCCGCCGGTGGGGCGATGCGTGCGCCGTGTACGCTGCGCTGCATCGAGCGCAGGCTCGCCACCGGCACGTTCTCCCAGTCGAAGGTCACCACCTCGCAGCGCCGCGCGAGCTCGGCGAGGAGTCGGCGATCGGTGAAGGCGCCAGTGAGGAGCGGCGCGACCTGGCCCGCCGGCGCATCGCGCGCCGGATCGAGGCACAGGAAATCGAGTCCGAGCGGATAGCCCGCCAAAGCGAGCATGCGGCCAAGCTGGCCGGCGCCCACGATGCCGACGGTCATGAGCGTTTGAGCTGGCGCGGGTCGGGGTTGTCGAGCACGCCCGCGGTCTGTTGGGCGCGGAAAGTCTCGAGCGCCTGGTGCACGGCCGGATGCTTGTTGGCGAGGATGGCCGCGGCGGCGAGCGCTGCGTTGGTGGCGCCGGCGCTGCCGATGGCGAAGGTCGCGACCGGCACCCCGGCGGGCATCTGCACGATCGACAGGAGCGAGTCGAGCCCGGCGAGGGTCTTCGACTGCACCGGCACGCCGAGCACCGGCAGGCTCGTCTTGGCCGCGGTCATGCCCGGCAGATGCGCCGCGCCGCCGGCGCCGGCGATCAGCACCTCGAGGCCGCGTGCGCGCGCACCCGAGGCGTACTCGAACAGCAGGTCCGGCGTGCGGTGCGCCGAGACCACGCGCACCTCGTAGGCGACGCCGAGCCGGTCGAGGGTATCAGCCGCAGCCTGCATGGTTTCCCAGTCGGAGGCCGAGCCCATGATGATGCCGACGAGGGCCTTCATCACGGCATTGTATCCAACAAAGCGCGCAGCGCGCGAAACAACTCGCGCGCGGCGCCCGTGTGGCCGCCGCGGGCGCGCTCGGCGCGGGCCGCAGCGACGCGCCGCGCCCATTCCTCCATGTTGATCTGCGGATGCTCGCGCGCGAGCTCGGCGAGCGCGGCAGGATCGCCCCGGATGAGGCGTTCGCGCCAGGCCTCGACGCGGCGGAAGCGTTCCGCCTCGCGCGCGCTCACGGCGCCGCGCGCCGCGAGTGCCGCACGGATCGGCTCGGGGTCGAGCGCGCGCATCAGCTTGCCGATGTACTGGCGTTGGCGGGCGAGCCCGGCGCGGCTGGTGATCCGGCGTGCCTCGCGCAGCGCCGCCGCGAGCTCTTCGGGGATGCCGAGCGAGGCGAGCTCCTCCTCGGGCAGTGCGATCAGCTGCTCGCCGAGGTCCTGGGCGGCGTGCGCGGCGCGCTTGCGCGCACTCTTGCTCGGGCGCTCGTCGGCGTCGTCTGCTCGGCTCATCGCGGCTGCTACACTACCACCATGCCATCGAGTTCCGAGCTCGCCGGTGCCGGGCAGCTGGCGGACCTGGTCAGCCTCACGCTGGAGGAGGCGCGCCGCCAGGGTGCCACGCAGTGCGAAGCCGACGCCTCGGTGAGCCGGGGCCTGTCGGTGAGCGTGCGCCTGGGCGAGGTCGACACGGTCGAGTACCAGCGCGACCGCGGGCTCGCGGTGACCGTCTACTTCGGCAAGCGCAAGGGCTCGGCCAGCACCGCCGATCTCGGGCGCGCCGCGCTCATCGACACCGTCGCCAAGGCCTGCGCCATCGCGCGCTATACCGCCGAGGACCCTTACGCGGGGCTGATCGAGCCGGAGGCGCTCGCCCGCGACATCCCCGATCTCGATCTCGACCACCCCTGGGACCTCGTCCCGGAGCGCGCCATCGAGCTGGCGCGCGACTGCGAGGCGGCCGGGCTCGCGGTGGATGCGCGCGTCGCCAACTCCGAAGGCGCCTCCGTCGGCAGCCAGCGCTACAGCGGCATGTACGGCAACTCCCTCGGCTTCCTCGGTGGCTACTCCTCCACCAGCCACTCGGTGAGCTGCTCGCTGATCGCGGAGCAGGGCGAGGAGATGCAGCGCGATCACTGGTACAGCGTGGCGCGCGATGCGGCCGATCTCGAGGACGCCGCAAGCATCGGCCGCCTGGCCGGGGAGCGGGCGCTGGCGCGACTCGGGGCGCGGCGCCTGACGACGCGCAAGGCGCCGGTCGCTTTCACGCCCGACATGGCGCGCGGACTCATCGGGCACTTCCTCGGCGCGATCCGCGGCACCGCCCAGTACCGCAAGGCCTCGTTCCTGCTCGATGCCGCCGCCACCCAGGTGTTCCCGGCGTTCGTGCAGATGCACGAACGGCCGCATTTATTGAAGGCGCTCGCCAGCAGCCCCTTCGACCAGGAGGGCGCCGCCACGCGCGACCGCGAGCTGGTGCGCGACGGGGTGCTCGACGGCTACGTGCTCGGCAGCTACTCGGCGCGGCGGCTCGGGCTCAAGACCACCGGCAACGCCGGCGGCATCCACAATCTGCTCGTCGCCGCGAGCGACGGCGGCCTGAACGCGGCCGACTTCCTCGCCCGCCTCGACACGGGGCTGCTCGTGACCGAGCTCATGGGGCAGGGGGTGAACGGGGTGACGGGCGACTACTCGCGCGGGGCGAGCGGCTTCTGGGTGGAGGGCGGCGCGATCCAGTACCCGGTGCACGAGGTGACCATCGCCGGGAACCTGAAGCGCATGTACCTCGACATCGCCGCCCTCGGCGCCGACACGGATGTGCGCGGCGCGGTGCGCGCGCCTTCGATCCTCATCAGCGAGCTGACGATTGCCGGTGAGTGAGGGTGAGCGCCGGCCGCGGCGCCTCCTCGACCAGGTCCCTCAGGCTCTCCTCGCCGCAGCTGCGCCGCCGCGCCTCCTCGAGGCTCTCCATGACGCGCTCCACCGGTGCGATCGCGAGATTGCGCGGCACCACGTGCCCGCTGCGCTCGCTGCGCGCGAGCTCGAGGATCTCGCGCACGCGGATATTGCCGATGTCGCGCCCGGGCAGCAGCGTGTCGTCATCGCTCACCACCAGGAGCCCGGCGCGCTCGAGCGTCGTTACCATGCGCGCCACCGCGATCCCGGGTAGCCCGAGCTCGGTGGCGAGGCGGTGCACGCTCCAATGGCCGCCACCGGCGGCGTACGAGCGCCCCACGAGGTACATGATGCGCAGCGCCAGCTCCTCGAGCTCGAATCCCGAGAGGCGCAGCGGCTGCAGTCCCAGGCGCAGGTACGTCGGGTTCTGGATGTAGAAGGAGAGCTGCGCGCCGGCGAGCAGGATCAGCCAGCCGAAGTAGGTCCACACCAGCCCTGCGACGATGAAGGCGAAACCCGCGTAGACGATGGTGAGGCGCGTCGAGTAGACCACGAAGGCGGTGAAGATCTTGCCGACCGCTGCCCACAGCACGCCGCCGAGCGTCGCGCCGATGAGGGCCGCGCGCCACTGCACGCGCGTGTTCGGCACCAGCATGTAGAGCGCGGTGAAGAAGGCGCTCACCATCGCGTAGGGGGCGAGGCGGATGCCGGCCGCGCGCGCCTGCTGCAGCAGCGGCAGATGCAGCCGCATGACCTCCTGGAGCGGGGCGCTCGAGAGCGCCTGGTGGGTGAGGCCGATGAAACCGACCAGCACCACGGGGCCCGCGACCAGCAGCGCTGAGTACTCGGTCACGCGGCGCGCGAAGCTGCGCGGCTGTTCGACGTGCCAGAGGAAATTGAAGCTGTCCTCGACCTTCTTGATGGTGCCGATGAGCGTCCAGGCGAGCAGCGCCAGACCCACCGAGCCGACCACGCCGCTGCTCACCCGGTTAGCGAACTGCACCACGCGGGTGGTGAGATCGGTCGCCGCCGGCTCGCCCACGGGGCGGAACAGCTCGTAGACGATCGGTACCAGGTCGCGGTGGCCGCCGAACACCTTGAGGATCGCGAACGAGAAGGCGAGCAGCGGGATGAGCGTGAGCAGCGTCGTGTACACGAGGCCCATGGCGCGCAGGTTGATGTCCCCGCGCCACAGGTCGCGCAGCACCGCGTACGGGTAGCGCAGCACGCGCAGCAGGGCTCCGAGGCCGCCCGCCCGCTGCGAGGCCGGGCCGAACAGGACCCGGTCGAGGAAGCCCCAGATGCGTTGCCACATGGCTCAAGGATACAGTGCCGGCGGGAGGGTTTGGTTTCAGTGAGCGCGAACCGAGGATTTCCGCAACGCATCGTCTGCCTCACCGAGGAGACCACCGAGACGCTCTATCTGCTCGGGGAGGAGCGGCGCATCGTCGGCATCTCCGGCTTCACCGTGCGCCCGCCGCGGGCCCGGCGCGAGAAGCCGCGCATCTGCGCCTTCACCAGCGCCCGCACCGAGCGCATCGTCGCGCTCGCCCCGGACCTGGTGCTCGGCTTCTCGGACCTGCAGGCGGACATCGCCGCCGAGCTGATCCGTTTGGGCCTGAACGTTCACGTTTTCAATCAGCGCAGTGTCGCCGGGATCCTGGCCATGATCCGCATATTGGGCGGCATGATCGGCTGCGAGGCGAAGACCGCGGCGCTCCTCGGTGAGCTCGAGACCGGGCTCGAGGCGGTGCGCACCCAGGCGGCGCGGCTGACACGGCGGCCGCGGGTGTACTTCGAGGAGTGGGATGAGCCGCTCATCTCCGGGATCGGCTGGGTCTCGGAGCTCGTGACGCTCGCCGGGGGCGAGGACTGCTTTCCCGAGCTCGCCCGCGAGAGTCTCGGGCGTAACCGCATCATCGCCGACCCGCTCGAAGTGGTGCGCCGCGCCCCCGACATCGTGCTCGGCTCCTGGTGCGGCAAGAAATTCCGCCCCGAGCAGGTGGCCGCGCGGGCCGGCTGGCAGCAACTCGCCGCGGTGCGCAGCGGGTTCGTGCGCGAGATCAAGTCGGCGATCATCCTGCAGCCCGGGCCCGCGGCGCTCACCGACGGCGTGCGCGCGATCCAGGAAGTGATACAGGAATGGGCCGGCGAGATGGCTCCCTAATGCGCAGCCGGCAAACGCCGCGCCGTTTGCCGGCGGCCGACGGAGTACTGTCCGCGGAAATCGCTTCCGGTGCGATTTCCGCCAATCAACAAGTACTAGTGCATCCCGCGCCGCACCCGGATCAGCTCGTACGCCTCGATGATCTGCTGAGTGCGCTGCTTGGCGTGACCGACCATCGATTCGGGGAGCCCGTTCGCCTTGAGCTTGTCCGGGTGGTGGCGGCTCAGCTGCCGGCGGTAGGCCTTGACCACCTCCGCATCGTTCGCGCTGACCTCGATCTCGAGCACCCGGTACGCCGCTGCGACCGAGGCGGCGCTCACCGCTGCGGCGCTGGCATTCCCGGCGCGCTCGCCGCCGAAGCCGCCGCGCTGGATGCGCAGCACCGCCTCGATGTGCGCGAGCTCGAGCCCGGAGACGCGGATGACGGTGGCGACGCGCTGCATGATCGGGCGCACGGGACCGTCCAGGTTGTTGCCGGCGAGCGCGGCGCGCACCTGGATCTCGAGGAAGATGCGCAGGATGTCCGGCCGGCCGCGGCACGCGGAGCGCAGTGATGCGAGCTCCGTGTCGAGATCGAAATCACTCTGCTTGCCCTCGGTGAACAGCGCGATGGCGTGACGCACCTGGCTGGCATCGAGCCGCAGGTCGGTCATCACGGCGCGTGCGGCGGCGATCTCCTGTTCGGAGACGTGCCCGTCGGCCTTGGCGACATAACCCATCACGTGGAAAGTGGCGCGGAAGAAACGGTCGCTGATCTGCGCGACGTCCGCAGGTGCGCCGTCCGCCTCGCCGTCGTCCTCCTGCGCCTGGTCGAACTGGTGGCCGAGCAGCACTCCGACCGCGAGCCCGATCGGCCCGAAGGCGAGCCCGATGAGCCCGCCGGTGAGCTTGCCGAACCATTTCATGCCCGCCGCCATGTCAACGTATAGTACCAAGCGCATGCCAGCGCCCATTGTTTACCGCACACACTTGCAGGGCCTCGAGCGGCTGCACGAAGGCAAGGTGCGCGACATCTACGCCGTGGATGCCGCGACGCTGCTCATCGTCACCAGCGACCGGCTGTCGGCTTTCGACGTGGTGCTGCCCGATCCGATTCCCGACAAGGGCTGCGTGCTGAATTCGATCTCCAACTTCTGGTTCGCGAAGCTCGCGCACCTCGTGCCGAATCACCTCACCGGCCGCAGCATCGACAGCGTGGTCGCGGACCCGCAGGAGCGCGCGCAGCTCGAGGGCCGCGCGGTGCTGGTGCGGCGTCTGAAGGCGCTGCCGATCGAGGCGGTGGTGCGCGGCTATCTCATCGGCTCGGGCTGGAAGGACTACCAGAAGACCGGCGCGCTGTGCGGCATCGAGTTACCCAGAGGCTTGCCGCTCGCGGGGCAGCTGCCGCAGCCGATCTTCACGCCGGCCACCAAGGCCGAGCGCGGCGCCCATGATGAGAACATCAGCTTCGACGTGATGGCGGCGCAGGTCGGCGCGGCGCTCGCGGCCCGGGTGCGCGACACGGCGCTCGCGCTGTACCGCTACGCCGCGGCGCACGCCCGCGAGCGCGGCATCATCATCGCCGACACCAAGTTCGAGTTCGGTGTGGACGCCGCGGGCACCCTCACGCTCATCGACGAGGTGCTCACCCCGGATTCCTCGCGCTTCTGGCCCGCCGATACCTATCGCCCGGGCGAGAGCCCGCCGAGCTTCGACAAGCAGTTCGTGCGCGACTATCTCGAGACGCTCGACTGGGACAAGCGCGCGCCGGGACCGAAGCTCCCGCCCGAGGTCATCGCGCGCACCAGCGCCAAGTATCGCGAGGCGCTCACCCGGCTGACCCGGCCGTGAGCACAGCTGAAGGAGACCCGCCACATGTCGTCCCCGTGGATCGCTCCCTCGATACTCTCGGCCGACTTCGCCCGGCTCGGTGCCGAAGTGGAGGCGGTGCTCGAGGCCGGTGCCGATCTCATCCACTTCGATGTGATGGACAATCACTACGTACCGAACCTCACCATCGGGCCGATGGTGTGTCAGGCACTGCGCCGGCATGGCGTCGCCGCCCCCATCGACGTGCACCTGATGGTGCGCCCGGTCGACCGCCTGGTGCCGGACTTCGCCGCCGCCGGCGCCACCTTCATCAGCTTTCACCCCGAGGCGAGCGAGCACGTCGATCGCACCATCGCGCTCATCCGCGAGCACGGCTGCCGGCCGGGGCTGGTGTTCAATCCCGCCACCCCGCTCGACTACCTCGACTACACGCTCGAGCTCCTCGACCTGGTGCTCATCATGTCGGTGAATCCGGGCTTCGGCGGCCAGCAGTTCATCCCGACGTCGCTCCGTAAGCTCGCCGATGCGCGCGCGCGCATCGCGGCGTCGGGGCGCGAGGTGCGGCTCGAGGTCGACGGCGGCATCAAGGTGGAGAACATCGCGGCAGCGGCCGCGGCCGGTGCCGACACTTTCGTGGCGGGCTCGGCGATCTTCGGCAGCCGGGATTACACCGAGACGATCAGCGAGATGCGCCGGCAGATCGCCGGCGCGGGCAGGAAGACCGGTAGCGCCGTCACGCCCATCGCGGCCCGCCGTCCGGCGCGCCGCCCGGCCCGCAGGGCTCGCTAGCGGCGGCTATTCGTCGTCGTCCTCGTCGTCGTCATCATCATCGTCGATGGCGACCGGGCCGCCCGCCTTGGCACCCGCGGCGGATTTGGCGGGAACGATCACCGGGCGCGTCTTCATCTTCGGACGGGCGTTGAACACCACGATGGTCTTGCCGGTGGCGCGCAGCAGTCCCTGCTCCTCGAGCACCTTGAGCACGCGGCCCGCCATCTCGCGCGAGCAGCCGACGAGGCGGGAGAGCTCCTGGCGGCTCACCTTGATCTGCATGCCCTCGGGGTGCGTCATGGCATCCGGCTCGCCGCACAGATCCATGATGGCGTGGGCCACCCGGCCGGTGACGTCCACGAAGGCGAGATCGCCGAGCTTGCGGTTGGTGCGGTCGAGGCGGGTGGCGAGCTGCGTGGCGAGCTCGAACACCAGTCCCGGGCTCTCGGCGGCGATCTGCCGGAAGCGCGGGTAGGTCATCTCGGCGAGCTCGCACTGGTTGCGGGTACGCACCCAGGCACTGCGGGTCGGCTGCTCGTAGAACAGGCCCATCTCGCCGAAGAACTGACCGCGGTTGAGGTAGGCGAGCACCATCTCGTTGCCTTCCTCGTCCTCGATCATGACCTCGACCGAGCCGCTGATGATGTAGTAGAGGACGTCCGGCAGGTCGCCGGCGTGGATCACCACCGTCTTGGAGGGAACCGCGCGAATCCGGCAATAGCTCAGGAAGCGATTGATCGCCGGAATTTCGCTCAGTGGCTTGATGTTTTCTTCCATACCGGCTCCCCCAGTCACCACATTCTTAAATATACAGTGTTCGCGGCCCGTCAGAGCCAGTAGGCGGTGCCCGTCATCACGCGCGCCGTCTGCTTCATGAGCGCACGGATGGGCGCCGGCAGGGGGGCGCCGCCCGCCGCGGCCGCCGTCGCGCCGTGCGCGATCTCTTCCGCTCTCATGGTTTCAAGTATGGCACGGCTGCGGTCATCGCCCACCGGCAGCCGCCCGAGGTGCTCATCCAGATGCCCTTCGACCTGGCGCTCGGTCTCGACGACGAACCCGAGGCTCACCCGATCGCCGGCGAGCGCCGCGAGTGCGCCGATGGCGAAGGAGCCGGCATACCACAGCGGGTCGAGGAGACTCGGACGCGCGCCGAGCTCGGCGAGCCGCGTTTCGCACCAGGCGAGGTGATCGGCCTCGGACTCGGCGGCCCCGAGCAGCATGGCGCGCGCCTCGGCGCTGCGGGCCATGAGAGCCTGGCCGTGGTAAAGGGCCTGGGCGGCGAGCTCGCCGGCGTGATTGACGCGCATGAGCGCGGCGCTCTCGCGCTGCTGCGAGGGGGTGAGGGAAGTCGGGCCCGCGGGCGGGGTTCCGGGCACCGGCCGGGCGGCCCGCGCGGGCGCGAAAACCGCGCGCAGCGCACGATCGAGGGCGGCAATTGCAGCGTCGGAGGAGCGGCCGGGCACCATACTCAGGGGTTCTATTATAGGGTGTAGGGGCCCCTGGAGAGGCCCCGGGGGCGGCTCCAGGGGGCCGGAAAGGGCTTGACCGACAGTGCTTTGCATTGCGCCAAGCGCTTGAGTAAACTTCCCCGCCTTTTTTTGGGCCCGGCCGCGAGGGGTTCCCGAGCCGGTTGCGAGCCCGTTACCACGAGTGATCTATGAAGACCGTATTCGCCAATTCCGGCACCGTTCGCGGTGACTGGTTCATCGTCGACGCCAGCGACAAGACGCTCGGGCGTCTCGCCTCGCAGATTGCCCATCGCTTGAAGGGCAAGCACAAGGCCGATTACAGCCCGCACGTGGACATGGGCGACCACATCGTGGTCGTCAACGCGCAGAAGATCCGCGTCACCGGGCGCAAGCTCACCGACAAGATCTACTACCACCACACCGGGCACATCGGCGGCATCAAGTCGATCGCGCTCGAGAAGCTCCTCGCCGAGCACCCCGAGCGGGTGATCGAGTTCGCAGTGAAGGGCATGCTGCCGAAGAACCCCCTGGGGCGGCGTATGTTCAAGAAGCTCCACGTATTCGCCGGGGGCGCGCACCCCCACCAGGCGCAGCAGCCGAAGCCCCTCGAGATTCAATAGGACCCATTCCATGCCAGCGACCCCGAATCACTACGGCACCGGCCGGCGCAAGACCGCCACGGCGCGCGTCTACCTGAAGCCCGGCAGCGGCAAGATCACGGTCAACGACCGCAGCCTGGATGAGTTCTTCGGCCGCGAGACCGGACGCATGATCGTGCGCCAGCCCCTCGATGCGGTGAAGCTGCACACCCAGTTCGACATCGCCGTCCAGGTCGACGGCGGTGGCATCACCGGCCAGGCGGGCGCGATCCGCCACGGCATCACCCGCGCGCTCATCAAATATGATGAGAGCCTGCGCAAGCCGCTGCGCGATGCGGGGTTTGTGACCCGCGACGCGCGCGAGGTGGAGCGCAAGAAGGTCGGCCGCCGCAAGGCTCGCCGCGGGCCGCAGTACTCGAAGCGGTAAGAATCGCCGGGGGCGGTTCCACGGCCGCCCGGCGGGATTCCCTCTTGGGGGATCGTCTAGTGGTAGGACAACGGACTCTGACTCCGTTTACCTAGGTTCGAATCCTAGTCCCCCAGCCAAATGGAAAGGCCCGTCTACTCAGACGGGCCTTTTTTCATTCCTTCGTCGCCAGCGCTGCGCCAGGTCAGCGGGTCTCGACGCCCTCCGCGGTGCCGACGATCAGCACGTCCGCGGGCCGTGCCGCGAACAGCCCGACCGTCACCACGCCGGTGATCTGGTCGAGCTCGCGCTCGAGGGCCACCGGGTCCGGGATCGCGAGCCCGTGCACATCCAGGATGTGGTTGCCGTTGTCGGTGACGAACCCCTCGCGCCACAGCGCCCGCCCGCCGCGCGCGGCGAGCTCGCGTGTCACCAGCATGCGCGCCATGGGGATCACCTCGATGGGGAGGGGGAAGCGCCCCAGGGTCTTCACCAGCTTGGTGTCGTCGACGATGCAGATGAAGCGCCGCGCCGCGGCGGCCACGATCTTCTCGCGGGTGAGCGCGCCCCCGCCGCCCTTCACCAGGTGCCGCGCCGCAGTGGCCTCGTCGGCGCCGTCGATATAGAGGCCGAGCTTGCCCACCTCGTTGAGGTCCCGCACTTCGATACCCACCGCTGCAAGCCTTGCGCTCGAAGCCGCCGAGCTCGAGACCGCGCGGCGCGGCCGGTGGGGCAGGCGCGCGAGCGCGTCGATGAAGAGATTCACCGTGGAGCCGGTGCCGATGCCGATGATCGAGTCGTCCGTGACCAGCGCGAGAGCCGCTTCCGCTGCGCGTCGCTTCTTTGCGTCGCCGTCCGCCGTCATGCGTTCTCCCAAAACGACTGTGCCCGCTTTGCGAGCGGGCACGGTCCTCGAATTCGACTCGGCGGCCACTTGCGCGACCGCCGAGTTAAGGCCTATTTCTTCTTGCTGGCTTTCTTCTTGGCCTTCTTCTTTGCCTTCGCCATGTTGGCTCTCCAATGAGTGTGACGGGTTAGTCCGAGGTGCGAGTATATACACGCGAATCTAAATTACAAGCGAGCACGAGTGAAGTGTGCTAGGTGCGCAGCGAGCTGCGACTCATCGAGCACGCGGTGCGATGCGCGCGCGGCGCGCTCACTTGGGTGCCGCGCGCGACTCGAGCGAGAGAATGAACTTCCAGTGCGCGCTCTCCACCGGCGTGATCGAGAGGCGGTTGCCCGCACGCAGCAGCACCATGCCCTTCAGCTCCTTGCCGGCGTGCGCACGCAGCTCTTCCAGCGTGATGACGCGCGTCAGAGGACGCTGCAACTGCACGTCGACCATGAACCAGCGCGGATTCTTCGGGTCGCTGTCCGGATCGTAGTGGTGATGCTTGCGCTCGAAGGCGGTCGGATCCGGATAACCCTCGCGTACCACCTCCATGATGGCGACGATCCCCGGCACCTCGGTGCTCGAGTAGTACATGAAGGCCTGGTCGCCCTTCTTCATCTCGTCGCGCAGCATGTTGCGCGCCTGATAGTTGCGCACGCCGTCCCAGCCGGTAGTGCGGCGCGGCGCGGCGGCGAGCTGCTCGATGCCGAACGTGGTCGGCTCGGTCTTCATCAACCAGTAGCGCATCGGATGAACCCCTCGTCGGTCACCACCGCGTCCATCGCCACGTCATGGGGCGCCGCGGTGAGGCGCTCGACCTCCTGAAAAGCGTAGGCGAAGCCGACCAGCGGCGGCTTGTGCCAGGCGCGGCGCTGCTGCCGGAAGGCGAAGGCGCGGTCGTAGAAGCCGCCCCCGGTGCCAAGCCGCAGTCCCCGCCTGTCGAAGCCGACCAGCGGCAGGAATACCAGATCGAGCCAGCGGGCGGACAGCACATGGCCGTCCGCGGGTTCCTGAATCCCGAGGCGGTTCGCGCGCAGCGTCGCGCCGAGCTCCACGAAGCGCATGGCGCGGGACACGCGCCGCCGGTCGATGCACGGCAGATAGATGCGGCAGCCACGGCTGCGGGCGAGGGCGATGAGCGGCGCCGTGTCGAGCTCGGCGGGCAGTGCCGCGTAGACCGCGATGCGAAGTCCTGCGTGCAGATGCAGCGCCCGATCGGCGATGCGGGCGGCGTGGGCCGCGGCAGCGGCGCGTGCGGCGCGGCTGACGGCGCGGCGCCGTGCGCTGAGCTCGGCCCGCAGCGCTCTGCGGGCCGTGCCCAGACTGGAATCAGAAAGCGCCACCCGCCTGTGCCGGTACGAACCGTTGCTCTCGAACCAGAGCAACAGGTGGGACGTGCTGCAGCAGGTAAGGCTTTCCGCTCAGAGGCGGACCTGCACAGTGCTGCCGCAAGCACTGAGTCCCGAGGGTGTTTCAATTAGGGTCCGAGGTAACCCGGTCCGCTCTCGAACACCGCAGGCGACGCTGCGATGACTGTACACCAAGCGTGCGGCGTGCGCTTGAGACCTCCGTCGCATCACAGATCGAGCTGCTGACCCTTTCCGAGGGCACCCTCGACGCGCTCCCGCAGGGCGCGGATCCGGTGGCCGGTGCCGCTATCGAGCTTGGTCTCGCGGTCGCGCACCTTGAGGAACTCGTGCGCCAGGTTGAGGGCGGCCATCACCGCGATGCGGTCGAGACCGATCACCTTGCCGTTGTCGCGGATATCGCGCATACGATTATTGAGGAATTCGGCGGCATCGAGCAGCGCCGAGCGTTCCTCGTAGGCGCAGGCCACCACGTACTCCTTCTCCATGATGCGCACACTGACGCGCGCCTGGTCGGGCGGCGGGGTCACGCGCCGTGCTCGAGGGTCTTCAGCCGTCCGATCATGGCTTCGACCCGCGTACGCACCTGCTCGTTCTTGTGCATCAGCGAGGCGCGCTCGCCGGCGAGGGATTCGTGACGCGCCTTGAGGGCGCGGTTCTCTTCCTTGAGGTGCTCGAGCACGCCGAGCAGCTCTTCGACGCGTTTGGTGAGACGGGTGAGCTCGAGATCGAGTTGTGTTTTTGTAGTGTCGCTCATGGCACGGGACTATAGAGCCGGGCTCTTCGTGCGGTCAATCGCACTCAACTATAATGCGCCGACCCCATGAATCAGCCTGATTACCTCGAGATCGAGCAGCTGCTGAGCGCGCAGCGTTCGCTCACGGATACCGCCGAAGCGCACGGCACGCTCGCCGGCTCGCTGTGCGCGGTGGCCGATTACGCCTTCCAGGACTGGCTGCGGGAGATCCTGCCCGAGGGGCGAGCGGATGCCGAGGCCGCCGACGTCCTCTATGGGCTCTTTACGGCAACCGCCGCGGCGCTCGAGCAGACCGACATGGAGTTCGAGCCGCTGCTGCCGAGCGACGCCCAGCCGCTCGAGGCGCGCACCGCGGCACTCGCGCTCTGGTGCCAGGGGTTCCTCTACGGTCTGGGCTCGGGCTCGATCCCGGATGCCAGCGGGTTGCCGGGGGACGTGGGCGAGATCGTCCGCGATCTCACCGAGATCACCCGCGCCGGCGTCGATGAGGAGCAGGGCGAGGAGTCCAACGAGAGCGCCTACGCGGAGCTGGTCGAGTTCGTGCGCGTCGGGGTGCAGCTCCTGTTCGAGGAGCTCGCACCGGCGCGGCATGCACCGCTCCCGGCCGATGAGCCGCTTCACTAGGCGACCGCGAGTCCATGGCGAGAGATGAGTTCACACGCCGCCGCCACCAGCTGATGCGCCTCATGGGGCGCGATTCCATCGCGGTGCTGCCGGCGGCGCCGGTCCGGCAGCGCAACAACGACGTCGAATACCCCTACCGCCAGGACAGCGACTTCCACTACCTCACCGGCTTCGGCGAGCCCGAGGCCGTGGCGGTGCTGGTCCCGGGCCGTGCCCAGGCGGAGTACATCCTGTTCGTGCGCGAGCGCGACCCGGCGCGCGAGACCTGGGATGGGCGGCGCGCGGGACCCGCCGGGGCGTCGCGCGATTTCGGCGCCGACGATGCCTTCCCCATCGCCGACATGGACGAGATTCTCCCCGGGCTGCTCGAGAACCGCACCCGGGTGTACTACACCATGGGGGAGTACGCGGACTTCGACCAGCGCGTGGTCGGGTGGGTGAACGGGCTGCGCACCCAGGCGCGCAACGGCCGCCACCCGCCTCAGGAGCTCGTGGCGCTCGAGCACGTGCTGCACGACATGCGGCTCTACAAGTCGCGGCGCGAGCTCGATCTCATGCGCACCTCGGCGCAGATCGCGGCCCGGGCGCACCTGCGCGCCATGCGCTTCTGCCGTCCCGGCGCCACCGAGTACCAGGTGATGGCGGAGCTGGTACACGAGTTCCGCCGCCACAATGCCGACACCGCCTACCATCCGATCGTTGGCGGCGGGGCGAACAGCTGCATCCTGCACTACCGCGAGAACGACCAGCCGCTCGCGGACGGCGATGTGCTGCTGGTCGACGCCGGGTGCGAGCTCGAGTGCTATGCCTCGGACATCACCCGCACCTTTCCCGTCAACGGGCGCTTCACCCCCGAGCAGCGCGCGGTCTACGAGATCGTCCTCGAAGCCAATCGTGCCGCCATCGCGCGCGTGCGCCCGGGCAATCACTGGAACGAGCCGCACGAGGCGGCCGTCAAGGTGATCACCCAGGGCCTGGTCAGGCTCGGACTTCTCAAGGGACGCCTGCCGGCGCTCATCCGCAGCGGCGCCTACCGGCGCTTTTTCATGCATCGGACCGGGCACTGGCTCGGCCTCGACGTGCACGACGTCGGCGACTACAAGGTGGGCGATGAGTGGCGGGTGCTCGAGCCCGGCATGACGCTCACCATCGAGCCCGGCATCTACCTGCCCGCGGGCGCGCGCGGCGTGCCGCGGCGCTTCCGCAACATCGGGGTGCGCATCGAGGACGACGTGCTGGTGACCCGGAGCGGCGCGGAGGTGCTCTCGGCCCGCGCGCCGAAAGACCCTGACCAGATCGAGGCGGTGATGGCGCGCGGCTGAGCGCGTGAACGCCATGGCTGCGACCACCAGTGCGCTCGAAGTCGACGTCGCCATAGTCGGTGGCGGCATGGTAGGGGCGAGCCTCGCGGCGGGCCTCGCCGGCACCGGCGTGCGGGTTCTGCTGATCGAGGCGGTGCCGTTCGGCACGAGCGCGCAGCCGAGCTTCGATGACCGCACCACGGCGCTCGGCAACGCCAGCCGGCGCATCTTCGAGGGGCTCGGCGTGTGGCCGCAGATCGCCCCCGAAGCCGCCGCCATCCGCGCCATCCACGTCTCCGACGCCGGGCGTTTCGGCGCCGCGCACCTCGGCGCCGAGGAGCAGGGGGTCGAGGCGCTCGGGTACGTCGTACCGAACCGCCGCATCGGTGCGGCCCTCTGGAGCCGGCTCACGCACTTGCCCGAGCTCGCGCTGCGTGTCCCGGGAGAGATCTGCGAGGTGGCGATCGAGGCTGCCGGCGTGCGCATGACTCTCGAGAGCGAGGGACGCCGCGAGGCGCTCGCCGCGCGACTCGTCGTGGCCGCCGATGGTGCGCAGTCGCAGATCCGCGCCGCGGCCGGCATCGCGGCGACGGTCGAGGATTACGACCAGGTGGCGGTGGTGGCCAACGTCGCGAGCGATACGCCGCACGAGGGCAACGCCTACGAGCGGTTCACGCCGGCCGGCCCGCTCGCGGTGCTGCCGCTCGCGGACGGGACGCTCGGTGTCATCTGGGCGTGCCGCAGCGCCGATGCGGCCGCGGTGCTGGCGCTCGACGATGCCGCCTGGCTCAGCACCCTGCAGGCCCGCTTCGGCTGGCGCGCCGGCCGCTTCACGCGTGCCGGACGCCGCGCCTCGTACCCCCTGAAGCTGTCGCGCGCGGCCGCGCCGGTGGCGACGCGCACGGTGCTGATCGGCAATGCGGCCCAGGCACTGCACCCGGTCGCCGGTCAGGGGTTCAACTTAGGTCTGCGGGACGCGGCGATGCTCGCCGAAGTGCTCGCCAATGCCGACGGCGACGTCGGCGCGCCGGAGCTGCTCGCGCGCTTCGCCGCCTGGCGCAGCGGCGACCGCGGCGGCGTGGTGCGCTTCACCGACGGACTGGTGAAGCTCTTCGGGGATGCGCGCCCCGGGATCGGGCTGCTGCGTAACCTCGGCCTGCTGGCGTTCGATCTGGCGCCGCCCGCCAAGAGCGCGCTGGCGCGCGTCAGCTTAGGGGTTGGGGGCCCGAGTCCGCGCCTCGCCCGCGGACTGCCGGTGCGTCATGCCTGAAATCTCCGTGTACGACGTCGCGATCGTCGGCGGCGGACCGGTCGGCGCCTGTGCCGCGGCGCTGCTCGCCGGTGCGGCCGACGGACGGCGGCTGCGGGTCGTGCTGCTCGAGCCGCAGCTTCCGGCTTTCCCCGCGTCCGCAGCGCCGCCTGACCTGCGCGTGGTGGCGATCTCGCGCGCCAGTGAACGGCTGGTACGCGCCGCCGGCGCCTGGCCGGAAATCGAGGGGCCGCGCGTGTGCGCCTACGAGCGCATGCACGTCTGGCACGAGAGCACGGGGGTCGAGGGCGCGAGCGCGCTCGTCTTCGACGCCGCCGATGTCGGCGAGCCGAATCTAGGCTACATCCTCGAGAGCCGGCTGCTGCAGGCGGCGCTGCTCAAGGCCTTCACGGAGGCCGGCGGGCAGCTCGAGGCGGCGCCGCTCGCCGCCCTCGAAGTGGGCGAGGATCAGGTGCGCATCGCGACCCCCAGGGGAGAAATTCAGGCACGGCTCGTCGTCGGCGCCGATGGAGCCCAGTCGGCGGTACGCCAGGCGGTGGGGCTGACCGCCGAGGTGAGCGACTACGGCGAGACCGCCATCGTCGCCACCGTCGCCACCGCGCGGCCGCACGCGCGCACGGCGTGGCAGCGCTTCATGGGCAACGGCACGCTGGCTTTTCTGCCGCTGTTCGACGGCACGAGCTCGATCGTCTGGTCCGCGGACGCGGCTCTCGCCCCGGGCCTGCTCGCCGCGGGAGCCGCGGAGTTTGCCGCCGAGCTCGACCGGGCCTCCGATCTCGCGCTCGGTGCCACGCGGTTGGTGAGCGAGCGCGCCTCGTTTCCGTTACGGCGCCTCACGGCGCCGCGCTATGTCGCTCGCCGCGTCGCACTCATCGGCGATGCCGCGCACGTGGTGCACCCGCTCGCCGGTCAGGGCGTGAACCTGGGGTTGCTGGACGCCGCGGCGCTCGCGCAGCTCGTCGCGGCGGCGGCCGCGCAGCGTGAGGACCCGGGGTCGCTCAGCGTACTGCGCGCCTACGAGCGCTGGCGCAAGACCGAGGTGGCCCTCATGGGATCTGCGATCGACGCCTTCGATCGGCTGCTGTCACACGGCAACGGGCCGCTCTCGAGGCTGGCGCGCCAGGGACTGGGGTTCGTGAACCGCAGCCAGGAGCTGCGGCGCTTCTTCATCCGCCGCGCGCTCGGGATGACGGGGGAGTTGCCGCAAGCGGCGCGCAGGGCCTCGGCAGGGTAAGCGGCACGCTCGCAGGAGGTTCCATGTCCGTCGAGCTGCTGGTAATTCTCGCGGCGAGCAAAGCGCCCGACTGGTCGAGCTGGAATCAGGCGCTGTGGGACATCCGCGCGCCCGCGAGTCTCTCGCGCTCGCAGGACCTGAAGCGCTTTGCGGGGTTTCTTGCGGTCAGAGTCCAGGGACGCGCCACGGGCTTCTACTTTCTCAACGAATCGGCCACGGAAGTGGCGGTGCAGTATCCGGCCCTCGCGCAGGTCCCGCTGGCCAACCCGGTCGTCTATTCGTTGAGCTATGGCGGGCACCCGGAAGAGTGTGCCGCGGCATTCCTCTCCGCCTCGGTTCTGGTGTCGCGGTTCGATGGGATCGCCTTCGACCCGCAGCAAGGCGTGACGCTCAGCCTCGACTCGGTCAACGATGGCGCCCGGCAATGCCTCAGCCTCATTCCTAAGTGAGCATGGCAGCCACTCACCGCCTGATGCGCTTCCCGACCGCGGTGGCACGCGATCCGTCCGTCGATGCGTGGTTCGAGAGCCGCGGTCCCGGTCTCGGCGCGATCGCGCGGGCGTGGTTCGTGCGCATGCGCGCTTGCGGCGCCGATGTGCGCGAGCTGCTGCACGACGGTCACCCGACCGCCTGCGTCGGCGATGCGGCATTCGCCTACACCAACGCTTTCACGGCACACGTCAACGTCGGTTTCTTTCAGGGCGCCTCGCTGGCGGACCCTTGTGGATTGCTCGAGGGGGACGGCAGGTACATGCGCCACGTGAAACTGCGGCCCGGGGTGCCCGTGGATCCGGCAGCACTCGAGGCGCTCATCACCGCGGCATATCTCGACATCCGCGCCCGCCTGGAGCAGGGTGCCTCATGAGCCGTCCCAGCGGCTGAACCGAGGAGAGCGATCATGCGAATGACCCGGAATCTCCCGACTCTCGCGGCCTGTGCGTTCCTCGCCACGGCCTGGGCCGCCGACACCCCGCAGGGCGACCTGCCGCAGCGCCAGGAGCTCAAGCGTGCCGCTCTCGCGACCTCGCCCGACATGGAGGTCATCACCTCGATCAGCGAGATCAGAAAGGGCGAGACCATCCCGCGTCACTCGCATCACGGCATCGAGACCGGCTACGTGCTGCAGGGATCGATGGTGCAGCTGCCCGGCCAGGCGCCGACCCTGATGCAGACCGGCAGCGCCTTCCTCAACCAGCGCGACGTGCCCCACGCGGGGTTCACGGTGGTCGGCGACCAGTCGCTGAAACTCCTTACCGTGCACATCGTGGACAAGAGCAAGCCGCTCTACGAGTGGGTGAAGTAAACTCCTGCGCATGCGTCTCACACGGGACAATCCGGCGCTGCTTCGCTGGCGGTGGTGGTTCGCGGCGCTCATCGCCGCGGAGGCTGGTTGGTTCGCGCTGCTCTGGCAGCGGATCACGGCGACCTTCGGCAACATCACGGTGCTGGCGCTGCTGCCGCTGACGGTCGTCGGTTACCTGTACCTGATGGTGGCCGTGTCCGCGTTCCTCTCGGACCTGCGCTGGGATTACCGCTTCCGCCAGGTGATCGTGCTCATCCTCGGCTTGAGCGTCGGGTGCTTCGTGTTCGCGCTGCTGTGGCTCGCCAAGGTGCACTTCGAGCCCGAGGCCGCGCTGATCGAGGGCCTGCCCTAGGGCTCGGACGGCGCGCCGGGACTGCTGCTTCAGGCGAGCGGGATCAGATCCACCTTCGCCGCACAGACGAAGTCGTTCTCGGACAGCCCCTTCACGGCGTGCGTCGTGAACTTCACGCGGCAGTAGTTGTAGCCGACCTCGAGGTCCGGATGGTGGTCCTCGATGTTGGCGATGTGCGCGAGCGCGTTGACGAAGCTCATGGTGCGGTAGAAGTCGCGGAAGGCGAAGTCGCGGCGGATGGCGCGCGCCTCATCGATGAGCACCCAGGCGCTCGAGACCTGGGTGAGGAATTGCGCGGCCTGCGCCGGCGTCAACGGCGGGATGCCGCCTTCGCACGGCTTGCAGCGGCGCTCGGCCAGGGCTTCGCTCACGGACCACCTCCGGCGGCGAGCCGCGGGTAGCGGCGCGCGACGTAGCGCTCGACGATCTCCTGGAACTCCTGCGCAATACGCTCGCCCTTGAGCGTCACGGTCTTCTCGCCGTCCTCGTACACCGGCGCCACCGGCCGCTCGCCGGTGCCGGGCAGGCTGATGCCGAGATTGGCGTGCTTGCTCTCGCCGGGCCCGTTGACCACGCAGCCCATGACCGCGACCGTCATCGCCTCGACACCCGCGTACTCGCGCCGCCATTGCGGCATCCGGGCGCGGATGTGCGACTGGATCTGCTGGGCGAGTTCCTGGAAGAAGGTGCTGGTCGTGCGCCCGCACCCCGGGCAGGCGATGACGAGCGGCGTGAAGGCGCGCAGCCCCATGGTCTGCAGGATCTCCTGCGCGACGATCACTTCCTGGGTGCGATCGCCGCCCGGCTCGGGCGTGAGCGAGGCGCGGATGGTGTCGCCGATGCCCTCCTGCAGCAGCACCGCCATGCCGGCGGTCGAGGCCACGATGCCCTTGGAGCCCATGCCGGCCTCGGTGAGCCCGAGATGCAGTGGATAGTCGCAGCGTGCCGCGAGATCGCGATAGATGGCGATGAGGTCCTGCACGCCGCTCACCTTGGCCGAGAGGATGATGCGATCGTGGGGCAGCCCGAGTTCCTCGGCGCGCTGGGCGGAACCCAGGGCCGAGAGCACCACGGCGTTACGCATCACGGCCTGCGCATCGAGCGGCTGGGGGAGGCTTGAGTTCTCATCCATGAGGCGCGTCAGGAGATCGGAGTCGAGGCTCCCCCAGTTGACGCCGATGCGCACCGGCTTGCCGTAACGGCAGGCCATCTCGATCATCTCGGCGAACTGCGGGTCGCGCTTGGCTCCCCGGCCGACGTTGCCGGGATTGATGCGGTACTTGGCGAGCGCCACCGCGCAGTCGGGATGCTCGCGCAGGAGCTTATGTCCGTTGAAGTGGAAGTCGCCGATGAGCGGCACCGCGACGCCGACGCGGTCGAGCCATGCGCGGATGGGGGCGACCGCGGCCGCCGCCTCGCTGGTGTTCACGGTGATGCGCACCAGCTCCGAGCCCGCGCGCGAGAGCGCCTGGACCTGTCGCGCCGTGCCCTCGACGTCGGCGGTATCGGTATTGGTCATCGACTGCACGACGATCGGCGCACCGCCGCCGACGCGGACCGGGCCGATGGCTACCTGGACTGTCGTGCGGCGCGAGAGGCTCATGGGGCGCGAATTCTACCGTTGCCGCGCGCCTGACTGGTATGATCCCGCGGCCCGAAACGGTCTGTCCGGAGAGAGTCCGGCTGGCGAGCCGGAACGCCGAAGGCGCAATTTCCGCCCGGAAACGCTCAGGCACATGAACGGCAGACGGCGCGCGCGGTCTTACGCGCTGCGTGGGGCTTCTGGAGAGCGGTGGATCCAAACGTCCACCCACCGAAGGGGAGCGGCGGGGCTTACCGCCTGATCTCTCAGGTCACAGGGACAGAAGGGCGGCGGACGCCTCGCGACACGAGGTGTGTGCCGGCTGCTGTGTTCGCTGGAGGCCCTGTGGGACGCAAGACCCCGCTATTCGCATTGCACCAGGAGCTTGGAGCCCGGATCGTCGACTTCGGCGGCTGGGACATGCCCGTGCAGTACGGCTCGCAGATCGCCGAGCACCACGCGGTACGCCGTGCGGCGGGCGTGTTCGACGTCTCGCACATGTGCGTGGTCGACCTCAGGGGTGCGCGCGTGCGCGCCTTCCTCGCCGGGCTGCTCGCCAACGACGTCGGGCGGCTGAAGACCCCCGGCAAGGCGCTCTACTCCTGCCTGCTGAACGAGCGCGGCGGGGTGCTCGATGACCTCATCGTGTACTTCCTCACCGAGAGCTTCTTCCGCGCGGTGGTCAACGCCGGCACGCGCGACAAGGATCTCGCCTGGATTCGCCGCCACGCGGCCGAATATGGCGTCGAGGTCACCGAGCGCACCGATCTCGCCATGCTCGCGATCCAGGGGCCCGAAGCGCGTGCCAAGGCGGTGCAGCTGCTCGGCGCCGCGGACCGCGACGCGGCGCTCGGGCTCGGCGTGTTCGTTGGGCGCGAGCTCGGCGGCTGGTTCGTGGCGCGCACCGGCTACACGGGCGAGGACGGCTTCGAGATCATGATGCCGGAGGCCGCCGCCGTGCCGGCGTGGCGGCGGCTCAACGAGCTCGGCGTGGCTTCCTGCGGTCTCGGCGCACGCGACACGCTGCGCCTCGAGGCCGGCATGAACCTCTACGGCCACGAGATGGACGAGAGCACCGACCCGCTCGAGTCGGGGCTCGCCTGGACGGTGGCGCTCGAGCCGCCGGGACGCGCGTTCATCGGACGGGCGGCGCTCGAGGCCATCCGCGCCGCCGGGGGTCCGGCGCGCCGGCTCGTCGGGCTGCTGCTCGAGGATCGCGGCGTGCTGCGCAGCCACCAGCAGGTCGTGGTCGCGGGCGTCGGCGCGGGCGAGATCACGAGTGGCACCTTCTCCCCGACGCTCGAGCGCTCGATCGCGCTCGCGCGCGTGCCGGCGGCGACCGGCGCGCGGGTGCAGGTGGACATCCGTGGCAAGCTTCTCAATGCGGCGGTGGTGAAGCCGCCGTTCGTGCGCTTCGGTAAATCCCTGGTGACCTGACAACAAACTGAGGACGGATTCATGAGCAATGTTCCGGCGGACCTTAAATACACCAAGTCCCACGAGTGGGTGCGCACGCTCGCCGACGGCAGCGTCGAAATTGGCATCACCGACCATGCGCAGCACTCGCTCGGGGATCTCGTGTTCGTCGAAGTGCCGGAGGCGGGGCGCGCCGTGAAGGCCGACGAGGCCTGCGCGGTGGTGGAGTCCGTGAAGGCCGCATCCGATGTGTACGCGCCGCTCGCCGGCGAGATCACCGCCGGGAACCCGAAGCTCGCGGACGCGCCGGAGACCGTGAACACCGATCCCTACGGCGAGGGCTGGCTGATGCGCATCAAGCCGGCGGCGGGGGCGGTGGCGGCGGCGGGGCTGATCTCCGCGGCCGACTACAGACAGGTGCTCGAGGCGGAGGGCGGTTGAATGGCCTTCATTCCCCACACGCAAGCGGACACCGCGGCGATGCTCGCGGCCATCGGCGCGCGCGGCATCGAGGATCTGTTCGACGAGATTCCGCAGAGCCTGCGCACCGAGGCGCTCGCGGGCATTCCCGAAGCGCTCAACGAGATGCAGATCGGCCGGCTGATGAGCGAGCGCGCCGCCGAGGACGGCACGCCGCTCAGCTTCCTCGGCGCCGGTGCCTACGAGCACCACATCCCGGCGGCGGTCTGGGCCATCACCACCCGCGGGGAGTTCTACAGCGCCTACACGCCCTATCAGGCCGAAGCGAGCCAGGGCACGCTGCAGATGATCTACGAGTTCCAGACCATGATCGCGCGCCTCACCGGCATGGAGGTCGCCAACGCCTCGATGTACGACGGTGCCTCGGCCACCGCGGAAGCGGCGCTCATGGCGGTACGCGCCAACCGCAAGTCGAAGTCGGCACGCATCCTCGTGCCCGCGACGCTCCATCCGAACTACCGCCGCGTGTGCGTCGCCATGGCGAGCGGCCAGGGGCTGAAGTTCGAGGAGCTGCCCTATTGCACGGCCGAAGGCGTGACGCTGCCGGCCTCACTCGGCAAGTATGACGGTACGGATGTGACGGCACTGGTCATCCAGCAGCCGAATTTCTTCGGGCGGCTCGAGGACGTCGATGCACTCACCGACTGGGCGCACGCGCGCGGGATCCAGGTGATCGCGGTGGTGAACCCGACCTCGCTCGCACTGCTCAAGCCCCCGGGACAGTGGGGTCAGCGCGGCGTCGATATCGCGGTCGGCGAAGGCCAGCCGCTCGGCGTACCGCTCTCCTCGGGCGGCCCCTACTTCGGCTTCATGACCACGCGCATGGAGCACGTGCGGCAGATGCCGGGCCGCATCGTCGGCCGCACGCTCGATGCCGCCGGGCGCGAGGGCTTCACGCTGACGCTGCAGGCGCGCGAGCAGCACATCCGCCGCGCCAAGGCCACGTCCAACATCTGCACCAACCAGGGACTGCTGATGACGGCGGCCACCATTTATATCTCCCTCATGGGGGCCGAGGGCCTGCGGCGCACCGCCGCCACTGCGCACGCCCGCACGCGTGAGCTGGTCGGCGCGCTGACGCGCCTGCCCGGAGTACGCCAGGCCTTCACGGGTGCGAGCTTCCACGAGACGGTGCTGCTGCTCGATCGCCCGGTGGCCCCGCTCCTGAAGGCACTCGGCAGCCGCGGCATCCTCGGCGGACTCGATCTCGCGCCCTACTACCCGGAGCTGGGACCCGCGCTGCTGGTGTGTGCCACCGAGACCAAGACCGCAGCCGACCTCGAACGTTACCGCGCCTCGCTCGCCGAGACGCTGCAGGCGGCGCGCGCCGCCTGAAGGAACCAATCCATGGGAAGCCGTGAGAAAGTAATTTTCGAGTATTCGCATCCCGGCCGCGGGGCGGGCGATCAGTGGCCGCAGGATCCGGGCGCCGCGGCGCTCGCGGATCTGCCGGCGCAGCTGCGCCGTGCGCGGCCGCCTGAGCTCCCGGAGGTGGGTGAGCTCGAGGCGGTGCGCCACTTCACCCGCCTGTCGCAGCTGAACTTCTCCATCGACACGCACTTCTATCCGCTCGGCTCGTGCACGATGAAGTACAACCCGAAGGCGTGTAACCAGTACGCCATGCTGCCGCCGTTCCTGGCGCGCCATCCGCTCGGGCCCGAATCCCACGGCCAGGGATTCCTCGCCTGCATGTACGAGCTGCAGGAGATGCTGAAGGAGGTCACCGGCATGCAGGGCGTGGCGCTCTCGCCCATGGCCGGTGCGCACGGGGAGTTCGCCGGCGTGGCCATGATCCGCGCCTATCACCGCGCGCGCGGGGATCTCAAGCGCAACGAAATCATCGTGCCCGAGGCCGCGCACGGCACCAACCCCGCGACCGCGACCATGTGCGGCTGCGTGGTGCGCGAGATCCCGGTCAACGCCGCCGGCGACGTCGATCTCGAGGCGCTGAAAGCCGCGGTCGGCCCCAACACGGCCGGCATCATGCTCACCAACCCCTCGACCCTCGGGGTGTTCGAGCGCGGCATCGAGGAGGTGGCGCGCGTGGTGCACGAGGCCGGCGGGCTCCTCTACTACGACGGCGCGAACCTGAACGCCATCCTCGGCAAAGTGCGCCCGGGCGACATGGGCTTCGACGTGATGCACATGAACCTGCACAAGACCTTTTCGACGCCCCACGGCGGCGGCGGGCCGGGTGCGGGTGCGGTGGGCGTGGGAGCGCGCCTCGCGCCGTTCCTCCCCATCCCGATCGTCGGCTGGTCAGGCGAGCGCTACCGCTGGCTCGCCGAGAGCGATCTGCCGCAGTCGATCGGGCGGCTCTCGGCCTTCATGGGCAACGCCGGCGTGCTGCTGCGCGCCTACATCTACATGCGGCTCCTCGGGCGCGAGGGCATGCGTCAGGTGGGCGAGTACGCGACGCTCAACGCCAACTACATGTTGAAGCGGCTGCGCGAAGCGGGCTTCGATGCCGCCTACCCTGAGCGCCGCGCCAGCCACGAGTTCATCATCACCATGAAGCGCCAGGCGCGTGAGCTCGGCGTGACGGCGATGGATTTCGCCAAGCGGCTGCTCGATCTCGGCTTCCACGCCCCGACGACTTATTTTCCGCTGCTGGTACCGGAGTGCCTGCTGATCGAGCCGACCGAGACCGAGAGCAAGGACGTGCTCGATGCCTTTGTGGCGGCCATGTCACAGATTCAGAAGGAAGCGGAGCAGGAACCCGAGCGCGTTCGCAGCGCACCGCATACCATGCCGGTCAGGCGCCTCGATGATGTACGGGCGGCCCGCCACCTGGACCTCACATGGACGCCAACGACGCAGCCTTAGACCGGTACAAGCCCCGCGGCGTAACGCGGGTGCTGCGCGCCTTCGGCGCGAGCGTGCGCGGTCTCAGCGGCGCGTTCCGCGACGAGGCGGCGTTTCGCCAGGAGCTCGCGATCGCGGTGGTGCTGATCCCGCTCGCGCTGTGGCTCGGCCGCAGCGGCGTCGAGCGCGCGCTGCTCATCGGACCGGTGCTGCTCACGCTCATCGTCGAGCTCGTCAACAGCGCCATCGAGGCGACCGTGGACCGCATCGGCTTCGAGCGCCACGCGCTCGCGGGACTCGCCAAGGACATCGGCTCCGCCGCGGTACTGATGTCGTTCGTGCTGCTGACCGCGGTATGGCTGCTGGTGCTCTTCGGACGATAAGGAAAACCCCCGCTTGGCTCCCGTGCGACTGACGCTGTTCGCCGTCTTCCTCGGCTGCGCCGCCGTGTGTGCAGCGTCCGAGCCGGCGCCCGCGCCCGCGGGTCCCGTGCCCGTGCCCGCGCCCGTCGCCCCGCAACCGGAGACCGCGCCGCCCGCCGGCGCGGCCGCGCCGCAGATCGCGCAGCAGGCCGCCGCGGTCGAAGCCAACCCCGACTGGGCCGTGACGCTCGAGCGCATCGCCGGCAGCGTGGTCTCGATCGACATCGATCTGGTGCGCGCCTTCGACACCGAGTGGAACGCCACCGCGCAGGCCACTGGCTTCGTGGTCGACGCCGAGCGCGGCCTGATCCTCACCAACCGCCACGTGGTGACGCCGGGGCCGGTGACCGCGGAAGCGACCTTCCTCAACCGCGAGGAGGTGCAGCTCTATCCCGTGTACCGCGATCCGGTGCACGACTTCGGCTTCTACCGCTACGACCCGAAGAAGCTGCGCTTCATCAAGCCGAAAGCGCTGTCGCTCTACCCGGAGGGCGCGCAGATCGGGCGCGAGATCCGCGTGGTCGGCAACAACGCCGGCGAGCAGCTCTCGATCCTGGCCGGTACGCTGGCGCGCCTCGACCGCGACGCACCCGACTACGGCATCGCCAAGTACAACGACTTCAACACCTTCTACCTGCAGGCTGCGTCCGGGACCTCGGGCGGCTCCTCGGGCTCCCCGGTGATCGACATCCGCGGCCGCGTGGTGGGACTCAATGCCGGCGGGGCGAGCGGCGCGGCGTCCAGCTTCTACCTGCCGCTCGGGCGCGTGCGGCGCGCGCTCAACCTCATCCAGCAGGGCAAGCCCGTACCACGCGGCACGCTCTACACGGTCTTCAACTACACGCCCTACGACGAGCTCGACCGGCTCGGGCTCGATGCGCGCACCGAGGCCGACGTGCGCCGCACCTACCCGCGCTACACCGGCATGCTGGTGGTTACCGAGGTGCTGCCGGGCTCGCCGAGCGAGAACGTGCTGCAGCCGGGCGACATCCTGGTGCGCGTCAACGGGCACTACGTGACGCAGTTCGAGCCGCTCGAGGAAGTGCTCGATGACTCGGTGGGCCAGAAGGTCGAGGTCGAGCTCGAGCGCGGCGGCAAGCCGCTCTCCGCGCAGCTCCCGGTCGGGGACCTGACCGCCATCACCCCGAGCGCCTACGCTGAATTCGGCGATGCCGTCGTCAACACCATGTCCTACCAGCTGGCACGCGCCTACAACGTGCCGACCCGCGGCGTCTATATCGCCAATCCCGGCTACGTGTTCGCCGCGGCGGCGATCCCGCGCGGCGCGGTGATCCAGGCGTTGAACGGCCACAAGGTCGACACGCTGGCGGACTTCGAGAGCGGCATCGCGCAGCTCGGCGATGGCGACCACGCCACGGTGCGCTACATCACCATCGACGATCCCAACGGCAGCCAGCTGCGCGCGCTGCGCATGGACCGCCTGTGGTTCCCGGCGCGGCACTGCGACCGCGACGACGTGCAGGGACTGTGGGACTGCAAGGAGCTCGCGCCGGGTCCGGCGCCGAAGCCGCCCGAAGTGAGCTCCACGGTCTTCCCGCACTTCAGCGATCCGCGCCAGACCCAGCTCGCACCGTCCCTCGTCATGGTGACCTTCGACATGCCGTACTCGGTGTCGGGCATCACCGAGCGCAACTACCACGGCACCGGCATCGTGGTGGACGCCGCGCGCGGCCTCGTGGTGGTGGACCGCAACACCGTGCCGGTGGCGCTCGGCGATGTCACCATCACCTTTACCGGCACGGTGCAGGTGCCGGGACGCGTGGTCTACATCCATCCGCTGCATAACTTCGCCATGGTCGCTTACGATCCGAAGCTCATCGGCACGACACCGGTGCGCAGCGCAAAACTCGTCTCGCGCGAGCTCGCCGCCGGCGAGCCGGTGTGGGTGGTGGGCTTAGGGGGCGACAGCCAGATGCGCTCGCGCAGCACCGAGATCGCCAGTATCGAGCCGCTCGAACTGCCGCTGTCGCGCACCATGCGCTTCCGCGACAGCAACCTCGAGATCGTGCAGCTGGTCAACCCGCCGGCGGATTTCGACGGCGTGCTCGCCGACAAGAACGGCGACGTGCTCGGCACCTGGTCGAGCTTCGCCTACGAGAACGGCCGCGAGCTCGCCCAGGACAACCGCGGCGTGCCGGTCGATCTGGTCGCCGACATGGTCGACCGGGTGCGCACCGGGCGCCCGCTCCACTCACTCGAAGCCGACTTCGCCGCGCTGCCGCTCGCCGGGGCGCGCGAGCTCGGGCTGTCGGCGGCGTGGGCCGAGCGCCTCGCGCAGCACACCCCGACACGCCGCCAGGTGCTCTCGGTGGTGCGCCTGGTGGGCGGCTCGCCGGCCGCGGGGCTGCTGCAGCAGGGCGATCTGCTGCTCGCGATCGATGCCAAGGTGGTGACGCGCTTCCGCGAAGTGGAGCAGGCCGCCGCCGACAAGAACCTGGTGCACGTGACCGTGTGGCGCGGCCAGGGCGAACTCGAGCTCGCGGTGCCGACCGCGGAGCTTCCGGGAAGCGACGTCGAGCGCGTGGTCGAGTGGGCGGGTGCGACGCTGCAGGCGCCGCATCGGGCGATGAGCGCGCAGCGCGGCATTGCGCCACGCGGGGTGTACGTCGCGTACTTCGCCTATGGCTCGCCGGCGACGCGTTACGGACTCTTTCCGGGGCGGCGCATCGTCGAGGTCGACGGCGCCCCGACACCCGATCTCGACACTTTCCTCAAGGCGGTCACCGGCCGTCCCGACCGCTCTTCCGTGCGCCTGAAGACCATCACCTGGAACAACGCGCCTGAAGTCATCACGGTGAAGCTCGACACGCACTACTGGCCGGCTTACGAGCTCAAACACACGCCGAGCGGCTGGACGCGCACCGCGCGCGAGTAATCTCCCGAAATCCCACGCGCCGCGCGCCGAGGTGATGCTTTGCCGCAACAGCCGGTGCGTACGCCCGCGGCTTGCTAGAATTCCTCTTATCCCTATGGTCCGAGTCGTCAGAGCCACCCAGGTCGAGATCGAGACTGCCGTGCAAGTGTTGCGCGACGGTGAGCTCGTGGCGTTTCCGACCGAGACCGTCTACGGGCTCGGCGCCAACGCGCAGAACCCGGCGGCGGTGCGGCGCGTCTTCGAGGCCAAGGGGCGGCCGGCCAACCACCCGGTGATCGTGCATCTCGACAGCCCGAAGTACCTGCATCGCTGGGTGCGCACGGTGCCGGACGGCGCCATGCGGCTCGCTGAGACCTTCTGGCCGGGAGCGCTCACGCTCGTGCTGCCGCGCGCCGCGCACGTGCACGACGTCGTCACCGGCGGCCAGGACACGATCGCGATCCGCGTGCCGGCGCACCCCATGGCGCAGCAGCTGCTCACCGCTTTCGGCGGCGGCATCGCCGCGCCGTCCGCCAACCGCTACGGGCGGCTCTCGCCGACCCGTGCCGAGCACGTGCGCGAGGAGCTCGGCGATGCGGTGCGCCTGGTGCTCGACGGCGGCGAATGCCAGCTCGGGCTCGAGTCCACCATCGTGGCGTTCGAGGGCGCGAGCGCGCGGTTGCTGCGGCCGGGCAGCGTCACCGCGGCGCAGATCCGCGCCGTGGTGGGCGAGCTGGCCATCGGTGCGGCGCGCGAGTCCCCGCGTGTGCCCGGCGCCACGCCGAGCCACTATGCCCCGGTCACGCCCATGACCATCGTGCCGGCAGGCGAGATCGACGCGCAGGCCGATGCCGCCTCGGGCGGCGGCAAGCGCATCGCGGTGCTGGCGCAGCGCCTGCCGTTGCGCTCGCACAAGTACGTCACCTGGATCAACGCCGGCCGCCGCCCGGAGAGCTACGGGCACGATCTGTACAACAACCTGCGCACGCTCGACCGGGCCGGCTGCCAGCGCATCCTGGTGCAGGAGGTGCCCGAGGGCGAGCGCTGGGACGCGATCCGCGACCGGCTGCTGCACGCGGCGACCAGCGTCGCACACAGCGATGACGGCACCGGCTCCGTGGCCGTGCTGCCCTGAAGAAAACCCGCCCGGTGCCGCGCGCGCGATTCATCGACCCGTTTCAGCCCTCGGAAGTGCGCCGCCTGGTGCGCGAGTTCGGCTCGCCGCTCCTGATCCTCGACTGTGAGCGCGTGCGCGTGCAGTTCAGGAAGCTGAAGAAGGCGCTGCCGCACGTCGCTCTGCACTATGCGCTCAAGCCGCTGCCGCATCCGGCGGTGGTGCGCACCGTCATCGAGGAGGGCGGCTTCCTCGATCTCGCCACCACCGGCGAGGTGCAGCTGGTCGAGAAGCTCGGCGTCGCGCCCGAGCGCTGCATCCACACCCACCCGATCAAGCGGCCCGCGGACATCGAGAACGCGCTCGCATACGGTGTGCGCCTGTTCGTCGCCGACAACCCCGACGAGATCGCCAAGTTCGCCGCCCACCGCGAGTCCGCGCAGCTGCTGCTGCGCGTCTCGTTCCGCTCGCCCGGCGCGGTCTGCGACCTGTCGCGCAAGTTCGGCTGCGATCCGGAAGCGGCGCTCGATCTGGCGCGCGTCGCGGCCCGGCTCGGCATCGCCGTGCGGGGACTGTCGTTCCACGCCGGCTCCCAGACCCCGGACGCCGGCAAGCACGTCGAGGCGCTCGAGGCCTGTGCGAAGCTCACGGCGGCGGCGCGCCGCGAGCGGCTCGGTATCTTCGACACGCTCGACATCGGCGGCGGCTTTCCGATCGACTATGGCCAACCGGTGCAGGAGATCGGGCGCTTCTGTGCGCCGCTGCGTGCCGCAATCAACCGTTTGCCAAAACGGCTGCGGCTGATCGCCGAACCGGGGCGTTACATCGTCGGCCCCGCGGCCATCGGCGTCGCCTCGGTCATGGGGCGCGCGCAGCGCGAGGGCCACTGGTGGTATTACCTCGACGACGGGCTGTACGGCTCCTACAGCGGGCAGCTCTACGATCACGCCCGCTACCCGGTCGAGCCCCTGCGCGACGGCGGCGAGCGGCTGCCCTCGGTGCTGGCCGGCCCTACCTGCGACAGCATCGACGTGATTGCCGAGAACCTCATGCTGCCGCAGCTCAAGGCGGGCGACCTGATCGTCGGGCGCGCGATGGGCGCCTACACGCGCGCCAGTGCCACGGAGTTCAATTTCTTTCCGCGCCCCACGGTGGTGGCCGTCAATACCCGTCCCGGGGACGGCGGCGCCGTCGACCCGCTGGCGCTGTGAGCCCCCCGATCCGCAACGTGGTATTCGACATCGGCTGGGTGTTCGTGCGCCTCAACTACCAGCCGATGCTCGACCTGCTGCGCGCCCGCGGCGTCGAGGCGCCGGACCTGCATACGGCGCTGGCGGCCGCCGCGCTCGAGGAGCACGAATCCGGCCGGCTGCATGGCCTGGGGCTGCTCGAGCGTGTCGCGGCGCTCGCCCGTGAGCCGCTCTCGGTAGAGGAGCTGCACGCGCATTGGATCGGCATGTTCGAGCTCGAGCCCGCGATGGTCGAGCTCGCGCACCGTTTGAGCGAGGCTCAGCGCGTCTATCTCCTCTCCAACATCGGCGACCTGCACTGGGCGCACCTCGCGCGCGAGTACGGCTTGCACCGCATCGGCCACGGCGCGCTGCCGTCCTACCTCGCCGGGGTGATGAAGCCGCACGCCGGCATCTACGCCGAAGCCGAGCGGCGCTTCGCGCTCGAGCCCGCCGCCACGGTGTTCATCGACGACCGCGCCGAGAATATCGAGGCCGCGCGCGCGCGCGGCTGGCACGGCATCGTGCACGGCGGCTACGCGAGCACGGTGGGGGCGCTGCGCGGCCTCGGCGTCGAGTGCTGAAGGAGCCCCATCCATGACCCCGGTCCTGTCGGCGACGCTGCTGCTCATGGCATCCAACGTCTTCATGACGTTCGCCTGGTACGCACACCTGAAGAACCTGGCGGGCAGCCCGTGGTACGTGGCGGCGCTCATCAGCTGGGGGATCGCCTTCTTCGAGTACCTGCTGCAGGTGCCCGGCAACCGCATCGGCTACACTGCGCTGTCACTCCCGCAGCTGAAGATCCTGCAGGAGGTGATCACGCTCGCGGTGTTCGTGCCGTTCGCGGTGTTCTACATGGGTAAGCCTCTGAAGCTCGATTATCTCTGGGCTGCACTGTGCATCCTGGGGGCCGTCTACTTCGTATTCCGCGCCCCGGCTGCCTCATGAAAAACGAGAGCGTCACCGAGCCCGTCACCGCGATCCACCAGCTCGTGATCGAGGCGCGCGAGGGCCGCTGCGCGCGTGTGATCGCGCGGCTCTATTCGGGATGGGTGCTGTTCGGCGAGCGGCAGTTCGTGCGCGGCTATGCGCTGCTGTTGCCCGATCCGGTGGTGCCAACGCTGAACGCGCTCGGCGTCGAGGGTCGCAGCGCCTTTCTCACCGACATGACGCGCCTGGGAGATGCGCTCCTCAAGGTCACGGGCGCGGTGCGCATCAACTACGCGATGTTCGGCAACCAGGAGCCGGCGCTGCACGCGCACGTGATCCCGCGCTATGCCGATGAGCCCGAGGCCCTCCGCACCCGCCACCCGTGGGCCTACGACTGGGCGGCGGCGCCGCTGTTCGAGCGCGCCGCCTGGGCGGACCTCGCTGATGCGCTGCTGCGCGAGCTCGAGCGGCTCGGGGTGGCGAAACCGATGCGCTTCGCGCCCGGGGCCAACGCCCCGGGCACGTAGGCGCGCTGCCGCTTACTTCGGAGCCGGCATGCTGGCCGGCGGCGGCGAGTTCGAGGTGTCGCCCGGATTGACGGGCGGCTTGCCGGTCGCCTTCGGCAGCGCCGCCGCCGGCACCGCGCCGGGCACCGGCTTCGCTCCCGTCGGCGGATTGGCGGAGGCGGGCGGTGCGGCGGGCGCGGCCGCCGGCTGCACGCTGATCAGCTCCACGTCGAATATCAGCATCGATCCCGGCGGGATCGGCGGCCGTGAGCGCAGGTCATAGGCGAGCTGCGGCGGGATGAAGAGCTTCCACTTCGAGCCCGGCTTCATGAGCTGCAGCGCCTCGGTCCAGCCCGGGATCACATGGCCGACTTCGAAAGTCGCGGGCTGGCCGCGCTTGTAGGAGCTGTCGAACTCGGTGCCGTTGAGGAGCGTGCCGCGGTAGTGCACGGTCACCGAGTCGCTCGCCTTGGGCGAGTCACCGCTGCCGGCCTTGACCTCCTGGTACTCAAGTCCGCTCTTGGTCGTCACGATGCCGGGCTTCTTGCCGTTCTCGGCGAGGAACTTGGCGGCGGCGCGGTGGTTGGAATCACCGGCCGAGGTGGCGAGCTTGCGGACGTTGTCGCGATCCGCGTCGCCGACCGTGACCTTGCCGCTGATCGCATCGCGGATGCCCTGGGCAATCTTGGCCGAGTTGATCGATTCGGGGGTCAGGCCGCTGTTGCGCAGCGTTTCGCCCCACTGCAGGCCGAGGCTGTAGCTCTCGGCGCTCTTCTCGTCGGGGGCGGCGGCCTCACCCTTCGCCGCGGGCTTCTTGGCCGGCGTCGCGGCCGCCGGGGCCGTGGCAGGGGCGGCGGCGGACCCGGCGGCCGGGGGCTGCTGCGCCTTCACATCCAGTGCGCCGGTGAGTGCGCCGGCGGCCACTGCGCTCATGAGGAGAGGAAGTCGGCCGCGGAGTCGCGCTCGCAATGTCATGGGGTTCCCTTCGGGTTTT
>Ga0210394_10000577_pt1 | contig 73969 bp, 67 predicted proteins | sample IncBWC12MmetaG_FD_160121 | JGI IMG/M metagenome (GOLD analysis project Ga0210394, IMG submission 160121) | Forest soil microbial communities from Barre Woods Harvard Forest LTER site, Petersham, Massachusetts, United States - Inc-BW-C-12-M | ecosystem: Environmental > Terrestrial > Soil >... | reverse complement strand
GAGAGCAAGGTAATGTACTTCTCGGTGACCAGCGAGAGTTGTAAAACATCGCCCGTATTGAGGTCCGTGTTGGAGAGGCGAACCGACTTGATGAACCCGCCGAACTCGGCGCCGATCACGTCCAGTGGCACGGAGCCGTCGCTGATCGACTCGATCGGGATGCCGTCAAGCGAAATCAGGCTGACGGCGAGCGTCCCCTCGATCCGGTCGCGCAGCGACTCGAGAACGTCGCGGAAAACACTGCTACGCACCCCCCTGCTCCTTTCGTGACACTCTCGCCAGCCATTGCTCGAGAGCGGCGACTCTCGCGTGTCCGTGCAGATTTGAGGGATCCCCAGGCTGCGGCGGCGCCTCTTCCTTTGCCGGCTCGTACGCTGATTCGGTTGTCACGTTGTCCGGGTGCCAGGGTGCCTGTTCTGATTCTGCAGCCGGCGACTCGGCCACATGGTCACCCGGCAACTCGGCAGCCCGTTCACCTGGCAACCCGGCAACCTGGTCACGCGGCAACTCGGCCCGTTCATTCAGTGCCGCGAGTTTCGTCCGCACTTCCTCGTCCGACGGATCGCGCTGCAGCACATGCTCGTAGATCTTGCGCGCCTCGTCGATGAGACCCTGGCGAACATAGAGATCCGCCATCGTCGTGGTGGCGGTAACGTCGTCGTCGTGGGCAACCACCGGCTCGGCGGGAGCGAAGACATCCGCGGCCGGTTCAATCCCAGGCGGCTCCTCGATCCACACCGACCGCTCCTCGGCGACAGGGGGCGCTCCCTCGACATGGATCCCCGCGGGCTGCTCGATCTCGAATGTCTCGGAGGTATAGCCGGACGGCTCCTCGAATGGGCTCTCGGTATGGTGAGCCGCCATCGGCGTCGCGTCTCCCGTGTCGAACGGCGTCTCCATCGTCCGGGAGATGGGCGCCGTCTCGTCGAAAGGAGTTTCCGGCATTGGAGCGAACGGCACATCCGCAGTCGCGGCGAATACCGGCTCGGGGGCCGCGTTGTCGGCCAGCGGCTCCGGTTCCGCGAACGGCGACTCCGGCATTTCTCCGACCGGCGCGAACGGTTCGGGGGCCGCGGCCTGCAGCTCGCGATCGAGCTGTTCGATCTTCGCCTCAAGCTCTTCGTCGGACGGCATGAGCGCGTGGACGAGCTTGTACTTCTTGATCGCTTCGACTTTCTGGCCAAGGTCCAGGTAGGCGTCGGCCAGAAGGCGGGCCGCAACGACGTTGCCCGGGTCAACCTGCAGCGCCGTCGTCAGAGCGTCGACCGCCTCGGAATTCTTGTGCTGCTCGCGCAGGACCCGCCCCAGGCTGACCCACGCCGAGAGGTACGCGGAATGAACTCCGAGACCGGTACGAAGAACCTGTTCCGCTTCCGGAAGCTTACCGTTCCTGCGCAGTTCCTCGGCGAGCGGAAAAAACAGCCTGCTCTTCGGATCGACCTTGATCCGGAATTGCAGCTCTTCGATTTTTGCGCTGATGCTGGGTTGAGCCATGTGCTGAACTTCGAATTCTGCTTAACAACAGACGGCCGCGCAACCACGGCCGCAGAAACGAACCGCCCCGGCGAAGGGGCGGTTCGTTGAATCAGGTGCAGCTTGCGGTTACTGCGATGTGCCGCTGAGTTGCAGAATCTTGGGGCTTCGCGTCAGGTCGTTGGTATTGATGGTGACCGAACACTGGGCGTTCGACGGCACAGTCGTTCCGTGGTACGAAGCGATGATCGGAGCTGTATCGCAGGTACTCAGTGTTTGCGGAGGGGGCGCGGTCACAGAGATCTGACCGGGAGCGTTGCCGCACCCCGCACCTGACGTCGTCACGCTGAGGATGGTCAGCGGCGCGGCGCCCGTGTTGACGATCGTCACGGTCTGCGGCGGCGGGTTTGTTACGGTCGGAGTAACCGCCGGCGGAGTGGGCGGGACGATCGTGGCGCTGAACGGCGCGAAGCTCCCCGGACTAAGCGTCAGGATCGGCGTATTCGGCGGATTGACGAGAAGACCATTCTTCAGAGTGTCGGTACACGTCGTGGCAAGACTGGTGTAGGTCACGTCAAATGCGGTCGGCTGGGAGGCGTTCACCCCGGGCGCGCTGGGACATCCGGCTGTTGTCAGTGGAAGGCTGCTCGGCACCACGATGATAAACGTGGTCGAACCGTCGCCGTTGTCGGTTTGACTTGTAATGTTCACGCCGGTCGTTCCCAGCGTAATCCTGGGGAAACCGACGGCATTGGCGACCCGGATCGAGACGTTCGCATTCGGTGCGGCCGAGGCGGGGTTGACACTCAGGATGGCCGGCTTGAGTACGCGGTAAATCCAGGTGGGCCCGATTGCGGAGTCACCATTGTCGACATTGGTCATGCCGATCGGGCCGCTGGAGTCGGCACATGAGGTTACCGCGATCCCGTTCGAGATGCCGATGATCTCCGACGCCGAGACACTGATGATCGAGGCGGCAATCCCGTCGAGGGTCACCGTCACGGGAGAGGTGAAACCGGTCCCGTCGAGCGTAAAGCGCGTACCGCCGGTGAACGGACCTTGATTGGGCGTGATCGCCGTGATCTGGGCCTTGTTCACATAGCGGAAGGCTCCCGCTGACACGACGGACGTACCGGAGTTGACGTTGACAACCTTGACGTCGATCGGTCCCGTGACCGCGCCGGAGCCGTTAGGGCTCGTATCGCGGGCCGTGGGAGCCGTCACGTCGATCTCGTGGAATGCCACGGTGAGCACCGTCACCTGCGCGGAGCCGAAGAAGACCTGGACCGGCGCCTGGAATCCGTCGCCGATGATGGACACACGGGTTCCGCCTTCGATCGGACCCGTCGTAGGGCTGAGCGCGCGGATGACCGGCGTCAGCACCGGCGCGGTGTAGGTGAACGCTGCCGTCTTCGTGGTTCGTTGCTCGGTCGGGGCTCCGGCCTCGACGATCACGGTGATGTTGACCACGAGTTGCTGGCTGACGCCGAGGTCGAAGGCAGGGCTGATCACATTGATCTGCGTCGACGTGACCAGAGTGGCAAATGCGTCCTTGGCGGCCACGCCATTGCCCGGATCGAAGAGAACCCGCACGGGGGCGCGGAAGTTCGTGCCGGTGATTACCACCGGCTGGTTCCCCGTCGGCAGCCCGGTAGCCGGGGTAACAGCCGAGATCGTTGGCGCCGTCGACGGCGGGAACGGCGGGATGACTGGATCCTGGAACGTGACGGTGATGCTCTTCGTCACGTTATTTACGGTGGCGGTGACGACAACCGGGCCTGCGACCGATGAGGTGAGCGTCACCTTGGCCACACCGGCCGTGGTGGTTCTCAGCAGCGCGGTCGGATTGTCGGACGTATCCGTGAAGTTGGCACTTGTCGCCGTCGTCGAGAATTCGATAGCCGTCCCATTGGGGACCGGCGCGTTGTTGATCGTTACGGTGGCGGTAATCGTCGAAGTGGATGCAGTGAACGGCGTCGTGGTCGACGCGCTGAGGACGATCACGGAACCGGTTGGCGGCGGTGTGCCCGCTCCACCGCCGGTGCCGCCGCTCGTGCCGGTGATCGGAGGAGGCGCGGTGGGCGATTCGCCTTTGCATCCCGCGAAAAGCACCAGCAGCGCTGCAAGCGCCAAAAAGATGAATCGCTGTTTCGTCTGCTTCATGTCTACCCCCGTCAACTCCTCATCACACCCACACGAATCCGGCACGACGGCCGGCGCGGGAGGCTAGAAACAGCCGCCGCAGTTGTAGCAGAAGTTCACCGGAAACGTGGCCGAGCCCTGTACACGGTCGCCGGCCAGGGACTGGCCGAAGACAGTCAGGATGATGTTCAACTTCACGAAAGATAGGCCCGTTTCCGGATCGCGGCTGCCGTTCTGCGGCAGCAGCGCGGCGAACGGAGCCTGATTGAATGCATTCGTCTCGAAGGCAACGAAACCGCCGAGGTTCTGCGCCCCGCCAGTCACAGTGATGACCTGGGCGGTGGAGCGGACGAAAGACGGGGGCACGAGTGTGCCGCCATCCGTTCGCAGATAGGTAACCTGGTAGCGATCGAGCTTGATGTCGTTGAATGTGTTGGTTGTCGGCAAATTGCCCTGCTGGTTCTGCAGCAGCAGCACCCTCAGCGAAACCGAACCGATCGTGCTTGCGCAACCGCCCGAACCAGCTTGCAGATCGATCTGGTTGAGGGTCTGTGTGCCCGCGACCACCAGCTCCACCGAGCCGCTTTCACGCGCGATCTGGTGGCACGACAGAATCGCCACGCTCGGCAGCACAACCGCGGCAATCAATGCGATTTTCTTCATCCTCATACCCCACCCTCCAACTTTCCGGATCATCCGCTGCATAGACCGGCTTCCTATTTTATTACGACTTATTACGATGACCTCACGATCCGCGGTGTGATGAAGATCAACAGCTCGTCATGGGTAGTGTTGTAGTCCCTGGTACGGAACAACGCTCCCAGGATCGGGATCTGACTGACGAACGGAAGCCGCGACTGGGCGTTGTTTTCCTTGACCTGATAAATACCCGCGATGACGGAGGTGCCGCCGTCCCGGACCATGAGCTTGGTCTGGGCGCGCCGTGTCGACAACGGCGTGCCGGCGCCGCCCACGATATTCAGACCGGTGTCCGGATCGTTCTTCTGAACCTGAATGTCCATGATGACGGTGCCAGCCTCGGTGATCTGGGGCGTGACGATGAGCTGTAACGTGGCATCGACGTAGGCAACCGTCGTGGTGAGGTTGATGCGGGTCTGATACGGGATCTGGAACCCGCTCTGGATCTGCGCCGAGGTGTTGTCCTGCGTGGTGACGCGGGGCGCCGAGATGACGCGCACAAGACCTTCGTTCTCCGCCGCCAGGAGTGCGAGATCGAGGTTGAATGTCCCGAGAACGTTCTGCAGAGTGAACGAGACGACCGGGTTACCGGCACCGAACTGGAATGGACCGCCGACCGTGTCGATCCGGTTCGGGAACACCAGCCCCGTCCCCGTGCCGAGCGACGGATCCATCGATCCCTGGAAGCCCCAGTTGAAGCCGAACTGCTGGGAGAAAGTCTTCGTGGTTTCCACGATGCGCGCTTCGATGACCACTTGACGGGTCGGGATATCGACCGACTCGATCAGGTTCCTCATCGTTTGGAGGTAGGAGGGGATCTCGCTGATGATGACCTGGTTCGTCCGCGTGTCGACAATCAGCTTGGCGCGCGGCGAGGCCATCTCCTTCAAAAGTGCAGAGACGTCCGTGGCGCGGGCGTACGAGAGTTTGAAACTGACCGTGCTCAGAGGAACATTCAGTCTCTCCTGTTCGGCCAGACGACGGTTCGCTTCGGACTCTTCACCGAGGCGCGCGGCCGTTCCAACCCGCATGACGTTCCCCTCGAGCTGGTACGCCAGCGAGTTCTGCCGAAGGATGATCTCCAGCGCCTGATCCCACGGCACATCGACGAAATCGACGGTAACGGAACCGGTTACCGACTGGTCGATTGCCATGTTCAGTCCCGTGAGCTGCGCGAAGGTCCGCAGGACGTCCTTGAGGTCGGCGTCCTTGAGGTTCAGCGAAAGCGGCTCACCCGTGTATACCTTTTCGCCGCTCGACAGCGTCCGGCCTCCGGCGCCAGTCGACAACACCGTGCCGTTCGGAGGGGTGGACGGCGACAGCGTCGGGACCGTCGACTGCGGGTCCGCAAACACGTTCTCGCCGCCGGGGGCGGGATCGATCGCGGGAGCCGTGCTCCCGGAGCTGGTCGTGGTCTTGCCGCGCTTGTTCGAAACCGGCGGGGTCTGCGTCTGGGGTGCGTTGATGACGGAAGTCGCCTTACGCTGCTCCGGCATCTTCCAGGTAGCGTTGTCCGCGATCACCGGCACCTGGGCAGGGATATCAGCCGCAGCCGCTGTTTTGGTAGGAACGACCGTCTTCACCAGGGGAGGGCCTGAGGCCGGGGTGACCGCTACCCTCGGCTCCTCCGGCTTCGGCATCGGGGCGGGGGCCGGGGCCGCCATCATCATCGGGGCTCCACCGAACGTGACGTGAAGGGCGTCGCCGGCCTTGGTGACTCGATACGACGCCTTGTCATCGACGTCGAGAACGACGCGCGTAACCGCCTCGGGAGCGCTTTTGAACTGGGACACGCGGATCCGCTTCACCACTGGATCCGAGACGTTGATGATGTTCTTCGCCAGCTTGTCGCTGACGCCATTGAGATCGATGACGACGCGCGGCGGATTCACGAGCTTGAAGGCGTTGTAGGTGACGTCGCCGTCCGTGGCCAGACGTACTTCCATGGCCGCGCCTGCGCCGCTGGTCTCGATTTTCCGAAGGGTCCTGGCCTTGTTCGCCGGCGGCAATGCCTCCGTGGCGACCGCCGGCTCCAGCGCGGGGTTCTCCGCGACCGGCTCGCTCTTCACCGGCTCCGGTTGCGGCTCCGCTTTCAACTCGGCCGGAACGGTCTGCGGTACGGTAGCCGCGGTGACGGGCGGCATCGGCGCGTCAGGCTTGCTGACTGGAGTGGCCTCGGCGACGGCAGGCGCGATCGGCGGCAGATTGATGACGACGCTGTTGGCGTCCGCAGTCGCGTCGACCGCGGCGGATTGAGCCAGGTGTACGGTCACGCGCGTGAGGCGGGACCCCATCTCCGTCACGTCATCGACAGAGATCGATGCGACGGACGCGGGGAGATTTGAAGGGATCGCCAGAGACGCCCCTTTCGAGGCGCCGGTCAGGTCGATCACAAAAAGGTCAGGCGTCGGGCTGTAAGAGGTATAGACCGGGCTGGCCGTTGTGCGCAGGACGAGGCGCGGCGACGGAGAGGTCTCGACGTCGACCGATGTGAGCGACATGCCGGCGGGAGCGGCGGGGGCGGAAGAAGCCTGCGAGGCAGGCTTTGCCGCGGCCCCGTGCTTCCAGAAAGATGCGTGCGCGCTGGTGACGCCCGCCACCAGCATGCCTGTGATCAGCAGGATCAGCTTGGCTCTTGTCTTACTTCTCACGTTCACCATCTCACAACCCTCCACACACAACGCCTGCACAACCCGGCACGCTACACCTATTTCTTCCTCGGAGTTTCGGAGGAGAGTTCCTTCACCACTTCACGGAATCGCGCGATCTGGGTGGGGTCGTTGACCTCTTGCCGGAACACGACCGAAGTGGGTGTGATCCGAATGACCTCACCGTCGAGGACCTTGTCCCCGACCTTGACCAGATAGCCTTTGTTGTCCGGGCCGTTGACCATGGCCACCAGACCCTGCTGCCGCGTCTTCACGACTCCCTGAATCTTGATCTCGTCGATCAGGAATCCCGGGGGGCCGGGCGGACGCTGACCCGGCTGAAGCTTCGGCGCGGGACCGATCAGCGACTGGAACGGGTCGCGCCGCCCTTGTGGGTCGTAGTGATATGCGTCGGGAGCACTCGGCTCCTCGAGAATCTCCTGGAGGCTCTGCTGAATCGCCTGTTCAGGGTTCGGCTTGGCCGTCGTGGCCGTTGTGGTTGTCTTGGATGTTGCTGTCTTGGAAGTCGACGACGCGGCGGCACCCTTGCCCGGCGATTGGGCAAAGAGCGTGGCCATCGCCGCGACGACGATCAGAAGGGACAGCGCGAATCGGCTCACTCTCATTTCTTGGCGCCCTTCGCCGTATCCTCCGGCTCCTTCGGCTCGACGTACACGAATGTCTTGGCCACAAACTCCGCCGTGATCGTGCGGTCAGTCTGCACGTTCTGAGCGGCGATTGTGATCTGCTCGACATTCACGATACGCGTGAAGTTGCTCAGGTGATTGAAGAGGGTGGCCAGGTTATGGTAGCGCCCGTCCACCGAGACCGAGATCGGCCACTCCGCATATGGGTCGCTCCCCTGCGGGGCGGCAAGCTTCGGGAAAGTCAGTTTGAGCAGCACGAGGTTCCCGGCATCGACGAGCGCCTTGATCTTCTTGATGATCTCCTCGGTGTTACGCGTCGAAGGCAGAATGCTGCGCAGCTTCGCCAGCTCGACCTTGAGACGGTTCACTTCTTCGCGGAATTGCGGCATCTTCCGCTGTGCGGACCGCCCCTGTTCGATCTTCGTATCGAGATCCTTGAGAGTGGAATCGGCAGTCCGGATCTGGTCGTCGACGCCGCTGATGAACCCGTAGTTCACCCCCCAGACGATGGCAACGGCCAGCACCAGCCCGACGATCAGGCCGTAGTACCAAGGTTTTCCATCTAGCGAAAGCCCCGCCATCACCCCTCCTACCGCTTCGTCGCCGCCGACGCCGGCGGTACTCCTGCCGTACCCGACGCCGGCGCCGTGCCGGTCGCGGTTCCCGTCGCGGCGGCGCCAGCCGCCCCCGCATCACTCTTCGGCGCGTAGCTGAAATGAAATGTCATCGAGAAGCCGTACACGGTCGGCCCCCCAGGAACCTGGACCATGGCGCTCAGTTCCGGTTCTTCGAACATCGGATCGTTCTTGATGTTCTCCACGAAATTCGCGATGGAGTTCGGGTTCAGCGCCCGCCCGTCGATCGACACCAAGCCACCGTTGACGCTCATCTTGTCGAGCCAGACCAGGTCCGGCAGATCCTGGCTGATGCGATCCATCAACCTCACCGGCCCCTTCTGATTCTGCTTGAGCTGGTTGATCAGATCGATCCGTTTTTGCAGGCTGTCCTTCTCCTTCGTGTACTCCGCGACCTCCTTGATGATCTGATCGAGACGCTGAGCCTCGGCCTGCTTGCGGGCCACGTCCTCCTTGCGTTCGCTGAGCTTCCGGTCCTCGATGAACCACCAGCCGGCGGCGACCAGAATCCCCAGGATCAGACCGCCTGCCAAAAAGACGTTGTTGAGATTGGTCGGTCCCGCGGCGGCCGCGGGCGCACCCGCAACCGCTCCGGATCCCCGGACCGCACGCCCTTCCCGCACTAAGTTGATCTTAATCAAGCATCCCCCAGCTTCCGGATGGCCAGACCGACAGCGATGGCCATGCTCGGCCCAATCTCAGCCAGCTCCTCGGGGTTGAATTCCTTCTCGTCCACCGTGATCTTCTGGAACGGATCCATGATCGCGACGGGGATGCCGAACTTGTCGCGAAGGATGGCGTCGAGGTTCAGGACGCCCGAGCCGCCGCCGGCAAGCACGATCTCGTCGACCCGATCGGCTCCGGAGGTGGCTGTGAAGAAATCGAGTGTTTTCCGCAACTCGCCGGCGAAGTCCTCGCTCACGGAGTTGAGGATGGGGATGACCTGCTGGATGCTGTAGTCGCCGGTCTGGTGCCCTCTCTTTAGCTCTTCCGCCTGCTCGAACGAGAGGCTCAGCTCGCGCTGGATGGCATCCGTATACTGGTTGCCGCCGAAAGTGATGTCCCGCCAGAAGAGCGACGTGGGGCCGGAAAGGACATTGACGTTCGTCACCGATGCGCCGACGTTCACCAGCGCCAGCACCTTCCCCTCGTCGATCGAATAGTTCATCTCGTAGGCGTTCTGAAGAGCGAACGCGTCGACGTCGACGAGCACAGGGACCTTGCCGGTCTGGCTGATCACCGACGTGTAGTCGTTGATCTTTTCTTTCTTCACGGCCACGAGGATGACGTCGATGTTGTCGCCGGAGCCTGGTGTGTTCAGCGGGACGTAGTCGAGGTTTACATCGTTGATATCGAAGGGGATGTACTGCTCGGCCTCCCACTGGATCGACTCGGCCAGCTCCTCCGGCGACATGGCCGGGAGCGTGATCTTCTTGATGATGACCGAATGGCCGGAGAGGGAGGTGGCGTAGTTGGAATTCTTGATGTTTTTGCTGCTGTTGAGGCGCGAGATCGTCTCCACGACCAACGACGAGTCCATGATCGACCCGTCGACGATCGCTTCCGGAGAAAGGTGCTCGATCCCGAGCTTCACGAGCTGGAACGCGCCACCCTTCTTCTCCTTCAGCTCAACCAGCTTTACGGCTGAGGAGCCGATATCGAGACCGACTACATTTTTGCTCTTTGAGAAGAACACCGCTCACCCCGTCCATCTCACACGCTCACTTCTCGGTGGCTCCAGATGTGGAAAGTTGGTCGAAATTACAACGTTTAAAGGTGAGTGTCAACTCTACAGCATTTAGATTTATCAGGAGATTACGCCAACCTGAGGCTGTTTCGGGGCAGGAAGTTGCGCAGAATCGGGCCTCCCGTTACAATCCCGCCCCCCTGACGTTATTTGAGGAGTCTATCGATGGCAAAGATGTGTGAAGTCTGCGGCAAGGCCCCCGTTTTTGGAAACCGGGTCAGCCATGCCCACAACGTTTCGAGCCGGCGCTGGCTGCCGAATCTGCAGCGCGTCCGCGTGATGATCGGCTCCGCCGTGAAGCGGATGAACGTCTGCACCCGCTGCATCCGCACCGGAAAGATCGCCAAAGCCGCGCGCTAACCCGCGCGGCAGCATCCTCTTTTTCTGCCATTCCCCGGATCGCCGGTCTACCACGTGCTGACCAGACGGGTCTGGTCGCATGACTGACGTTTGGCTCTCTTCGGCGATGGATCGAAGAGCACGCCGAGGCGCGCTGAGACCCGACAGCAGATCTCACCACTCCCTGCCTTCGGCATCGGGAGCCGGTTCTGGACATCCTCTTTAACTTCCATAATAATCCCCGTAACCTCAGTGCTCTTACCCAGACGATCACCATCCTGGCGCCTTCCTCAGCGCCGCCTCTCGGAGGCGGAGCTGATGCGGCGCGAGCCCAAGCGGGCATCGTTGAAGGTGACAGCACGCCGTGTCGAGACAGAGGACGAATTCCGCGAACAACCCTCGGAGAGGCCGGTTGACGCAATCCCGGCCGACGAAAGCCTCAAGCGTGTCCTGCTCGTCGAGGACGATGAACTCGTGGCCGCTGGTCTGGCCGCGCTTCTCGAAATGGAGGGCATGGCCGTGCTCGTGATCGGACGGGGGCTTCCTGTCGTCAAAGCGGTCGAGAGTTTCCAACCGGAGGCCGTGATCCTCGATCTGACCCTGCCTGACATCGGAGGAATCGAGGTCTTTCGTAGGCTTCGCGGGCGTTGGCCGCAACTGCCAATCGTGTTTTCCACCGGTCACGCCAGTTCGACGAAGCTGTCCGCAGAGCTCAGCGGCGACCGGGTGGAGCTTCTGCGAAAGCCATACGAGATCGATGAACTGCTGGCGGCGCTGCAACGAATCACCGCGGTGTGACCGATCGAAACGACTGGCAATCCTTCCGTCCGGTGTATCGAGGCCTCCGGTGTAGCATGCCCCTCACCACCTCTACGATGCCGCATCCCAGCGACCGCCCCGCCACCGGAATGACCTTCGGCCCGGACCGCCTCGCGCAACTGGTCGAAGGGCTGCCGGTCGGCGTGTTCATTCTCGACGGTGCCGGAACGGCGATCTACGCGAACGGTGCGGCACAAGCTCTTCTCGGCCGCGGCGTGGCAGAGGGCGACCACGCCGGCAACCTGGGCGAACGGTTCGCCGCGGTCCGTGCCGGGACCGACGAGCCTTACCCGACTGTTGGCATGCCGATCGTGCGTGCACTGGCAGGGGAGCGCACCAGCGTCGACGACATCGAAGTCATGCGCGACGGTGAGCGGATTGCGCTCGAGGTCACGGCCACGCCGGTCCGCGGCAACGATGGACGCGTTGAGTTCGCCGTAGCCGTCTTTCAGGACATCACCGCGCGGCGGCAGGCCCAGCGCGCCCTGGCCGCGCTGAACAGCGAGCTGGAGCAACTCGTGGGCCGGCGGACGACGGAGCTTGCCAATACCATCGTCCTGCTGGAGAAGGAGATCGCCCAGCGCACGCTCTACGAGAACGATCTGATCGAGGCCAGGGCCTCCGCTGAAAGAGCCAGCCGCGCCAAGAGCGTCTTTCTGATGAACGTCAGTCATGAGCTGCGCACGCCGCTCAACCACGTGATTGGCTTCAGCGATCTGCTCTCCGACAAGCTGGAGGAACCGCGCCACAAGAAGCTGGCCGAAACGGCCGGCGCGAGCGGCCGGGAACTGCTGGAAAAGGTGGACCACCTGATCGAGTTGGCGCGCGCGGATGCGGCGCCGGCGGCGTCGCTGGTGAGCGAGTTCGATTGCGACGCTCTGCTATGGGAAGCGGCCGCCCCGTTCGGCGTCCGCTGGGATGAGAACCCGCTGCTGGGGATTCTCAGGGGACCCGCCGTTGGAGTTCTGCGGGTTCTGCACGATCTCCTGCAACGATCCACGGCCCTGGCCCCGCCGGAAGAGTGCACCTTCTCGGCGCGCGCGGAGAGCCACGCCGGCGTCACGCGGCTGGTGGTACGGATTCGCGGCAGCCTCCTGGCCGCGCGGGTCCGTACTGTCGCGCAACTCTTCGGTGAGCACGCCGAACCGGACGCTTCCCGGTTCCGTCAGCAGGAAATCGACTTCCATCTGGCCGTCGTCCGCGCCCGCGCCCGCGTCATGGGCGGCGACCTGAAGACTTGCGGCGAGAACGCGGTCGAGATGACGCTGCCACTTGACTGAGCCGTGTGTCGGTCTAGATCCGTATCCGCACCGTCGCCAGCGTCTCGTCAGGATGGAGCTTCCGCGGCGCTTCGACATTGTTCCTGGCATGCTCGATCGTCACGTCGACGTTCTTCGCGAAGCTGATGCGCACGCCGGCGTCGATCTTGGTCCAGTTCCACCAGATGCTCGGTGCCGGATAGAGCGTCGGGTCGCCTCGAAACGAGTTGTTGAGAACACTCCAGCGAACTGCCGGCTGGATGCCCTGCACCAGCGACTCGCCTCCGACAGCCGGTCCGAGCGACCAGCCCAATTTGTACCCGACCTCGCCCTCCGCTCCCTTACGGTGCAGCCCCGCCACGGACTGACTGGTGAACTGAATCGTGGAAATCAAGCCGCGCCATTCGGTGTAGACACGGCCGCCGGTCTCTTCCTTTTTGTCGCCGTGGATCGGCAGCCCGCGGTCGAGCGGACCCTCGAGCAGATCGAGGTCGGTGCCGTAGAAGGTGCCCGTCAACGGCGCGTTCTCGCCGTCCAGCAGGGTGCGGCGGTAGTGGAAGGCGACGGCGTCGAAGCCGCAGTTCTGCGCATCGTTCTGCCAGCGATAGCCGATGCCCTGTCCGAACGACATGTGTTTCGTGTCGAGCGCCAGGTTCTCGACGCGCGTGTCGTAGAGGATCGGGAACCCCGACTTCAGTTGCGGATCAGGATTCGGCTGCAGCAACTCCTTGATTCCGTTGTCGCCCGCCAAGGCGTTCGGATCTCGGAAGTAGAGCGGATTGCCGCTCGTGCCGGTGAGACGCCAATAGACGTTGCGGCCGATCGAACCACCGCCCATAAAGCCGACGTCCTCAAAGCGGTTGAAGGCAGTGGCGGCGAGGCCGTAGCTTTCCAGCAGGCGGATCGGCTGCCGCTCCATCTTGGGAAACCTGCCCATCTGCAGGAAGAACGAAGTCCGATCCGGCCGGGCCAGGAACTCAGGCTTCTTTCCGAGAAGGATCCACAGCTCGTCGGCGTCGATCTTGCGGTCCGCGCTGGTCGGATTGCGGCGGTACTTGTCAGTCGCGTGCAACTGAGTGTGCGCCGTGAACCAATCGCCGTAGCCGAGGTCGAGCTTGAGCTGCGCCACGCTCAGCTCCGTGTGCGCGCCGGCGTTCACGGTCTCTTCGAAAGCGACCGTCTGCCCCACAGGGAGCTGGCTCGGCGAGAAAGGGAACTTGAGGGCGAACTTCTCTTCCTTACTGTCCCGGTAGTTCGCGCGCAGCTCGATGCGGGCGTTGAACGTCCAGTCGCTCGCCGTCTGCGCGATGAGAGGGATTGTGATGAATAGACCAAATGCCGCCGCGGCGATTCGTCGCATGTCGTCTCCAGTTACGTCGCGGGGAGCCGGTTGGATTGTAACGGAAGTGGGTGTTTCTTAGATGGTTGCTGAGTTGCTGGGTCTCGGGTCTCGGGTCTCGCGGTCGCGGGGTCTCGCGGCGATATGGACGTCGCCTGCCGCGAGACCGCGTAACAGCGCCACCTCGATGCCCAGCAACACAGCAACCCAGTACCCACCAACCCCCAACTTACCTCACCGAAAACACATCCGGCAGGCATCGTAACCGGCTGCGACAGCATCCTCAGCGCTCATGAAGACAACGCGCGTCTCGTCGGCGAAGCGCTTGGCGGTGGCGCAGCTCGCGCGATGAAAGCGCTTCGTTTTGCCGGATACGCTGGCGACGAGGATTTCGGCGTTGGAGGCGATGGCCTCGATGTTGTGTGTGATCTCGTCCGCGGCGGAGGCGATGTCGTCAATCACCAGATCGCTCACGGCTTCGTCGACGATGCGGGCCACGTCGATGGCATCGAGTACCGGCGCGGCAGACTGCCGTTTGTCGTCGCGATGATCGAGCTGATGGACGATGAGCTCCGCGACGTCGATGCGCAGTGGGACGAGTTGCAGGGTCGGGATCTCCTCTTCGACGAAGACATACTTGGCTTCCCGCCAGGTGGAGAGCTCGGCGATCTCATCCTCCGTCTTCTCACGCATGGCGTCGTGGAGCTGGTTCTCGGTCAGCGCGCCGAGGATGACGAGGATGCGGCCGAGCGAGAGCTGTGTCTCCCGCTGGATCTCGATCGCCTTCTGCCGCTGCTCCTCGGTGATCAACCCGCTGCCGATCAGCCGCTGCGCCAGGAAGCGCGCCGGATCGTTCGAGGCGCAGGAGATGATCTTCCCCTTCTCGATGAAGAGCTCTTTCTCGCGGGAGCCGCTGGAAATCACGAGCCGGCCCGTTCTCAGTTGCGATGCGTGTTTGACGAGCAGCTCGGCAGGGGTGGCGTCGCCGATCGCTTTCCACCGACGCTGCTTCGGCACCGAGGTCGAGACGATCTCGGACTCGGCGGGCGCCGGCGGCGGAACGACCGCCCGCGCCACGCGCTCGTGGATTGCGCGAAGTTCTTCCTCGGCCCGTTTCCGCCGCTCCAGCTCCTTGCGAAGCGCGTCGGTCATGATCTTTAGCTCATCCATCGTCTGCTCGCCGGAGATGCGCAGTTGTTCGATGGCCGAGCGGAGCGATTCCTCGGTTTTCTGCCGTTTGAGCACCTCCGCGCGCAGGCTGTCCAGTACGTTCTTCGTCTCCTTTTCAGACTCAGCCATCCCGACGGGCGCGCGGATGACCTCCACGAAGCCTTTGATCACGCCATCGATGCGTACCGGCGTCAGGCTCGTGCGCACCCAGAGGTGCCGGCCGTCTTTCGCCACGCGCCAGTCCTCGAGGTCGAGCCGTCCCGAATCGGCCGCTTCCTGGAGTTGCTGCGTCGACCTGCCGCCCCAGTGCTCGTGATCGCGGTAGAGCATCCGGCGCGGGCGGCCGATGACCTCGTCGCGCTGGTACCCGAGGATTCGTTCCGCGCCGGCGTTCCAGCCCGCGATGAACCCTTTGTCGTCCGTGCGGATCACGGCGAAGTCCGTGAGTTGATCGACGACCGCCAGGATGATCTGCTCGGCGTTTTGCACGGGCTGCCGGGCATGGCCCGTGCGCGCTCGTTCGTCGACGAGATAGATGAGAAAGGGCCCGCCGTCATCGCTGCCGACGATCGCGCAGACCACCTCCACCTCGCGGTACTTCCCTTTTTTCTCGATGATCCGTTTGTCGATGCGGTAGCCGGGGATATCGCCGCCGATCATCCGCCGCATCAACACCGCCTCACGCTTCGCGTCGTCAGGATGCGTGAGGTCGGTGAACGTCATCCGCGCGAGCTGCTCGCGCGTATAGCCGGCGAGCTGCCGGAACCGCTCGTTGTACTGCAGCCAGGCGCCGTCGAGGGAGGCGAGAGCGATGCCGACCGGCGCGTGCTCGAAGGCGTCGCGAAGGCGCGTCTCCCGGTGCGCGGCGGCCACCATCGGCCCACCAGGCTTGCGCACGAGCGAGATCATCTGATCGACGGTCGGCAGCTTGACCATGGTGAATTGTAGCCTTGCGGCGCTGCTCGCCGCGTTGTCGGCGGCGACAGCGTAGCGCCGCCGGCTCGGCGGCCGGACCGCCAGCGGCTCGCTGGCGGTTTACGAGAGATCGCCGCCGAGCCGACGGCGCTATGCTACGGCCCCCGACAACCCACAGCGCGGCGAAGCCGCAGTCAAAGGTACTGCCGAATGGCCGCTTCGATCTGGCCGCGCGGCACGGCGCCGACGACGCGTCCCTTTTCCACGCCGTCCTTGAAGAGCACCAGCAGGGGGATGCTCATGGCCCGGTACGCCGCGGCCGTACGCGGGTTCTGATCGACGTTCAGCTTCGCGAAACGGACGTCCGAGCGCGAGGCCGCCAACTCCTCGATCACCGGCGCGATCATCCGACACGGCCCGCACCATGCCGCCCAGAAGTCGACGACGAACGACCCGCTGCGAATCGTCTCCGCGAAGTTCGCGTCCGTGACTTCGATGGGATGGCCGCCCGTCAGCGGCGTCTTGCACTTGCCGCAAACGGCCGTCCTTCCCGCGCCGGCGGCAGGCAACCGGTTGGCCTGTCCGCAATTCGGGCAGCGAACGACGTTATCCATCTTTCTGATGGTATTGCGAAATGCGGGCCGGTAGCGTCAAGCTGGCCGTGACAAGATCACTGTCCCGATTTACCGATAAAATACGGCATCAAACTTCCATCGTCGCTGAGTTGCCGGACCCGCACCACGGGAAGAGGAGCGCTTCATGTTCGAAGGAGCAACCATTCTGCGCCGACGGCTGGCGAGCCCGGAGATCATCCGTCTCATCGGCGCGCACAACGCGCTCGGCGCAAAGGTCGGTGAGCGGGCCGGGTTCGACGGAGTCTGGGCCAGCGGCTTCGAGATCGCGGCGTCGTACGCGCTCCCCGACGCCAGCATCGTCACGATGTCGGAGCACATCGCCCTGGCCCGATCGATGTGCGACGCCGTGCGCATCCCGGTGGTCGTCGACTGCGACACCGGCTATGGCGACGAGCTGCAGTTCGCCCACGCCGTGAGGCAGTTCGAGGCCTCCGGCGTGGCGGGCGTCTGCGTCGAGGACAAGCAGTTCCCGAAGCTCAACAGCTTCGTCGGCGGACGCCAGGAGCTGGCCAATGCCGACGCGTTCGTGAAAAAGCTCCGGGCCGGAAAGCAGGCGCAGCGAACGGGCGACTTTGTCGTCATCGCGCGCACGGAGGCGCTCATCGCCGGATGCGGCGTCGATGAAGCGCTGCGCCGGGCGCAGAAGTATGCGGACGCCGGCGCGGACGCGGTGCTCATCCACAGCAAGGCCCGGACAGCCGGCGAGATCGCCGAGGTGGCGATGCAATGGGACCGCCCGACGCCGCTCGTGGCCGTGCCGACGACCTACTGCGATACGTCGCTGGACGATCTCGCCGCGCTCGGCATCAGGATGGTCATCTACGCCAACCAGGGACTCCGCTGCGCGCTCAAGGCGATGGAGCGCGTCTATGCCGAGATCCTCCGCACCGGCTCGACGACCTCGGTCGAAGGGCAGCTCTGGCCGATGCAGAGGATTTTCGAATTGCAGGGCGTCCTGAAGGTGGAAGAGCCGGAAGCAGAGGGGGCGATCGTTGAGTCGTAGCGCCGCCTTCCTGCAGCTCCTGCACGATGCCCGGTTCGATTTCTTCACCGGCGTTCCGGACTCGACGTTCCAGCCGCTGCTGCACGCGCTCGAATCGGATCCGGAGCTCGGCTACGTCACAGCCGTGTCGGAGAATGTCGCCGTCGGGATCGCCACCGGTTCGTACCTTGGCGGCCACCGTCCCGTAATCTTCATGCAGAACTCCGGACTGGCTCTGGCCATGAACGCGCTCGGCTCGCTCGCGGCCATCTACCGGATTCCGATCCTGCTCGTCGTCGGTTGGCGCGGACACGACGGCAGCGACTCGCCGGAGCACGCGCTGCTCGGCGCCGTGACGCCGGCACTGCTCGATGCGTTGCGCCTGCCGTTCTTCGTTCCCGACGCCGCCTCTCTTCCCGCCGACGTCGCCCGCGCGGCGCAGACGCTCGAAGCGCGGCAGATGCCGTGCGCTCTCCTCTGCCGACCGGGAGTCGTTTGCTGATGCGGCGTTCCCAGGCAATTGCCGCGGTGCTGGCGCGGCTGCGTGATGAAATGGTCGTCACCGCGAACGGGTGGATCAGCCGCGAGGCCTGTGCCGCCGCGGACCGCGAGGCAAACTTCTACATGCTGGGATCGATGGGGCTGGCGGCACCGATCGCTCTCGGTCTGGCGCTGACGCAACCGGCGCGGCGCGCGGTCGTCTTCGACGGCGATGGCAATCTGTTGATGACGCTCGGCACGCTGGCCATGATCGGAGATCTCCATCCGCCGAACTTCCTTCACATCGTCTTCGACAACGAGGTCTATGGGTCCACCGGCGGCCAGCGCTCCGCCTCCGCGAACGTCGCGCTCGACGCGTTGGCGCTCGCGGCGGGCTACGTCGACGTGCGCAGGGCTGTTACCGCTGAGGAGCTCGACGTCGCCATTGCCGCACAGTTGGCCGGATCCGGACCTGCATTTCTGCTCGTCAAAGTCGACGCGGAAGTAAACGGAACCGCGCCGCGCGTGCCGCACGAGCCGGCGGCGATCGCTGAGCGCATGCGCAAGGCGGTCGGGACGGTGATGATCGGATGACACGGCTGCTGCACACTCTTTCGCAGCGTCCGGGCCGCTCCGGCAGCGGCATCTTCCTCGGCGCGATGGTCCGGCAGGCCGCCCGCCGCGGTTACGCGCAGCACGTCGTTGTGGCCGGCCCTCCCGGCACCACGGCCGCGGAGCTCCCGCCCCTGCTTCACGATGAGGTTTCGCCGATCGTCTTCCCCTCGGACGACGCTCCGTTCCCGCTACCCGGAAACAGCGACGTCATGCCCTATCCGACAACCGTCTTTTCCAGCATGACTGCCACGCAGATCGAGCAATATCTGGGCGCGTCGCGCCGGGTCATGGAGCGTGCACGCGATGCGTTCCGCCCCGACGTCGTTCACGCGCATCACCTCTGGCTCATGACCTCTCTGGCGCGCGACGTCTTCGCCGGCGTGCCGCTCGTCATCACCTCGCACAACGCCGAACTGCGGCAGGCCATCAAGGCCCCGCACCTCGTTCCCCGCGTGCTCGCCGGCGTCCGCGACGCCGAGAAGGTGTGCGTGCTCACACCGCAATCGGTCGCCGACACAATCGAGACCTTCGGCATCGCACCGGAGCGGATCGCGATCACCGGCGCCGGATACTCCGATGAGCTGTTTCATCCGCCAACGAGGCCGCGCGCCGAGATTCTCGCGGAGCTGCGCGAGTGTTATGGCATCGAGCTGCCGGAGAACGAGGCGCTGGTCACCTTCATCGGCCGGACGTCGTTGGCGAAGGGCGTCCCGTTTCTGCTCGAGGCCGCATCGCGGCTTCGCGGGCACGTAGCCCCGTTTCGCGTCGTCCTGCTCGGCGCGACTGGCAGCGGCGATCACGGACGGGCCATGGACGAGCTGGTCAAAGCGGCCGGACCGCTGGTCATCCACACCGGCGCCAAAGCGCCGGAGGCAATCGCGCGTGTATTGCAAGTCAGCAGCGTCTTCGTCCTCCCCTCGCTCTTCGAAGGGCTCCCGCTGACAATGCTCGAGGCGCTGGCCTCGGGTTGCCCCGCCGTCGTCAGCGCGCTGCCGACCATCGCGAGCTGGGTTCCGCAACCATGGCGGGACCTCGGCTTCATTGAGCTCGTGCCTCCGCTGGCGACGACGGACGCCGACGTGCCGGTCGACGGTGACGTCGAACGCTTCGTCGACGATCTCGCCGCGGCGATTGCACGTAAGCTTGCCGCCGCACCAGATGACGCGTCGCGCCGCATGCTTGCGGCGGAGCTGACGCCGCATTCCTGGTCCGCCGTCTTCGAACGCTACGAGAGGATCTATCGCGAAGTGACCGCCGCCGCCCTGCAGCAGGTTTCCCCATGACCAACGCCGACCGCATGAAGCGCTTGACAGTTGCGGTGCTCGTCGACCCGCAGAACCTGGTGCGCGGTCATGTGCGTCCGGTCAAAGGCCACACCGACCGTCACCTCCTCGTCGAGTTGCGGCGGCAGGCCAGGCGGGTCGTCCTCGTGCCATACACCGGCGCCACCGCGCTGCTGCAATGTCTGGAGCGCACGCGGCCGGACGTCGTCTTCAATCTCACCGAATGGGTGGAAGGCGACCGCACGAAAGACGGTCACATCTGCGCGCTGCTCGACCTCCACGGAGTGCCCTACACCGGGCCCGGGCCCAAAGGGCTGATGCTCTGCCGCGACAAAGCCATCAGCAAACTCGTCGCGGAGCAAGCCGGTTTCACGATTCCGCGATTCTTCGCGGTCGCTCCCCAAACGAAATCGCCTCTCCCCTTCCCTCTCGTCGTCAAGCCGCAGTTCGGCGATGCCTCCGAAGGCATCAGTCAGTCGTCGCTTGTCCGCTCGAATCAGAGCCTTCTCCGGCGCGCCGCGTTGCTCCGGCGCCATGGGTTCGAATTCGTCATCGCCGAGGAGTACGCCGCCGGGAGGGATGTGCTCGTGACCGTCCTCGGCACGCGCATCATGTCGGTGCGCGAGCTGGTCGTCAGACGAAACGGACCAGGGTCGCCGATGCTCTTCTCGGCGGAACTCAAGCACAACCACGCCTACCGGCAACGCTGGAAAGCGCGCATGGAAAACGCGACATTGCCGCCCGAGCAAATGCGAGTGCTCGCCGCGCTCGCCCGCCGCGCCGCCACCGCACTCGACCTCCGCGACTACGGCCGCCTCGACCTGCGGCTCACGCCCTCAGGCCGTTTCGTGTTCCTCGAAGCCAATCCCAATCCCGCCATCGTCCCCCCCAGCCGCTCGTTCTCAGGAAGCTGGGGAGGAATGGCCTTCGACAACGTCGTCGCCGAGATCACATTACGCGCGTGGCGGCGAAGGGAGAGATAGCGCCGCGACCGCATCGCGAAGCGTCCGCGGCATCGCGCCTTGTGTGCGCGCCGCGGCGAGGATGGCATCCAGATCGCCGTAGAGTCGCGCCACATCTTCCTGACGGCGGCTCAGCGGGCTCGTTCCGGCGAAGGCCTCGGACGAATGAAACATGACGTTGATGATCGGTGCGCCTCGGCGAAGGAGCGCGAGCGTGGCGCGGACGAGCTTCCCGCGCGGATGTTTGAGAGGGCGGACCCATATCAACTCGCTCAGGTGCGTCGCGGCGAGCACGCCGCTCAATGCGCGGTTAGCGGCTGAGCCATCATCACGCCTGGCGGCGACGCGTGCCATTCCGATTGCGCCTCCGAGGACGCCGATCGGCGCGATCGATGCCGGCACCTCCCACAGCGAACCCGTGCGATGCGGACGGGGAGCGGCAGCGAGATGGGAACGAAAGTCAGGACCGGGTTGGTGGAGGCCGTAACGGTCGCGGAAGTCGATTCCAGGCGGAATGCTCGAGTCGATCGTGTAGCCCAGCTCCGCAAGGTGTTGCAGTTCGAGCGCATCGACACCCCAGCGGCCCGCGCGGTAACTCACCGGTCGCGCGTCGAAGGCATCCTCGTGCGCGGCCAGCAGCGATTTATGTTTCGCCATCCGCATCTCCGCTGGATACTCGCCGATGAACGGACGCGCGGTGCGGTCGAAGTCCGCAAACGGCGGCGTTTCCCATCCGTGGAGGTGGCCGGCGATCTCGTCGCCGTCGCGCGCGCAGTCGCGCAGCAATCGCGCGCTCTCGTCGTCCCGCGCCACCGAGTACGACGTCATCCACGTCACCGGCGCGCTCCGCTCGCGGAAGAAATCGCGCAACGCGCCGAGACCGCGCGTGTTCGCGAATGTAAATGGCGGATACGTACCATCGGGCAACCGCGGCGCCCACTGATCGTCCGGCTCGGTGTCGACGGTGAAGAGGATGCTAGGCGTCATGAAGCGCTCCGCAGCAGGGGCATACGCGCTAACTCTAAGGCCACGCCATGTGCCGCGATAGCGGCCAAGGACGGTAGCCAGGGGTGCGAGCGCTTTTTGCGAGCACCCCTGGTTCGGATATCTATTGAGTTGTGCCGCGTCAGCGGCACTGGATCATCAAACGAAAACCCGTCGCGGTTTCCAGTGCCGCTGACGCGGCACCAAAACTATGTACCCGGTTACCAGGGGTGCTCGCAAAAAGCGCTCGCACCCCTGGCTACCCTCTTCTGCCGCTATCGCGGCGCGTTGCCGTTGGGTTGAAGTTAGCGCGTAGGCCGCAGCAGGGGCCTCACCAGCGACGCCACGCGGTCGATATCGGCATCGCCGAGGTCCTGGTGAATGGGAAGGCAGAGGATCTCGTCGCGCATCGTGCGGCTCTCGGGAAAGGCATCGACCGGCATGGCGGGGTAATGAAACATTCCGAAGATGAACGGCTCGACGCGGGCGGCGAAGAGCTTCACGAACGCATCGGTGCGCTTGCGGATGAAGATCGGCAGGTAGAGCGGACAGCTCTCGTCAGGTAACGAGAGAGCCACGGAGCGATAGCCGGCCGCGTCGCGCAACAACGCGTCGAGCCGTTCGTAGTTGCGGCGGCGCCGCGCCACGAGCAGATCCGGATCGTGGCGCTCGATCAGCGCCAGCGAGAGTTTCGAGATGCCGCTGCCGGCATGCCAGGGATCTTCGAAAATCCGCCGCCACGCCGTGTCATTCCGCCGAAGGAAGCGGGCGTGGATCGTCTCCTCGGCGCGTGCCAGCGGCGGACGGTCGCGCCAGCGGCGGCGGATGCTCCCCCATTGCTCGCTCCATGCGACGCGCGGCCGCCGATGAGATTCGATGGCTGCCGCATCGAGAAGCGCCCGGTCGGCACGCAACGCGCCGCCGTCGCTCGTACCGAACGTCTTGTACAGGCTGAACGTCGCCGCCGTGCCGATGGCCCCAATCGCACGGCCTTCGAAACGCGAGAGAAACGCATGCGAACAATCTTCGATCAGCGGCACACCGTTCGCGCGGCAGAGCGCGGCGATCCGCGCCGTGCCAGGTTGCGCGAATCCGAAATAGTGGATGAGCAGAACCGGCCCGGCCGCCTCGCCCAGGCATTGCGCGAGGTGCTGTTCGTCGACCGTCAAGTCGCCGTGGAGGCGATAAAAGCGCGGCGTGAATCCTGCCTCCGCCGCGGCGCGAACTTCCATCCCGCAGTGAAACGACGGGCACCAGACCGGCGTGCCTCGGGGTGCGCCGAGCGCGGAGAAGACGAGATGGAGCGCGTCGCGCGAGAAGCGCGTCAGGTGCGGCGTCTGATCGAGCGCGTCGCGCATGGCCGGCGACGGCGCGCGCCGCAGCGTGGCAAGCGGCGGGCGCGGGTAGGCGTGAATCGCCTTCATTCCGCCACCCCGTTCCTCCAGGCCACGCGGATCTCCTCGCGGATCGTCGCCGCATCGTTGGTGAGAAAGCGATCGATCAGCGTCGGTTCGTAGTCGCGTAGAGCGGGCGGCAATCCGCCGCGCGCGCGGCAGACCGCCTCGATCAGAGGCCCCGAGGGAGGCGGCGCGCAACTGCAGAGCAGATTCGGCACGTGGCGCTCGCCGACGAGGCGCTGCATCACGTGGCCAAGGACGAGCGAGTATCGAATCGATCCGCGGCCGTTGACGATGCCGGTGACGCCGAGGCGAAAGAGAAAGAGCGGCGCGAAAACGTCGAGCGACCAGCGGCCGCGGAGGCGCTGCAACACTTCGACGAGCGATGCGGCGTCGGCTTGGCCGGCGTTGAACGTCTCGCCGCCGGCGACGAGGAGATGATCATCGCCGTGCATCACCAGCCGTACCGGACGGCGGATGTCGTCATCGGCGCCGGCGATGGCCAGCGGCACGTGGCCGGACTCCTTCCGCGTGAAGTGAAGCTCGCCCCGCTCGTCATACGCCATCGCTTCATTCACCGCCTCCACGACCAGCGCGTGCTCCCGAATGAAGACGGCCAGCGTTTCGCCGATGGACGGAAGGAGCTCCTCCCGCGCCAGGAGGTCGCTGAGCAAGACGAACGGCAGCGAGAATCCGAGACCTCGGAACAGCCGCACCGATGCGATGGCATTGAACACGCCGAGCGAGCGTGCACGGCGGCGCGCCTCGTCGTATTCGTCCATCAACTCGCGCAAGCGCCGGTAGGCATCCCTCTTCTCGAATGCGGCATGCCGCGCCGCCTCGGTGATCATCCCTTTGAGCTTCTCACCGATCAGCGCCAGTAGCGGGGCGTCAGGCGGCGGCACGAACCGGAGATCGCGCCCTCGCCCGGAACGCAGCGACCGCAGAAAGCAGAGGCGCAGCACGCCGTCGGCCGCCGTGACCACGGGCAGCTCCGTGCGCGCCATCCATGGGTCGGAGCCGAGCGGCGCGTAGTCGGCGAAGCCGTAGAACGACGCGCCGCCGCACGACGCCAGCGCATCGAGCTTCACCGGCACGGCCGGGTAGTAATCGACATACGGCTGCTGGCCCGCGAACGCGATCGGGCCATCGTCACGCATGACCGGCTGGGCCACTCCCGCGGCGTCGGCGAAGTCGTTTGCGCTCGCTCGCACCGCGCCGGCGAGCGCGACGTTCGGCTCCATCGCCTGCACACCGCGGATGAACGTCTGCGCATCGTCCGTCGCGCACGCGCTCTCGATCAGCGTCGCCAACGCGTCGCGGCGGGTGAAGACTTCGGTCAGCAGCATGGAATGCCGTGATTCTCGGCGCGGCGCTCGCGGGCGTCAAACGAGATTGCTTCCTTCCGGCATAATGGCGATTCCCGATCATGGGTATGACCAGCGACATCGGCCGCATCTCCGTCGAACAGCGGCGTCATTGGAACCGGCACGGCTATCTTCTGATCGAGCAGGCGCTCTCGCCTGCCGAGGTGGCGTCGCTCCTCGGCGCCATCGACGCCGTGCTGGCGTCGAAGCGGGACCGCGACTTCGTATCTCAGGGATCGGCCGCGTCCAAGATCGTGCAGGCCGTCTCCGAGACCGAGGCGCTCGATCCGCTCACCGACCATCCCAGCGTGTTTCCGATCCTGCTCGCCCTTCTCGGACCCTGGCTCCAGATTCTCGGCTCCGAGATTTTCGTCCGCAAGCCGGCGGCAGCCCGGGAACCGCTCGTACCCTGGCACACCGACGGCGGCCCGACACTCGGCGCGTTCCTTCCGCGCCGCGGCAATCCGGTCCTGCAGATGAAGGCCCAGTTCTTCCTCACCGATGTTTCGGGCGTCGACAGCGGCAACTTCCTGTTCGTCCCCGGCAGCCACCGAACGGCGCCGCCGCCCGACCTCGGCGCACGGAAAGCGCCTCGCGGCGCGGTCCAGCTCCGCGCCCATGCCGGCGACGTCCTGCTCTTTCCCTGGTCGCTCTGGCACGCCGTGGCCCCGAACCACAGCCGCCGGATTCGAAAGAGCGTCACCCTCCGCTACGGCCAGCTCTGGTCACGCCCTTACGATTACGAACGCCTGCCCGACCACGTCCTGGGCCGGATGACCCCGCGCCGCCGCCGCCTCTTCGGCGACAACGGCCCCAACGCCGACCCGGTGTCGTACTTCTATCCGAACGAGGAAGAGCACTTGCGGCTGATGCGTGGGGAGTGATTCGGTTGGCGTTGTCGGTTGTCGGTTATCTGCGCCCTACGGCGCGCGTTGTCAGCCGCTGCTGTCGCGGTACGCCTTCCTGGGAGCGCGGGCGTCCCGCCCGCAGAGCTCGGGAGATCTGAGACTAACTCCACGGATGTTTGAACGCGACGGAGCGCAAGACAACACGAGGCTTCGTCACAGTCCTCTCAAGCTCTGCGGGCGGGACGCCCGCGCTCCCAGGAAGGCGGAGCGCTACTGCGGCGTGTCGCCCTTATGACCACGCGCCCCACAGGGCGCAGACAACGTGGCATCACGCGTGCGAAGCACGCCGACAACGCCGCGCGCCGCGCGGCAGTTACTCCGGCAAACTCGGCGGAGGCGATCCCCGATGGAACGCCACGTCCGCGGCGTGCTGCGACGTGTGGACGGGAAGGCCGTTCTTCCAATCCATATAGGCCTGGTTCGCTTCGCGGAGGCAGATGCTGCACTCCTCGGCGTGGTGAGTCTGGAAGCAGGTCAGCAGGCTGACGTGCCCGCGCTCTTCCTTGCACTGGCAATAGCAATACATCTTGGCCAGCCGGTCGGTGATCTGCGCGGCCTCGGCGTAGATGGACGCCGCGGCAGGGTTCATGAGCTGTGCCGCCGTCAGCACCGGCGCGTTCCGGTCCGGCGGCGGCTGCACCGGCGACGACATCCCCGCCATCTCCGGCATCGGCGCCGATGAGGGTTGAGTCGCGGGGATGGGAGAGGGCGGCGGCGCCGCGGAGACGGTGTTGGACGCTTCCTGCTGACGGCAGGCGGCAGCGAGGAGGATCAGGATGACGATGAAGCGCTTCATATCGCCCTCGCAACGAATCGCCGCCGTGGTGTAATCCTCGCTCTGATTCGCGCTGCCGCAGTGGACCTCGCGATCGGAGCAGTCGCTGGCCGTCCTGATGAAGTGTACGCAGTTCTACCAAGGGCGATGACTGAACTCGATGGGACTGGATAGTCCGCATCATTGGACCTAGAGTCCGTAACATAGGACCGAACAATCTGCAGCATTGGACTAGCAGTCCGCAGTATGGGACCTGGCGATCCGGAATATAGGACTTGACGGTCCGTAGCATGGGACTGGAAGTCCGTAGTGTGGGACTCACAGTCCGCAGCATGGGACTGGCAGCCCGTAGCATAGGACTGGCAGCCCGTAGTATGGGACTGGCAGCCCGCAGCATGAGACTGGCAGCTCACAGCGTGGGACTCACAGTCCGCAGTATGGGACTTGCAGTCCGCAGCATAGGACTGGCAGTCTGCAGCATGGGACTGACAGTCCGCAGCAGGGGACTAGTAGGCCGTAGCATCGGATCTGACTGACTGCATCATAGGGCTAGCAGCCCACATCAGGGACTGCTAAGCCCGCACTCCAACCGACCTTGACTCGCCACGCCGAACTCTGCCATTCTATGCAACCTTATGGGCTTGCTTGCCAACCCATCGAGGATGGAGCCGGCGCTCCTCCTGCCGCGAGCTCTCGAGTGTGCGCACTTCGGGGAACATCAACCGGAAGAGCGGCGCGAAGGCCGGCCTTCCAACCGGTGGCCGCCTGCACCCCTCGCACAAGGTGCTCGTCGCTCCCTCCGGCCTGACAAATCCCACGGTCTATGGAGAACGATATGCGTATCAATGAGAAAAACATCAATCCGTCTGTCGTCACGGGCCTCCCGCAGCCGGCGCCGGCACCCGAGGCAGTGGTCGATCAGTTGCGAGCCGTGCAGATCGGCGAAGTGACGCCGCTGACGGCCGCCGAGCGCAGAAAGCTGCGCCGCCGAAACATCACTTCCAATCCGGTTCTGCAGGCATCGATCAACGTCATCGGTGCGCATGACCTCATCGAGCAGGCGGTCGGCCAGCCGGCCGACGATGTGCGTCAGATGTACGATGATGCCAACCGCTGGACGGCGGTGGAGGATGAGCTCCGGACGATGCTGAACGGTGTGTCCAGCGCGAACCTCATCCGCCGCCAGCGCATCTCGCTCATCGCCGGGCGGGCTTACGGGATCGCCTTGCAACTGGCCCGCGATCCCGCCAACGCCATGCTCGTGCCGCACGTGCAGGAGATCCGACGCCTGAAGAGCTTCAGCCGCCGCAAGAAGGCGGCGCGAGCTCCCGACGCGTCGACGTCTCCGGCACCGGACACACCGGCTCCGCAGGAGCCTGAGCGCTGAAGCGTCCGAAAAGGCTCTGACCACAGAGGCACAGAGGACACGGAGAGGACTCTGTGCTCTCTGTGTCTCTGTGGTGAAAGCTTTTCGGGCGCTGTGTTGTAATCCCGCTCGTGATTCGAACGGCTACACGAGCCGATCTTCCTCGCATCGCCGCGCTGCTCGCGAGGGCGAACGACACGCCGTATGACCTTGTTCGCGTAGCCGAGGAGAAGTGTTTCGGCGCGGGGGTGAGCGGGGATGCCGAGGTGAGGGTGTATGGGGACTTCGCAGGGGTCTCCGTCACCTGCGGCAAGGCGCTGCGCATCCTGGCCGTCGATCGGGAGCAGCGCCGGCGCGGCATCGGCAGCGCGCTGCTGGTGGATGCCGAGGCGCGCGGGGCGCGGATCGTGGCGGCGGAGGCCGGGAACTACTTCACGCCAGGAGTATTGGCAAGCGATACCAACACGGTCGGGTTCTTCGTGCACCGCGGGTATGGCGAGATCGCCAGGACGCAGAATCTGGAGGCGGGAGTGGGGGGTGGGGAGTGGGGGGTGGGAGTGGTTCGAGCGACGGAAGCGACTCGCGATCGTGTTCTCGCCTTCATCGAAAGAGAGTTCGGGCGCATCTGGCGATTCGAGGCTGCCCGGGCGTTCGAGAACGATCCGCCGACGCTGTTCTATGTCGAAGTGGACGGCGAGATCGCCGGCTTCGCCGCACACGATGCTAACAATCGCGGCCTCGGGTTTTTCGGTCCGACAGGGGTCGCGCGCGCGCATCGCGGACACGGGCTCGGCGGAGGGTTGCTCCGGGCCTCGCTGGCGGACCTTCATCGCCTGGGATACGAGCGCGCCGTCATCGCCTGGACGGACGCCATCGACTTCTATCGCAAAGCCTGCGGCGCGACGGTGGCCGATCGGTTCGTCACTCTGGCCCGTGTTATAGACTCAACTTGACGTGAAAAAGGAGCCGCAGAAGAAGCCGAAACGGCGGCATCGCTTCCTGCCACTGGCGATCGGAACGACCGGCAGCGTGGCCCTGGCCGGGGTGGCGTTCTGGTTCTTCAAGAAGCAGGCGGAAGAGGTCGTGGCCGGGCGCGCCGACCGTTACGACGAACGGGTCATGGACGCCGTCCACACCATCAACAACCCGCCCATGAACGAAGTGATGCACGCCATCACCCAGCTCGGCACGCACTACGCCATCGGCGGCGCCGCCGGCATCACGGCGCTGATGATGTGGCGGCAAGGGCGGCGAGCCGATGCCTGGACGGTCGTCGTCTCCACCGGCGGAGCGATGGCCATCAACACCATCCTCAAGAACATCTTTCAGCGCCAGCGTCCCGTCGAGCGGGCCCGGCGCATCACCCTGCCCAACTCCCACAGTTTTCCCAGCGGACACGCCCTGCTGTCGGCGGCCACCTACCCCATCGTCGCCCATCACTTCGTGCAGAACCGCTCGGTGGCCACGCAGGCGGTCGTCCATACGCTCTCCACCCTCACTATCCTCAGCGTCGGTTTCTCGCGCGTCTACTTCGGCGTCCACTTCCCCTCCGACGTCCTGGGCGGATTCGCCGCCGGCTACGGCTGGCTGGGGTTGACGTCGCTGTCGCATGTGCTCATGGAAATGGGAAGGGAGGCGCGGACGAAGGATGAAGGAGGAAGGATGAAGCATGAAGCATGAAGGCCTGACGTTCTTCATCCTTCATCCTTCAGATTTCATCCTTTAGAAATCACCACACGCCCCACGCGGTTAGGAACCCCGCTATGTCATCCGTAACACAGACCTACGGCGCCAACACCGCCTTCATCGAAGATCTCTACGAGCGCTATCGAGCCAATCCCGAGTCGGTGAGCGCGAGCTGGCGCGAGTTCTTCCACGATTACGAGCCGCGCTTCGAGGAGGAGTTCGAAGAGGAAGCCGAAGCGCAGCGGGCAATGGAGACTCCGCCGGTCTCCGTCGCTTCAATCGCAGCCCACGCCGAGAGCACACCCGTTAGCGCACCCGTCGCCTTGCCCACCCAGCAACCGGCTCCAGCGCAACAGCCCGCTCCAACCCCACAACCCGCCCCCGCTCCCCGCCCCACACCCGTCCCCGCCAACCAGACCTCCGTTCCCCTGCGCGGCGCGGCCGGCAAGATCGCTCAGAACATGGAGACGTCGCTGACCATCCCTACAGCGACGTCGATCCGCAACATCCCGGTCAAGGTCCTCGAGGAGAACCGGCGCGTCGTCAACAATCACCTAGCGCTGACCGGCCAGCCCAAGGCGTCCTTCACGCACATCATCGCCTGGGCCATCGTCAACGCAGTCAAGCAGTACCCGCGCATGAACGCGGCCTTCGCCGTGCAGGATGCCACGCCCGCGCGGATCGACCGCCTGGACGTCAACCTCGGCATCGCCATCGACGTCGAGCGCAAGGACGGCTCGCGCTCCCTTCTGGTACCGAACGTCAAGCGCGCGCAGTCGATGGACTTCGCACAGTTCCTCAAGGCCTACAACGAGGTCGTGCGCAAGGCGCGCGGCGGCACGCTCGAGATCGCCGATTTCGAGGGCACCACCATCTCGCTCACCAACCCCGGCACCATCGGCACGATCGCCTCCGTGCCCAGACTGATGCAATCGCAGGGGACGATCATCGCCACGGGCCAGATCGACTATCCGGCCGAGTACTCGGCCAGCGATCCGTCCGTTCTCGCGGACCTCGGCATCTCCAAGGTGATGACGATGACGTCGACCTACGACCATCGCATCATCCAGGGAGCGGAGTCGGGAGCGTTCCTGGCGCGCGTGCACGAGCTGCTCCTCGGCGCGGATGGTTTCTACGAGACCATCTACCGCGACCTTCGCATCCCTTACGAGCCTGCCATCTGGGGCAGGGACCGCCATCGCCTCAACGCCGGCGAAGACGAGAAGGTGGCGCGCGAAGCGGCCGTGCTGCAGATGATCAACGCCTATCGCGTGCGCGGTCATCTCCTGGCCGACCTCGATCCGCTCGAATACGAGGTGAAGCGCCATCCCGAGCTCGACCCGGCCTTCTACGGCCTCACGATCTGGGATCTCGACCGCGAATTCGTCTGCGGCGGGTTGTGCGGCAGGCTCACGGCCAAGCTGCGCGACATCCTCGACACGCTGCGCGAGACGTACTGCGGCAAGCTCGGGCCGGAGTACATGCACATCAGTGAGACGGTGCAGAAGAAATGGCTGCAGGACCGGATGGAGCCGTCGCGCAATCACAAGCCGCTCGACCTGGCCACCAAACGCCGCATCCTGATGAAGCTCAACGACGCCGAGGCCTTCGAGAAGTTTCTGCACACCAAATACGTCGGGCACAAACGCTTCTCCCTCGAAGGAGCGGAAACGGTGATCCCGCTGCTCGACTACGTCTTCAACGAGGCCACGCAGGACGGCGTCAACGAGGCCGTCATCGGCATGGCCCACCGTGGCCGGCTCAACGTCCTGGCGAACATTCTCGGCAAGTCGTACGAAAAGATCTTCCACGAGTTCGAGGGGGACGTCGACCCGAACACGACGCAGGGATCGGGCGATGTGAAGTACCACCTCGGCGCGGACGGCGTTCACCAGACCCCGGACGGCTCGCACATGAACCTGACGCTGGCCTCCAATCCCAGCCACCTCGAAGCGGTCGACCCGATCGTGGAAGGGATGGTTCACGCCAAGCAGAAGCTCATCGGCGACGCCAACCGCGCCTGGGTCCTTCCCGTGCTCATCCACGGCGACGCCGCCTTCGCCGGCCAGGGTGTAGTCGCGGAGACGTTGAACCTCTCGCAACTGCCCGGGTATCGCACGGGCGGCACGATCCACCTCGTCATCAACAACCAGATCGGCTTCACGACGGGGCCGGAATCGGCGCGATCTTCTGTCTATGCGACGGACGTCGCCAAGATGGTGCAGGCGCCGATCTTCCACGTGAACGGCGACGACCCCGAGGCGTGCATCCGCGCGGTCAAACTGGCGTACGACTTCCGCCAGCAGTTTCACAAGGACGTCGTCATCGACATGCTCTGCTACCGCCGGCACGGCCACAACGAGGGCGACGAGCCGTCGCTCACGCAGCCGAAGATGTACAAGTCGATCAAGGAGCACCGCTCGGTGCGCAAGGTCTACACCGAGACGCTGCTGCGCAAAGGCGACATCGATCCGAAGGAAGCGGAGTCGTGGCTCGATAACTTCCAGAGCAAGCTGCAGGAGGCGTTCGACCGTACACGCGAGGACAACGAGCCGCCGTCGCCGCACGATCGCGACGCGCTCTGGACGGACGAGGAGCTCACGGGCTTCCAGAACCAGCCGTCGCCCGACACCTCGGTGCCGCGTGAGCGGCTCGACGTCGTCGGCCAGGCGCTGACGACGATTCCGCAGGAGCTGTCGCTCCATCCGAAGCTCAAGCCGATCATCGCCCGCCGCAAAGCGATGGCCGAGGGGCGCGAACCGATCGACTGGGCCTTCGCGGAAATGCTGGCGTTCGGCACCCTGATGACCGACGGATACCGCGTCCGCCTCTCCGGGCAGGACTCGGGCCGCGGCACGTTCTCGTCACGCCACGCCATCCTCTTCGACTACGCGACCGGCAAGGGTTATGTCCCGCTCAACGCGCTCAGCAGCGCGCCTGCGAACGACCCGACCGCCGCCGAGGGCAGCGGCGCGCCGACCGTTGACTTCGCGGTTTACGACTCCCTGCTCAGCGAATACGGCGTCCTCGGGTTCGAGTACGGCTACTCCGTCGCCGATCCCGGCGCGCTGGTGTTGTGGGAAGCGCAGTTCGGAGACTTCGTCAACGGCGGGCAGATCGTCATCGATCAATTCATCTCCTCGGCTGAGGAGAAATGGGGACAGCACAGCGGCCTCGTGTTGCTGCTGCCGCACGGTTACGAAGGACAGGGACCGGAACATTCGTCGGCCCGCCTCGAGCGCTTCCTCACCCTCTGCGCCGAGGGAAACATGCAGGTCGTCTATCCGACCACACCGGCGCAGCATTTCCACGCCCTGCGCCGGCAGATGAAGAACGATCCACGAAAGCCGCTGATCGTGATGACGCCGAAGTCACTGCTGCGCCACCCGCAGGCGACGTCATCGATCGACGAGCTGACAAACGGCCGCTTCGAGCCGGTGCTGATCGATGCCGCGACCGACGCCGCGAACGTGAAGAGGATCGTGCTGACGACCGGCAAGGTCTACTACGACCTCCGCACCGCACGCGAGAAAGCAAACGCCAATGTGCCGCTCATCCGGCTCGAGCAGTTCTACCCCTTCCCTCAGGCATTCCTGGCCGAGGCGCTGAAACAGTACCCGAACGCAACCGAGATCGTCTGGACCCAGGACGAGCCGCGCAACATGGGCGCCTGGCCGTTTCTGCACGAACGTCTGGCCGCCCTTGCCGGCAACCGCACGCTCCGCTACATCGGCCGCCCCATCAGCGCATCACCGGCAACGGGATCGCATCACCGGCACGAGGAGCAGCAGGGGGCGTTGGTGAAGGCGGCGATAGAATGAGCGGCATGGGCAACGCCGAACAGGTAATCCACGTCGATCCCGAGACTCTCGGAGGTACGCCTGTCTTCATCGGAACTCGCGTTCCGGTGCAGGCACTCATCGATTACCTCGAAGGCGGTCACCCGCTCGGCGATTTTCTCGAAGACTTCCCCACTGTCTCGCGAAAGCAGGCGGTCGCAGCGTTGGAACAGGCGAAGGAACTGCTGGTTGCGCATTCTGATCGATGAGTGCGTTCCGCGCGCGCTCAAACACAAGCTGCGAGGACATGAACTAGTCCTGACAGTGCCGGAAGCCGGCTTTGCGGGGCTGAAGAACGGCGAACTTCTTCGTAACGCCGAAGGTAAGTTCGATATCTTCATCACTACCGACAAGAATCTTCAGCACCAGCAGAATCTAGCGGCTTGGACGATCGCGTTCTTTCTACTACGCGCGCTCAGCAATGACATCGCCGATATCGAACCGCTTGTTCCGGAGTTGATCGCGCGCCTCTCCGATGCTGTGGCTGGCGCGCTGATCGTCATCGAATAGGGCACATGAAAACTTGGCCATGAGGGCCGAGTTACCAACCGCGTGACCGCGCAACCCCGAGACCGCGCGACCGCTCCCCTAACCCAGCGCCGCCTCGATCCTCACCTCCAACTTCTGAATCGCGGCTTCCAACTCCGGCAGGATCTCGCCGGCGCGCTCGAAGTCGGCGTCCTTGCCGGCGCGCTCGAGCTCGGCGGTCACGGTGATGACGTCGGGGACGTCGAAGTTGCTGATGGCGCCTTTGAGCGTATGCGCGGTCTGGTAGAGCGCTTCGCCGTCGCGCGAAGCGACCGCGTGGCGGAGGGCGGCCAGCAGGCGGGGGGTCTGCAGGGCGAAAGCGTCGCGGACGCGGGCCAGGAGACGGACGTTGCCGCCGACGGCGTCGAGGATCGCGTCGGCGGGGGTCGTCGTCACCGCGTGCGGCGGCGTCATTACCCCAGTTACGTCGCGAATGATCGCGCCGAGGGTCGACTGCGTGGCCGGCTTCGTCAGGACGGCGTCGAAACCAGCGGCGGTACAACGTTCGCGGTCTTCGCGGGTCGAATGCGCCGTAACAGCGACGATCGGCGTGCGCACCCCGCGCTCGGCGGCCCGGAAGCGACGCGTCACCTCGAGGCCGTCCAGTCCCGGCATCTGGACATCGAGGAGGACGACGTCGAACGCTCGCCTGGCCAGGATGTCCAGGGCCTCGGCGCCACTCTCGGCTGTCGTGACGACGTGGCCGAGGCGCCGCACGGCTTCCGTCGCGAACTCCTGATTCACGACGTTGTCATCGACGACGAGCACGCGCAGAGGACGGATGACGTCAGGGCGACGCTCGAGCGTGTAAGTCATCGTCAGTTCCGTCACGCCGAGGGCCGCTCCAATCGCATCGAGCAGCTCGCGCTCACCCACCGGCCGCGTCACCAATACGCCGCCGTGATATGCCGGCGCCAGAGGGGAAGTGATCCGCACCACCGGCACCGGCGGTATCCACGGCGTCGTGGCCAGGATGTTGGCGTCGGCGACGACGCACGCATACGCGGCGCGGATCGACGGCTGCAACGCGCGATCGAGCGTCGGATACGACTCGGGCACCATCCCGTGCACGCGCAGGGTCTCGGCGAGGATTGCCCGCGTCGTCGTATTCGGCTCGATCAGAAGCACGCGCGTGCCGGCCAGGGCCGTCTCCCATTCCGGCGGCGGTGCTGTTCCGACCGGTTCGCACGGCATGGTCAGGACGAAGCGAAACGTGCTCCCTTTTCCCTCTTCGCTCTCGAATGTGATGACGCCGCCCATCGCTTCCAGCAGACGCGACACGATGGCCAGACCGAGGCCCGAACCGCCGTAACGCCGCGAATGCGATGAATCGGCCTGGGCGAACGGATCGAAGATCAGATGCCTTCGCGACGGATCGATCCCGATGCCGGTGTCGCGTACTTCGAATCCGATGGTGACGCGGTCGGCAGACATCACCTCGCAGGAGACGCGCACGACGACCTCTCCGCGGTTGGTGAACTTGAGGGCGTTGCCGACCAGGTTGACGATGATCTGCCGGATCCGCAGCGGGTCGCCCCAAAGGCGATCCTGAACTTCGGGTGACACGGCAAAGGCGAGCGTGAGACCTCTCTCCGCCGCGGTGATACCGAGCGTCTTGAGGGTGTCGGTGACGAGCTGCCGCATCGAGAAATAGACGGGCTCCAGCTCGAGACGCCGCGCTTCTATCTTCGAGAAGTCGAGAATGTCGCCGATCGTCGCCAGCAGCGTCTCCGAGGAGCGGCGGGCCATCTCGAGTTGCCGGGCCCGTTCGGCGGACGTTTCGGTGTCGATGGCCAGTTGCAGCATCCCGATGATCCCGTGCAACGGCGTGCGCATCTCGTGCGACATGTTGGCCAGGAATTCGCTCTTGGCCGCGCTGGCCTCCTCGGCGCGCCGCCGGGCCGCGCTCAGCTCGGCCGACTGCGCCTCCAGTTTGCGAATCAGCTCCCGCGACGTGCGGATGGCGTTGGAAAGATAGCGGCGCCGCACATCGACGCCGCGCGAGGCCAGAGCGACGTAGAGGCCCCCGGCGAAGACAAAGGCGATCTTCGCCAGCGCCGTTGCGTCCAGCAGGGGACGGCTGTCGACGGTGACGACCCAGATCAGCATCAGGGCATAGCAGAAGGTGCCGAACATCACGAAGCCGAGCGCACGGCGGAAGCGCACCTGCGCCTGATCGGCCACGTGCAGGAAGAGGATGAAGAAGAGCCAGCTCCGCTCCGCGCCGGAGTAGTAGACCGCCAGCGTCCAGATGGGGAGATCCAGCACGAGAAAGGCCAGGCTGAGATCGGCTTTCATGCGTTCATAGAAGATGGCCAGCACCGGCCACGACAGCGCGCAATAGATCGCGAGAATGAGTGTGACGCGGAGCCAGCCGGCGTTCGAGGCCGTTTGCAGGACGTAGCGGTTGTTGAGGTAGACCCCGAGGGACAGAAAGGCCGAGCCGATGCATCGAAGAATCGGGATCTCAACGACGGCGATGCCGCGCGCGCGCGAACGTTTCCGCTGCTCGCTATCCTCCCCGCGGATGATGAAATCGCTGCTCACCGGGACGACTGTACGCGTTCTCGCCGCTGCAGGATGGCCCGGACGCGGGGAAGAAGAGTCTCTTTCCGGATCGGCTTGCGGAGGAAAGCCGCGGCGCCGAGCTCGAGGCTGCGCGCCTCCACCTCAGCGCCCGCCACGCCTGTGATGAAGATCGCCGGCGTCTCCATTCCCTTGCTCATCATGATCTCGAAGAGACGGAGGCCGTTCAGCGTCGGGACGTTGACGTCGAGGACGATGAGGTCGAACTCCCGCCGGCCCAGCTCGAGAAGAGCGTCACCGCCATCGGCACTGACGACGACCTCGTACCCCGCCTCGATCAGGAATCCTTCGACGAGCGCCGAGGAGACGGCGTCATCCTCGAGGAGGAGGATCAGCACTGGTCCGTCGAGTGCCTTGTGAAAGGTGTCGCGAGGGGCAGGAGTCCTCTCCAGGGCGGCCAGGATCTCATCGCGCAGCCGCTCGGTCTCCGCGCTCGGCAGCCGGTCGAACTGCCGGTCGAGGATGTCGGCACATTCCTGATAACGGCGAAGCGCGGAGTCGGGCCTCCCCTGTTCGAGCTGCAGCCGCATCAGAGCGCGGTGAACGACTTCCTGGGTCGGATCGAGAGCCAGAATACGGCTGGCCGTGTCGGTGGCGTCCTCCCACCATCCCGCTTTGATCTGCGCGGCCAGGAGTTTGCCGAGCACGGCCAGAGCCATACTCCAATAGTGGAGGCGCCGTTCGGATAGCCAATCGTCGAAATCGGCGACACCGCTGTCGAAACGATCGAGGAGATCGCCGCGGTAAATCTCCGACGCGGCACGGACGGCGTTCAGAGACTCGTTGCCTGCCAGAAGCTCGAAGCGGACAACGTCGACCTCGACGCTCCGCGGATTGAGTCGCAGCGTGTCGCCCGAGCCGATGAGGACGTCCGGCGCGGCGAAGCGGAGAGCGTAGCGAAGATCGCGTCCGAGTGAGGGGTCGTCAACGCTCCCGAAGAGCGCCGCGAAGTCGCGCAGCGGCGTGGGGGCGTCCAGGTGCAAGGCCAGCCAGGCGATCGTCGCATCCGTGCGCCGGTTGCCGAGCGCGAGGGTGTTACCACGATGATCCGTGGCCGAGAATTCGCCGAACAAACGAACCTTGAACGAGGACATTGGTTGCCGGACCCGATGTGAGAATATCACAGCCGAGTTTATTAAGGAATGATGTCGCGGTCTCGCGGTCTCGCGGTTGCGCGGTCTCGCGGTGACTGGTTGCTGAGTTTCTGGGTTGCTGGGTGGCTGGGTGGCTGGATTCGGTTGGCAGGGCCGAAAACCGCACACCGCGAGACCCCGCAACTGCGAGACCCCGTGACCGCATCCCCCACCTTCTGCAATCTTTCTCTTGCAATCCACGTTGACGCGCCGCGAAATGCACAATCAGCGAGTGGTCATCACCGGCGTCGGCGCTCTCAGCCCCAACGGCGTCGGGCGTGAGACCTACTTCGAGGCCCTGAAGGAAGGCCGCTCCGGCATCCGCACCATCACGCAGTTCGACGCGTCCTCGCTCCCCTCGCGAATCGCCGGCGAGGTCGACTTCGATCCGAAGCTCTGGGTCGACGAGAAGAACATGAAGCACGTTTCGCGCGTCGTCCCGATGGTGATCGCGGCGACGGACGAGGCGCTGAAGGATGCCAAACTCGATCCGGCCGCGGTCGATCTGGAGACCCGCCGGAACATCGGCGTGCTCCTCGGCTCCGGCGGCGGTGCGGTCGAGTTCAACGAGCGGATGTACGAGCTCTGGTTCAACGACCACACCAAGCAGGCTTCGATCTACTCCATCCCTTCCGGCACGATCGGCACGATCGCCTCGGAGATCTCGATGGCCTACGACCTTCACGGCTTCTCGCATCTGATCTCGACCGGGTGTACGTCATCGACCGACGCCCTCGGGTATGCCTATCGCAACCTCAAGCTCGGGGTCATCGACTACATCGTCTGCGGCGGCGGCGATTCGACGATCACGGAAGGGGTGATGACCGGCTTCTCCATCATGCGTATCGTCTCGAACACGCGGAACGACGCTCCGGAGACGGCCTCGCGCCCGTTCTCACGTGACCGCGACGGCTTCGTGCTCTCAGAGGGAGCCTGGATGTTCGTCATGGAGCGCGAGGAGACCGCCCGAGCGCGCGGTGCGCGCATCTACGCCGAGGTGGCCGGCTATGGCTCGACGTGCGACGCTTACCACCGCGTGCGCCTCGATGAATCGGGCGAGGAGCCGGCGCGCGCGATGACGCTGGCCATGACCGACGCAGGCGTCGATCCGTCCGAGGTCGGCTATCTCAACTACCACGGCACGTCGACCGAGCTCAACGACCGCATCGAGACGCGCGCGGTGAAGCTGGCCTTCGGCGAGCACGCCAGGACGCTCCCCGGTTCGGCGACCAAATCGATGATCGGACATCCGCAGGGAGCCTGCGGCGCGGCGGGCGTCGCCGCGACGCTGATGGCCTTTCGCGACGGCATCCTCCCGCCGACGATCAACCAGGACTGCCCCGACCCGGAGTGCGACCTCGATTACATCCCCGATATCGGCCGGCGGGCGCGCATCGACGCCGCGGTCTGCAACACGATCGCCTTCGGATCGAAGAACTCGGCGCTGGTGTTGAAGAGAGTGGATTAGTGGATCAGTCGATTAGTAGATTAGAAGAGACCCGTCGCATCCTCGAATCGACCAATCGACTAATCCACTAATCTACTAATCTACTCACCATGCGCACGCTCATCATCTGTTTTTTCGCCGCTGAGGATGGTTCACCAGTCGAAGGGAGCGCGACGCTGCTGGCCGGGCGGTGGCGGACCACCGTCGACGTGAAACAAAAGCCGATTCACGGCGCTGCCGAGGTCCGGTTCGAGGTTGACGACGCGACGGTCGTCAATGAGGCCCTCGTCACGGCACCCCGCCGCTTCCAGCGCTTCGCTCCCTGGCCGAAGTCGGATGTGCTCGACGTCAAGCTGGAGAAAGCGGCCGAGCTGATCATCGCCGTCAATCACGATGCGCCGCGATTCATCCAGGTTCACGCCACCGGCGGGCAGGAGGTCAACGACTTCCTGCGTACCCTGGGCAAGGATTTTCACCCACTGCGCTGCGGACAGTCGATCAACTGCGGCCGGCTCCTGCCCGGTCCCTATCGAATCGACGTTTTCGACGAGGCCAAGAAGCCGGTCGCGACAAACAGCGTGGACCTGCCCGCGTGGCGCACCACGTTCGTCGAGGTGTCATGAGGCGCGTCGTCGCCCACGAGCTGCTCGATGAGGACGACGCGCCGCGCGAGGACATGGAGCGCTCACTCCGCGATCTTCGCCGTTTCAACCGCTGGGCCGGCGGGACACGAACGTATCGCCGCCTTCTCAACCGCCTCGCTCCCCGCGCCAGGATCGTCGTGGACCTCGGCGCGGGCACGGCCGATCTGCTGGATGCTCTGCCACCGAATGTGATGACGGTCGCCGTCGATCTGAACATCAAACATCTGCTGTACGAGCGCGGCCGTTCACGGGCTCTACGCGTCGTAGCCGACGCGAACTGTCTGCCGTTTCGCGATGCCTCGGTCGACGTCGTCACGTCGTCGCACTTCTTCCATCACTTCGAGCCCGAGGAGAACGCGGCCATCCTCCGGGGCGCTCTGCAGGTCGTGCGCATTGGAGCAATGGCCAGCGACACGCGCCGCCACGTCCTCCCATACCTGTTCACATCGCTGCTTGGAAAACTGCATCTTGTCGGCAGAATCACGGCGTATGACGCGCCTGCGTCCGTTGCGCGCGGCTACACCGCGGATGAAGCCAAGGCCGTAGGTGAGAAGACAGGGGCGGGGCAGGTACATGTCGTGAAGATGGCACCGTTCCGGTTTGGATTGCTGCTGTGGAAGGCTTGAGCCGCGGGGCACAGACAAGAGTGTCTGTGCCACATTGGATTCGCTTCGTGGCAAAGGCCTTCTCGTCAATCAGAAGCGAGGCCAATGTGGCACAGACACTCTTGTCTGTGCGCGGATGCGAAATCGCATGACCACTCAGCCTGTCGATGTCGCCATCGTTGGGGCAGGCCCCGGTGGATCGACACTAGCCGCGCTCCTGGCCCGCCGCGGCTACTCCGTTGCGCTGATCGATCGCGATGCGTTTCCGCGCGACAAGTTGTGCGGTGAGTTCCTCTCCTACGACGCGCTGCCGATCGTCGAAGCGCTCGGTGTCGACCTCGGTGGCACCCCGGAGATCACGCACTGTCGCGTCGTTGGACGGAGCCGCACGTACGCGTTCGACTTTCCCCACCCTGCTCGCGGCATGTCGCGCATGCTGCTCGACGACGCGCTCCATCGCCGCGCTGTCGCCCTCGGCGCCCAGCCAATTACCGCGACGGCCACGGGTGTCTCGCGCGACGGCGTCACATTCGAAGGCGGCGCTGTCCGCGCGCGCGTCGTGGCCGGGGCGTGGGGCCGGTGGGGCCGATTCGATCAGCAACTCGAACGCGCCTTCGTCCGCGACCGCTCGCACCGCAACTTCGGATTCAAGCGTCACTACCGCGGCGCCGGCGCGAAGGGCGTCATCGAGCTTTACTCTTTCGCGCACGGCTACCTCGGCGTAAACGACGTCGAGGACGGCATCACGAACATCTGCGGTCTCGTCCACGCGCGGCGTCTCCAGGGCCACAAGGGGCGATGGGACGCATTCGTCGAAACGGTCCGCGCCGAGGAACGGCCGCTCGATGCGATGTACGCGCGCTATGCGCCGGCGCAGGACGGCTTTTTGTCGTCGGATCCAGTGATCTTCCGCGCGCGCTCCGCGGTCGAAGAGGGGATCTTCATGATCGGCGATGCCTCGGGGGTCATCGATCCACTGACCGGAAACGGGATGGCCATGGCCATGCAGTCGGCGCTCGTCGCCGCAACGTTCATCGCCGAGGCGCTCGACGGCGGCGACCGCAAACCGATCGAAGATCGCTACCGCGCGCGGCACGCCGAGCTCTTCGGCCGTCGAATCGCCTGGAGCCGCCGCGTCGCCTTCCTCCTATCCCGTCCCGCCCTGCTCGATGCCGCTCTCCACCTTCGCCATCGCGCCGCCGGCCCGTTCTTCCTCCGGAAGACAAGGGCGGTGAGAGAGGAGGTGGAGAGAATGGTTGGGCGGGTGAGCGTTGATTGAACTGTCATCCTGAGGCTGCCGCAGCCGCGCCTCGAATGATGGTGATTGCTCCGATCAGGCGTCGCGGCGGAGGACGCCGAAGGACCCCCCGGGAGCTTGCCGGTCGGTTGGCGGTACTTTCTCGATGCAAGCTCGCAGGGGGTCCTTCGGCGTCCTCCGCCGCGGGAATGACATTGGAGCAAGCATCACAATTCGTACCGCGGCTCCGGCAGCCTCAGGATGACAGCGGTTTTGCTAGTTCCTACCCGGATCCCCCTCCTGCCTGAACGGCGCGAGGAACGTCAGGCTCTCGATGCGGCCTTGCAGTTCGCCGGCGACTTCCTCGGCGCGGGAGACGAGGTCGTCGGTCTCGAGGAGGCGCTGCTTTTCGAGGACGTCGAGCTGGAGGGCCATGATCAGGGCGTTTGTCAACGCTTCGAGCCCTGCCGTTTCGACTTCCGGCACTGCTTCCTGCTCGGGGAAGAAGCGGAGGTATTGCTGCGACAGCTCGGCGAGCCACGTGCGCTGCGCATACGCCTCGGTGGGGTCACGCTCGATCTGCGGCCGGGTGGTGACCCGCACGGTGCGGTATGGCTCGCGTGACACCTCGTCGATGATGTGGAATCGCGTCTCGCCGAACATGACGATGTTGTAGCGGCCGTCGTCGAGCGGCACCGTCTGCTCGATCCGACCCATCGTGCCGCACACGTGGACGGCCGGTGCGCCGAAGTAATCGCTCTCCCAACCCGGCCGCAGCAGGACGATGCCGAATCGCCGATCCCCCTCCACGACGTCGGCGATGAGCTGCCGGTAGCGGGGCTCGAAAACGTGGAGCGGAATGCGTGTCTGCGGAAAAAAGACGAGGTTCGGCAGCGGAAAGATCGGCAGCAGAAACTCGTCGTCCCGTATCGCGGCCATGACGGTTATTTCTTCGTCGGAGCGACGACCTCGAAAGCCTTATCCGCGGCGAGATTGCCGCCCCAGTGACCCTCGACACGGTAGCTGCCGGCCGCCAGCTTCCTGTTCAGGGCGAAGGTGGCCACCTTTGCGCCGTTCATTTCCTTCTGCTCTGAGAAAATCTCCTTCTGCCCGGGGCCGTACCAGACCGCGTTCGTCTTCAACCCGACCGGCGAGTCGTGAAGCCGCAATGTGAGATAGATGGTCTGGCCGGGCTCGAAGTGATCCGTCTCCTGCCACACCGCGCCGTCGGATCCGAGCTGCGCGCCGAGGAGGGACTTCTCGATGGGGGCGAGAGGACGGATGAGGAGGCGACTCTTTTTATTTGCGTCGTTCTCCGGCATCCGCGAGCTGGAATCAGTGACGCCTTCGCGCGGGTGGCAGGCAGCGAGCACACACGCGCAGAGAAGGAGAGCGATGGCCTTGCGCATCGAAGTTATTCTAAGGCATCAGGGAATGAAGATCGTGTCGTGGGGCGCGGAACGCTCCGATTCGGGCCGCCCAGCGGTGTAGTAGTAGAGGGAAACCGACTTGCGCGAGGTTCCGGGCGGCGAGGTGAGCGGATGCGGGTGGCCGTGGAACGACGTGTCGGTCGTCGAGAAGACCACCGTCCGGTTGAAGAGCGGCAGGATCTTCTCGCGGCAGGCCGCCTGATCGCGGTCCCACAGCTCGAGATGGCCACCATAATCGTCGCGCCAGTCCTTGTTTAAATAGACGAGCATGTTGAGCCGCCGGTCAAGCTTCAACTTCGGATGGACGTTGAAGTCGGCGTGAATCTTCAAGAACCCGCCGGGCTCGATCTGATGCAGACCGCCGCCTCCGAAGTAGGGATCGGGAATGAGCCCCTCGATGCCGGTGAGGTCCTCGAGCCACAGCAGCATCTCGAACGAGTTCATCTCGTTGAGAAACTCGCGGACGGTCTTCGAGATGGTGCTGGTCTCGTGGTAATAGCCAAGCTTCTTCTCCAGCGGCGAGTCGAACTCGCGCCATTTCATGGCGTTCCGGTCGGGGAAGTCGCGCAGCACCGCGTCGAGCGCCTCCTCGTCGAACAGGCCGTCGAGGACGATGTGAGGGAACGGCTCGGCCGTCGCGTACCGATCGTGGAGCGCCTTCGGATCGTGGTGGAGTCTCATCGTCGTTCGAAGACAACCGGCTTTCCATGCACGTCGACCGGCAGGATGGGTGAATAGGTTCGCCATCCCTCTGGTGCGACGTAGCGGACGCGAAGGTTAAATCGATCGAGGCCGGGCTCCCGGAAACCGGCCGCGCGCGGGACATCGTAGGCGATCAAACCGTCGCTGAGAATGAACGTATATTGCCCCCTCGTGTAAGGTCCCGTGGTCCAGAACATCGAGCCATCGTCCGCGAAGTTCATCCGCACGGACAGCGCTGCGCCCGGCCGGACAGCGGCACACGACTGAGAGAGGATCGCATACGGCATCTCGCGCACCTCACGCGCGCCTTCATCATAGGCAAAGATGCGTCCGACCCGGCGTCCCTCGCAGAGCGGAAGGTCGTCGTAGTACGCCTTCCCCGCGGCGTGCGTGAAGGATTCGAGCTGGGCCATCGTCACCGCCGGCGTAGACGGATTGCGGAGGACATCATCGGGACCGAGCATCGCCACGACACGGGCCTCGTCACTCATTCGTTTGTCTTCGCGGAACATCCGCGGCCATTCGGTGCGGTGGATGGCGATCGCCGCGATAAAGGCCACCGCGAAGACGGCCGTGCCCACGCGCGGCATCGCCCGCGGCGCAAACGCCGCCGCGGCGATGACAAGCAGCCAGAGGACAAACGACCAGCGTGGCTGAAGCTGCGCCGCCACGGGGATGATCGGCAGGAGAGCCGAAGCGAGGCCGATGAGCATTAGCGGAACGGAGCGCCGGAAGCGTATCGCGACGATCAGGATGCAGATCACGATTGCCGCCGGAAGCACGGCGGCGATACCGCGCCGCTCGCCGATCAACTGCGCAAAGGCACGTAGCGGCAGCGTGGCCAGCACCGCGCTTCGCTTCTCCGTCTCGACCGCCCAGCCGTAGCTGCCCACGCCGATACCGACCATCGCGATCCGGGCAACCCCATACAGCGCGGCGGCGACCGCGTGTGGAATCAGCAAACGGATCCGCTGCCGCGGCGTGGACTCCGGGATCGCGACGAGGATCGCGATCAGCGGGACGTAGATCTCCTTGCAGAACATGGCCGCGAGAAACAGCACAGCCGAGGCGATCGCCAATGAGTAGCGATCGCCGCGCAGGCCGCGGACAAAAAGAAGCACGCTCGCAAGCGCGAAGACCGCCCCTTCGATGTAGTGCCGCAGCATCAGCAGCGAAACGACGCTTGCCACCGGCACACCGAAGATCGCCATGAACGCCGCGGCGAAGGCGAGCGACGTCCGAAGCCAGAGCCGCAAGGCCAGGTAGAACAGCGGCGGGATAAGCGCGAAGGCGAGAAGCTGGTGGAGATAGAGACGCTCCGCATTCGCGCCGAAGAGCGCGAGGTCGAGCTTCAGCGAAGCGAAGAAAAGAGGCGTAAAGAGCGGCCTCGCGAACTGATGCCAGAAAGCGCGCGTCGCCAGCTCCGTGACCTTCGTCCCACCGAGCAACCCCAGGTGGTAGGGATCGTCAAACATCCACCAGAGGCGGAGGACCTTCCGGTAGACAACGATGGCGACGACTGTGAGAAGGAGGGCGAGGGCGGCGTCGGCGTAACGGCGGGATTTCATTTGCGCGTGCGCGCAAAGACGCAGTCGCGGCACATGAAGTCGTCCGGCGCTTCCTCGATGCCGTAGACCCACTTTCTCATCGTGGCCAGCTCCGGTCCTTCCAGCACCTCGGCCACGGTGCTCCGGGTGAGGTCGCCGACGATGTAGCGCTCGTCGTAGTCCTCGCAACAGAGCACACACTGTCCGCGCGGCGTGATGTGCAGGTGCTGCAGCGGGCGCGATCCGAGGTTGTCGCAGCCGGCCAGATTGCGCTTCGGGGCATCGGGCTTGAGGCCGACGTCGAGCCATCCGGCGCGGTCCATCACCACGTGGCGCTCGACCGTAAAGCGGCTTCCGGCGAAGCGGGCGCTGATCGCTTCGAAGTCCGCGTCGTGTACCGCATCGCCCGTACCGAGGACGACCATCTTCATCACCTCGGCGAGTGGACGCGACTTCACGTAGTCGAGATTCCGAAGCACGGCGGCCAGGTGATCCTCGCCGCGGTCGCGCGCATAGCGTTCGCGGTCGAGCGTCGAGAGGTTGATGCAGATGTATCGCAGCAGGCCCGATTCGATCAGCGCATCGACCTTCGCCGGCGTCAGACCCGTGCCGTTGCTCAGCACCGCCACCGGCAACTTCGCCGCGAACAGCGCACGGCAGAAGTCGACGAATCGCCGGTCGAGCGTCGGCTCGTTGTAGCTCTGCAGGAAGACGCTCTCCAGCGTGTCGCGATACGCGGTCAACTGGCTGACGATCCGCTCGAAAAGCGCCACCGGCATGTCGTAGTCCTCGCGCGGCGCGATGGAGACCGGGCAGAAGTAGCACTTCTGGTTGCACGCCGTCATCGTCTCCAGCGAAACGATCTTCAGCCGGTAAGAGCGGGAGACTTCGCCGCGCACGAGCCAGCCGGCTCGCTCGAGACTCTCATCGCCGGCACCGCCGTCGAGCACGCGCCGGAGCGCGTCGTACTCCGGCTCCCCGGCCACCACGGCGCGGTCGGTCAGCGGGTTGTAGATCCGTTCCGCGTCGATGTGCAGAAACGGATTGGCGCGGAGATCCGTGGCGATGGCGGAAGACATGTCGGTCGAGAGTGTACGGCGCGGATATGCGCACCGTCCAAATGCAAACGATCAACGCCGATGAATGATTGCGCGCGGTTAAGATGTCGCCCGCCCATGTCGCCCGCCGTCCTCTATCCGCGCTTCGACCACCCTGCCATCGAAGAGCGCTACGCGAGCTGGCAAAGCCAGACGCTGCTGCGCGCCGGCGGGGGCACCGAATTCGCAGTGTACGACACGGAAGAGCCGGCCTCACTGGCTGCGGCCACCGTCGAGAGCGATCACGTGCTCGTCGTCACCGATCCGCTGCTCCTCCCCCCCGCGAAGCTGGTCATGCGCCTGCGCGAGATCCTGGTCCACACCAGCGACGTCGTGGCCGCGCTGCCTGTCAGCAACGAAGCCGAGAACACAGCGCAGCAGCGCTCACCGCTCGCGCCGTACCTGACGCTGCGCGAACTGCAGCAGATGACGGCCGAAATGCAGGCCAAGGGCGCCGATCCCGAAGTCGTCAAATGGGACGGCTCCGACCCAGGCGTTTACCTCTGCCGCACGACGTTCCTTGAAGGGATCGAGGACCCGCCGCGGCATGCGCTGGCCGGGCAGGAAGTCGTCATCTCACCCGCCGACTACATCCATCGCTGGAGCTCGCTGCGCGGGCAGACCCGGACCGATCTCCTGGCGCGCATCGCCCCGGACGCGAAGGCGGTTCTCGAATTCGGCTGCGGTGAGGCGCCCCTTGGCGCCGCCTTGAAGGCACGGCAGAAGTGCCGCGTCGTCGGCATCGAGATCGATCCCCGCGCGGCGGCCGTGGCCCGCAAACGGATCGACGACGTCTACTGCGGCGACGCCCGCCAGATCGTGGCCCTCATCAGAGAGAAATTCGACTGGATCATCGGCGGCGACATCGTCGAGCACCTCGACGAGCCGTGGTCATTCCTGGCCGATCTGCGCGGAGTGTGCGCGCCGGGCGGCCATCTGCTTCTCAGCATCCCCAACGTGGCCAACGCCGCGGTGGTGAACGACTTGATCCGCGGCCGTTTCGACTACGTCTACATGGGCCTCACGTGCGTCGGCCATCTGCGCTTCTTCACGAAGCGGACAATCGAGGAAATGCTGTCCATCGCCGGCTGGACGGTGGTCGAGATGGCGCCGCAGGAAGCGGTGGTCACGCGCGGACGCGACGAGTTGCTCGCGGCGCTTACCGCCGCCCGGGTACCGCACTCGAAAGAAGATCTGATCCCCACCGGTTACTACGTCGTCGCCCGTAACGATTCCTGACGATCCATGCCTGACTCTCTCCGCATCGCCTACCTGATGGAAGACACCGCGCTTTCCGGCGGCATCCGCGTGATGCTGGCCCAGGCGGATGCCCTGATCGCCCGCGGCCATCACGTCCGCATCGTCACGAAAGGGCTTCCGCTGACATGGCGCCCCTCGCGTGCGGAGTGGGTCTATGTCGACGACTTCAACACCTACGATGCCCGCGGCGACGATTTCGTCATGGCCACGTTCTGGACCACGCTCTCCGCCGCCTGGGCCATCGCGCCGGAGAAGGCGATTCATCTCTGCCAGGGATACGAAGGCGCTTTCACCGCCTACCAGCCGTTCCGCGGCGAGATCGACGCGTCTTACCGGCTGCCGATCCCGAAGCTGGTCGTGGCCAGGTCACTGATCGACATTTGCCGCCGGTTCACGGACGATGTGACGTACATCGGCCAGATCGTCGACGACGACTTCTTCCGCCCGCGCACACCGCCGGAGGGCGATCCGCTTCGCGTCCTGCTCTGCGGCGAGTCGCAGGTCGATCTCAAAGGCATCGCCGAAGGGTACGGTGCCGCGGCGCACGCGCGCTGGTTTCATCAGCGCTTCGACCTCGTGCGCGCGTCGCCCTGGGCCCCCTCGCGCGAAGAGCCGCTCGATGCCGTGCAGGAGTTCCACGTCGCCCTCAACTCGCGCGAAATGACGCGGCTCGTGCATTCGTGCGATGTCCTCATCGCGCCGAACCATCGCGAGGAGGGCTTCGGATTGCCCGCCGCGGAAGCGATGGCATCGGGCATCCCGGTGGTCATGACGGCGATCCCTTCGTACCAGTCATTCGACGAAACGCACGACTACGCTCTCTTCGCGCCGCCGGAAAATGCCGTGGAGCTCGGCGAGAAGCTGATCGAGTTGCTGAGCGACGCCGATCTTCGCGACCGCTTGCGTCGCCGTGGCCGCGAAGTGGCCGAGCAGTGGCGGGCCGGACGGGTGGCGGAGAGGTTGGAGGCGCGGTTGCGCAATCTCGCGGTTGCGGGGTAGTAGCGCTGGCGGCTCGCCGGCTGGACCGCCAGCGGCTCGCTGGCGATTCTTTCTTTGGCCGCCGCCGGGCCGGCGGCGGTCCAGCCGGCGAGCCGCCGGCGCTACCGAACCCCGCTACCGCCTTGTGAAAACTTTCTCAAACCCATAACATCGCGACCCGCTCATGGCGAACCTTCCTTACGACAGTTCCGGCTCGATCATCCAACGCAAGCGAGGCGCTCCGCCCGGCGAAGGGGCGGAGAAGGGCCTGATCACTCTACCCGGCGAATCGGAGCGGGAGATCGAAGACCTCGCCGGCGGAACGTACCTGACCACGACCGTCGACACGATGGTTAACTGGGCGCGCGGCAACTCGCTCTGGCCCCTCCCGTTCGGCACCGCCTGCTGCGCCATCGAGTTCATGTCCATGGTCTCATCCCACTACGACATCGCCCGCTTCGGCGCCGAGGTTGTCCGTTTCTCGCCAAGGCAAGCCGATCTGATGATCGTGGCCGGCACGATCGTCGACAAGATGTCGCCGGTCCTCAAAAAGATCTACGAACAGATGCCTGAGCCGCGCTACGTCATCGCCATGGGCGCCTGCGCCACCTCCGGCGGCTTCTATCGCGCCTATCACGTCGTGCAGGGGATCGACGAGATCATCCCCGTCGACATGTGGGTTCCCGGCTGCCCGCCCACTCCGGATGGATTGATGTACTCGATCCTGAAGTTGAAAGAGAAGATTCAGCGCGGGGAGATCAGAAGGTGATGACTTTCAAACGGGAGTCGGGAGTCGGGGGTCGGGGGTCGGAGCATCGTGCTTCGTGGTTTTCTCCGTCTCCGACACCGCCCCAATTTTCATCTCCGACACCCGACCCCCGACTCCCGACCCCCGCACACACATGAGCACCCTCACCAAATTCTCCGCCATCCCCTACACCGGCCCGGCGCCGACGAATCGGGAGCCGTACGTTCCGGTCGGAGCGGCGATCGCCGATGCTCGCGGCGCCGTCATCGCCGAATCGCTCCAACACCCCGGCATGACGCCGGAGACCGGTCAGGACATGCCGTCGTTCATCGTCGACAAGGACCAGATCGTCGACGTGCTCCGGGCGTTGAAAGAGAGCGCGGACCTTGCGTTCACGATGCCGCTGGACCTCTTCGCGGTCGACTATCCTCGTCGCGAGAGCGGGGGTCGGGAGTCGGGGGTCGGGAGTCGGAGCGCTGTCGCCACCACCACAAACGATCTCCGACCCCCGACCCCCGACCCCCGACTCCCGGGCCGTTTCGACGTCATTTACCAGCTCTATTCGCTGAAGAACAACGAGCGCATCCGCCTCAAGGTTCGCGTGGCCGACGGCGAGTCGATCGAGACCGGCACCTCCGTGTTCAAGGGGCTCAACTGGTACGAGCGCGAGGTGTTCGACATGTACGGCGTCGTCTTCGACGGCCATCCGAACCTGCGGCGCATCCTCACGCACGAGGCCTTTCAGGGCCACGCGCTGCGAAAAGATTACGACCCCGCCCAACGCTGGATCCTCACGGAGAACGACGTCGCCAAGATCATCCCGAAGATCGATCCGCGCTTCGAGAATGTCGATACGGACTACGAGCGGGTCACGCTGAACCTCGGGCCGTCCCACCCCGCCACGCACGGCACGTTGCGCATCGTCGTGACTCTCGACGGCGAGACGATCATCGGCGCCGATCAGGAGATCGGTTATCTGCACCGTTGTTTCGAGAAGATGTCGGAGACGCACACATATCAGCAGGTCATCCCGTATACGGACCGTCTGAATTACTGCTCGGCCATCATCAACAACGTCGGCTACTGCATGGCGGTTGAGAAGCTCCTCGGCATCGAGGTTCCGGCGCGCGCGCAGCACGTGCGGTTGATGCTCTGCGAGTTCATGCGCATCGCCGATCACCTCGTCTGCATTGGCACGAACCTCGTGGACATGGGCGCGCTCACGAACTTCTGGTACCTCTTCCAGCCGCGCGAGGAGATTTACGGTCTCATCGAAGCGTGCTGCGGCGCACGCCTGCTGCCGAGCTACACGCGCATCGGCGGCCTGGCCGTCGACGTGCCTCCTGATTTTCTGCAGAAATCGCAGCGCCTCGTCGACATGATGCCGAAGTTCATCAACGACGTGGAGAAGCTGGTCGACCGGAACAAGATCTTCCTCGACCGCGTCGTGGGCGTGGCTCCGATCAGCGCCGAGGATGCCATCAACTACGGCTTCACCGGCCCCTGCCTGCGCGCCTGCGGTGTTCCCTTCGATATCCGCAAGGCCAGCCCGTACCTCGGGTACGAGACCTACGACTTCGACGTGCCGATCGCCGAGGGGGGCGACACGTACGCGCGGTTCCTGGTGCGCATGGAAGAGATGCGGCAGTCGCTGCGCATCCTGCAGCAGGCCATCGAACGCGGCCTCCCCGAGGGGCCCGTCATCGTCGACAACCCGTACGTTGCACTGCCGCCGAAGGACAAGGTCTACAACGAGATGGAGTCGCTCATCTATCACTTCAAGCTCATCATGCACGGCATCCAGCCGCCGGTCGGCGAGACGTACTTCCAGGTCGAAGGGGGCAACGGGGAGCTCGGCTTCTACGTCGTCTCCGACGGCACGAAGAATCCGTATCGGGTCCGTTGCCGGCCGCCATGCTTTCAGATCTACTCCGCGTTCCCGGACATGATCATCGGACAGACGATTCCCGACGCAGTCGCGGCCCTGGGGTCGCTCAACATCATCGCCGGAGAGTTGGACCACTAGCCGATGCACGTGACGCGCGTAAGACCCGGAGTCGTGAAAGTGGAGCGAACACCGCTGACGGTGCTGGACCGCTTGTACATCCCGGCCGTCATCGGCGGGATGCTGGTGACGATCCGCCACCTTCTGCACAATCTCTTCAATCTCAGCAAGCTGCCGACGATCTCCTACCCCGAGGTCAAGCGCGTCTATTCCGAACGCTTCCGCGGACGGCACATCCTGACCACGCGCGAAGACGGCACGACGCGCTGTGTGGCCTGCTATATGTGCTCGACGGCCTGTCCGGCGGAGTGCATCACCATCGAGGCCGGTGAGGATGAACGGACGCGCGAGAAGTTCCCGGTGCGCTATGAGATCGACCTCCTCCGCTGCATCTTCTGCGGGTACTGTGTCGATGCCTGCCCCGAGGATGCCATCTACATGACGCGCGACTACGAGATGGCCATCGACACGCGGGCGCGCTCAGTCGTCGGCCTGCGCGACTTGGTCGTGCCGCCGAACTTTCCGGTCGGTCCGATGGGGTGGCGGCCGTACTACGGTGCAATGGATAAGCACGGGACGGCCGGCGGCACCGGCATCGGCCAGCAGCTTCGCAGCGCGCCGTTTGAAGATGACGCTCCCCCGAATGCGGACGTGTTTCGCGGTGGGGACGCGCAGTAGCGGTACCGATGAAAGCGCTCGAGACGACGGTCGAAGAGGTCCTTCGCAAGGCGATTCAGTCCGAGGTCGAGACGCGCGTCTACTATCAGAAGCTGGCGGAACGCGCCGGCAACGCCGAGGTCCGAAAGCGGATGTTGCAGCTCGCCGACGGCGAGCTCGTGCATCGCGCGAAGATGGAGCGCCGGTACCGCGAGGAAATCGGCCAACCCGCTCCTGAGCCGCTGCCGGTGACGATCGAGTTGCCGCCCGACCTCGCCGACCTCGACATCAGCCGGGCACTCAAGCAAGCCCTCGAGCGCGAGCGCGACTCCGAGAGCTACTACCGCTTCATGGCAGAGCGCGTCCCCGACACGAAACTAGGCGCACTCTTCATGGAGCTGGCCGAGATCGAGTGGAAACACAAGACCGATCTGCAGGCGGAGTACGACGCGTCGGCCACGCCCGATAGTTTCCTGTTGGATCTCTGATCGGGGCACCAAAAAACAAAAGATGGCTGCGGGTGGATCGCGTCACGGCAGGATGCTCCCGAGTCGTCCGGCAACGATGCCGATGAGCTGGAGCTCGTTCTCTTCATTGATCTCGATTGCCGCATAGCGCTCGTTGCGGCTGTGGAGGCGAATGCGGCCGGCGCGTAATTCGAGCTGCTTGACGAGGGTAATGCCCGCAAGGCGACAGACGACGATGTGCTTCGCCGCATCGCGAAGCTCGCGCGTGGGTGTGACGAAGAGCAGATCGCCATCGACGATTCCCGCCTCGGTCATGGAGTCGCCAATGGCCCGAAAGACCAGTCTCGCGCCTCGGGCGTAAAACGGCCGAGGCACATCCGCGGCGCGTAGAGGAACCGCACTCGGGGCCGACAACAGATCGATGACCGGAGACATCCGGACGGCCGCGTGGAGGTACCCGACGACGCGGCGGACCTCAGCCCGCTGTTCGCCATCCAGGAAGAAGGCCGGTTCGTCGAGCAGGGTTCCGACATTCTCTCCCACTGCATGGGCAATACGGACGACGGTCTCGAAGTTCGGATGCGCATGTACGCCGCTGAGAACGCGGCTGAGCGTTTCCGGAGTCACTCCGGCCGACGCCGCGATTGCGTTCTGCCTGCGCCCGCTCGCATCGACGGCGGCACGCAGACGTTCACGCCAACTCACTGATGGAACGTACTGCAATCAGATCCCCCCATTGACGTTGCCTGCCACCGAGGTTCCCTCGGGCAGAAGCTTACGAAGCGTGGAGGAGGCTTCTTCTACGATTTCATCGGCCACGGATCAGGAGATCGCGGAATTTGCTCCCGACCCTCTCTCTCCCATTTGTAGAGACGCCAACTGAGGAAGCCCGGGTACGTTAACTCTCCTATTGACAGGAAGGCATGACGGCATTATCTTTACCCATAATGAGATCTTCATGAAGAAACTGCGACTACTGCCTTTAATCTTCGCTCTGGTCCTGGTTCTCGCACCAACCGCTGCGCTGCCGTTGTCAAGCGGCTGCGGGGACTGCGACTACGATCCGGATGCCGGTCAGACCTTTTGCGTAGGCGATGGCACAAACTGGGCGCGCTGCGAGGCCGGTGAGTACTGCGAGATTGACGCGTACGGCATCTGGCACTGCTACCCGGCGTGTTTCGGTCAGCGCTGCCTCTGGACTTGATCGTGCGCAAGCGCGCAATGATCGCGCTGCTCTTCCTCACGGGGCCGTCGCTGCTGGCCGGCGACGCGAGTCACATCCAGCTATTCTCCGTCGAAAAGGGAACTAAGCCGTCCTGCCGCGGCGGCCAGCTTCGGGCCGTGCAACGTTGCAGCGGCGCCGGCTGCGGAGATCACCTCGCTGTCACGGGGTCGTGGACGTTCCGCGATGGCTCCGCCGAGGCGGAGCTTGCGCTTAGCCCTGACGTCTCGTGGGAGATCGCGATCGAAGGGAGCGGCTGCTGGGCGCCGCCGATCATCATCGCCGCGGGCAACGCCGGCGAAACGAAAACATCCTTCGTCTGGCCCTCCGCCGCGATCGGCGGCGACTTCGTCATGCCGAAGGGCGGAGCGCCTCCGAATGATCTCCACGGCAGCGTGCAGGCGGACGATCCACACAACCCCACCGAGTCGATTGCGGAGGCTCCACTCGATTGCTCCGTGGATGGCCCGCACTGGCGCTGCCTCGTCCCCTCAGCGGTCATCGATCTCCGTCTTGCCTCGGACGGCTTCGTGCCCCAATACCTGTGGGGATTGCGGGTACCGGCGGGCCAGCAGAAAGCGCTCGCCCTGTCGCTGACGAAGGGCGCGTCAGTGAGCGGCCGCGTCTCTCTCGCGGACCGCCGGACGCCGCTCGGCGAAGTGGCGATCGAGCTCCACCCGGCCGGCTTCGCCACAAAACCCACGGATGAACGGAGGCTGGCCTCGCTGGCCAGGACCGTCAAGCCCAACGCGCGCGGCTTCTTCCAGTTCCCCGAGGTTGGCGAAGGCACGTACGAGGTCATTGCCACGAAGAAAGGATGGTCGCCGGCGACACACAGGGTGCGCGTCAGCAGCGCGAACGAAACCGACGCGGGCCTGTTGTTGCTGCCGCCGCTCGCGCGCGCGGAAGTGATCATCGACCCGCCGCTCGACCCCAAAGGACGGCCGTGGCGCATCGTTCTCGACCGCGACGCGGTTCCGATGCGGCCTCTCGCCCCGATCGCCGACGCCAGGGCCGCTACTGACGGAACCTGGGCGCACGATGGCGTGGAGGCAGGAAAGTACCGGCTCGAGATCTTTGATGGCGATGGGATCGCGTACGAGCATCTCCTGGTGACGATCGAGCCGAACGGATCGCCGCTGCGCCTGCAGATGGAAGCGAACCTCGTGCGCGGCACGGTCCATATCGGTCACGATCCACTCGAAGCCACGCTGCATTTCATGAACCGGAGAGGGCCCGGCGACTTGAAACTGACGTCGAGTCACGACGGTACCTTTGCCGGCACGTTCCCGGCCTGGGGGACGTACGACGTCGAGATCCAGCCGGAGAAGACCGAACAGAAGCTGCGCAGGCAGGTCGAGGTTAAGCCCAGCTCCGAGGGCGTGGCCCAACTCGACATCGCCCTGCCGGGTGGAGCCGTACACGGACTGGTCGTCGATGAAACGGGTACGCCGGTGGCCGGGGTGGTGCGTCTTTACCACCGTGAGGGCGGGAGCATGATCTCCACAATGACCGCCGAAGACGGCACGTTTCATCTCATCGCCATCGATCCTGGCGATGCCGTACTGAGCGCGCGGTCGCGCACTGTCGGTGACAGCGGGCCGGTGCCGTACAACGTCGTCGAAGACGCATCCGAGCCGGTGACGCTGACCCTCCATGCGCGCCGGGACGTGACGATGTGGGTCGTCTCTCCTACGGGCCAGCCGATTTCGGGTGCTGTTGTCCGCTTCAGCAACCGCTACTACTGGCACGAGGAGGTGACCGGTCCCGGCGGCGACGCGACGTTCAGCGTGCCGCGCGGCGTGGACGCAATCGACGTCATCATCGCCGCGGCCGGTTACCCAATGCGGCTGATGACGCTGGCCATCTCGCCCGAGATGGAGACGAACCCACAGATCGCCCTCGGCAGCGCGACTTCCCTTCTCGTGCTCAGCGTCGGCAATTCCCCTCCCTGGCCGGCGCTCGCGCCGGCGAACGCGGGCTTTCGTCTCCACTGGCTTCCCGAGTTTTTCGGCAGTCCGGCCGGAGGCCCTCACTCTCCTAACAGCACGCCGCGCGGCTTCGAATTCGAGCTCGATCCCGGCACGTACACGCTTTGTCCTGCCATTCAGGTTTCGCCGAAGTGTATTCAGCGGACCCTTGCGCCGGGTACGGAGACCGTCGTCGACGTCAGCTCATGGAGCAGCCAGGGAGCAACGCGATGATGGCGGTGATCCTGTTCTGGATGGTCCTCTCGGCGCAGGCGCCCGCGGACTGTCCGGGCTGGCTTGGTCTGGGCTTTCTCTACCATCCGCCCGGCCATGGCCACGCGGACGGTTGGATGTACGTCCAGCAGCTCGCCCCAGGTGGACCATCCGCGCGCGGCGGAGTCATGCCCGGGGACGTCGTCAGCGCGATGAATGGACAACGGATCCGCTACGGCGACGAGTACTCGCTGATGCAGAGACTTAGCCGCGTCAGGCCGGGCGAGACCGTTCGTCTGACCATTCACCGCGGTACACGTGTCCTCGACGTCGGTGTGAAAGCAACCACCATTTCCGCGGAGCGCTGCCGTGCCTGGCGCGACGATCTCGTTCGGATGCAGCCGAAGCACCGCTGAGCCTCCGAAAAACAACAGGCGGATGAAAGCGACACGCTTCCATCCGCCTGATTTGTTCTCTCTCATACAACACGCTTCCGGAGGTGGCCGCGCCCTGTATGTCCCAGTGAGTAGAGTTTACGGACACGGCATCAGCCGGTCGTCGGACGGACGTGAAAATCCGATCAGTTATGGCGACCTCGAGGGTCACTTCGTGAGCGGCTGATCAACCGGGCGTGATTCGTTCGTCAAAGGGCGAGGCGTCGCTTCGACGAGGCCCGATGAGGCACGAGCGGACCGCCTCGCGAAGGCGGCTCGGCTGAACCGGTTTCGAGAGGGTCTCGTGGACGGCCGGAAACAGGGAGCGGATCTCGCGGACGTCGAGACCGGTCACGACGATGATGCAGTCCAGAGTGCTCGCCTGGTCGCGTCGCAGCGCTTCCATCACGTCGATCCCGCTCATCTTCGGCAGGATGATGTCGAGCAGAATGACGTCGTAGCTGTGAGAGCGGAGCCAGTCGAGTGCCTCTTCCCCATCGACGGCGAGATCGACGTCGCAGTCAAGCGAGCGGAGCAGTTGCTCGAGCAGGATGCGCGTCACCGCTTCATCTTCGACGACCAGTGCTTTCCTATGCATCTCACTCTTTGCCCAGCAAAATTGCGGCCATAAATGCGGCAGCAGCTTCGATGGCTCGGGTGAGGTTCTGACGTTCGGTGAATCCTGACTTCGCCCGCGGCTTGAGCGAGTGATCCCCGTCCGGAATCCATTCGATCCGGATTCGAGGTGAGAGGCGATAGCCGGCGACATCCCCCCGCGTTCCGAACGGGTCGCGCTCTCCCTGCAGGACGAGCATCGGCGTGGCCAGCGTTTCGAGATGCGCGGTACGGACCTTGGCCGGCTGGCCGGGCGGATGGAAGGGATAGCCGAAACAGACAACGCCCCGGACGCGCAATTCGTCCGCCACGAGCGTGGCCATCCGCCCTCCCATCGACTTGCCGCCGATGACGACGCTCTCTCCCCCGCCGAGTTGAGCGACGACGTCTCGCCACGTGGCCAGCAGCACAGCCTCCCGATCGGGCGCGCCACGTTTTCCGCCCGTCCGCCGCGCCGCCATGTACGGAAATTCGAATCGGACCACCCGAATACCGCGCTGGCCCAGCTCGCGCGCGACGGTGGTCATGAATGGCGCATCCATCGGGCCACCGGCTCCATGGGCGAAGATGTAGGTCTGTTTGGCATCGTCTGGACCGTCAGTGAGGAACATGCCCAAAGCTTACAATCTCCCGATGCGCTCGCGCCTGCTCGCCGTCGCCCTGCTCGCCGCCGTCACCGCCTCTGCCGCTTCTCCGCCGAAGACGGCCGCTCCGTCGAAGACGCCGGCGCCGCCGAAGACGCTCGCTCCTCCAACGATCCCGCATCCGATGGCGATGTACCTGAGCGGCCTGTCAAAAGACGGCAAGGAGAAAGTGACGTTCCGTGCCTCGGCACTCAACAAACACTTTTTCCTGGAGGAAGCGGCGGGTGTGACTGTCTACGTCTACGACGAGACCGTCGGCTACAAGAAGGAGGCCTTCCTGAAGGGCTCGACGCTGGCGAAGGCGATGAAGAAGTACCAGTGAACGGGGGTGGGGCGTGGGGGGTGGGGAGTGGGGGCGGAGTTGCAAAAGACGTGAACGAGTGCACGCGGCGTTTAGCAACGTTCCACCCTCGTGTACCAATGCGACGTTGCCGCGTCGCAAGGTTCGCCCTCCACGTACCAACGTTCCAATGTCGCGCCGCAACGCTCCACCCTCTGTGAACCAACGTTCCAGCGGCGCGTCGCAGCGTTCCACTTTCCGTGACCAACGATTCACTGCCGCGTCGCAACGTTCCACCGCCGCGTCGCAACGTTCCACCTCCATGTACCAATGTTCCACTGGCCGCGTCGCAACGTTCCACCATCCATGTACCAACCTCCCACTGCCGCGCCGCAATGCTGTGCCGACGCGCAACAGCATTGCGCCAGCGCGTAGCAGTATTGCGCCGACACGCAGCAGTGTCGCGCTGATGCGCAGCAGTGTCGCGCTGATGCGCAGCAGTATTGCGCTGACGCGCAGCGGTGTTGCGCTGACTCGCAGCGGCGTTGCGCCAACTCGCAGCGGCGTTGCGCCAACTCGCAGCAGTATTGCGTCAAGCTGCAGCAGTGTTGCGTTGACACGCAGCGGTGTTGCGTAGACACGCAGCGGTGTTGCGTTGATCCGCAGTGGTGTTGCGCCGATCCGCAGCGGTATTGCGCCAACCAGCAGCGGTGTTGCGCAGATAAGCAGCGGTGTTGCGCCGACGCTCAGCAACGTTGCGCCATCGGTGCGAGATGTGCGCGCATGTTGCTGCAAGCGTTACACTTCCGCCTGCCATCGCACAGGCTTGTGCAAGAGAAGGGCACCCGAGAGAGAAGGCGAGAGACGGGGTCGCGCGGATTGGTCGCGCTAGCGATGCCGCCTCTCCCACACCCCACCCCCCACTCCCCACTCCCCGATCACGGTCTCAATCCCCGATCGCTCCGGCACAACGTCTCCACCCGTCCATCCTCATTGACGACGAGTGTGTCTTCGATACGGACGCCCAGCTCGCGGTCGGGGAAGTAGAGTCCGGGCTCGATGGTGACGATGTCGCCTGGCTCGATCTCGTCGAGGTTCGTCGCAGCGATGCCGAAGAACGGCTTCTCGTGGACATCGAGGCCGACGCCGTGGCCGAGGGAGTGGACGTAGCCTTCGAGCGTGGCGGGATGGGAGCGCGTCGTCGCGTAACCGCGCTGCTCGAAGAAATCGCAGACGAGGTGCTGGTACGACGAGGCCAGCGTTCCGGCGTGCATCTCCCGGCGCGCCAGCTCGAACGCTTCGAGCACATCGGCATGGAGCCGCTGCAGTTCGTCAGGGATCGGACCGACGCAGAAGGTGCGCGTCAGGTCGAAGAAATAGCCGGTCTCGCGATCGGCGGGGAAGATATCGAGGACGATCGGCACCGACGTGCGGACGGCCGCATTGGCATCGCCGCGCGAATGAGGAATGCCGGCATCGCGGCCCTGCGAGAGGATCGTATCGTGATCCTCCAGCATGCCGAGGCGGGAGATCTCACGCGAAACGAGCCGCTTCAGATCGCCGAGCAGCAGCGGACGGCCATCGTGAACGAGATGGTCATCGACGATGGCAGCGCCGCGAAGCACCTCGCGCACACGATCGACGACCTGCTCGGTCCTTTCCCCGACGGAGCGGATGGCGGCAACTTCCCACGGCTCTTTTCGTTTGCGCGCGAGTTGCACGAGATCGTCCCCACCCCGCCAGACGCGCCAGCCTCGCCTTTCCAGCCCCTCGGCGATGCCGAGGTACAAGGGGAACGGGAGGTTGCCGACGATGGCGACCGATGACGACGCGCCGAGATCGCGCAGAACGACGTCGAAGAAATCGCTGTAGGCAGCGACAGCGTCCGGCGCCGACTTGAAGATGGCGTCGTATCCGAACTCGTGAATGAGCCTGGTGGCCAGGCCCGTGGCCGCGGCCTCGTCGCGCTCCATCGGATAGGAGATGAGCAGCGGGTCGCGGCCGGCCAGTTTCACGGCATAGCCGCGTGTGACCTTCGCGCCGCGAGTGATCCAGCGAAACGAGGGATGGATCGCCTCGTGCATCGGCACGAGCAGCGCGTCGATGTCGCGCGCGAGCATGAGTCGATCGAGGTCGGAGAGCATGTTTTTCTGCGTTTCGCGCGTTGTCGGTTGTCGGTTGTCTGCGCTATCGCGCGTGGTCAGTGATGGTATGGCAAGTCATACCGCACCCGCGCCTCAACCGACGACTGACAACCGACAACGCGCGAAGCGCTGAAAACCGACAACCGACAACGCAAAGAAAACGGCCGGCGTCGAGCCGGCCGTTTTCTTGCCACCGCGCGCGTGCGCGTCAGATGTTCTTGTCGATGAACTTCTGCAGCATCGGCTTGGGCATGACGCCGACGGCGCGGTCGACCAGCTTGCCGTTCTTGAAAATCATCAGGGTCGGAATCGAGGTCACACCGAACGTCTGCGGGACCACCTGATTCTCATCGACGTTCATCTTCGTGATGACGACCTTTCCCTCGTAGGACGGCGCCACCTCTTCCACGATCGGCCCGATGATGCGGCAGGGTCCGCACCACGGCGCCCAGAAGTCGATGAACACCGGCTGGTCGCCTTTGACGAGCTGCTCGAAATCCTGATCCGTAATCTCCCGTACTGCCTGTGAAGTTGTCATTCCACGATCTCCTAAACGGATGATGAAAGGTGACCGTTTCGCGGGTTATTCCTGTGCGGTAGCGCGGTAGCGGGGTCTCGGGGTTGCGCGGTAGCGCGGTCGCTGAGACCTCAACTAAGCATTCATGGCCAACGACACCGCGAGACCGCGCAACCCCGCTACCGCGCTACCGCCTTGGCACGCCCCTCGCTCTTCCATCCCGCAATGTCCGACTCGCGTCCCTTCGGCCGGGAACGACGCTCTTTCCCAAGGCCACCGCTCTGGTTGAACCTCCTGCTGCTCGTCATCGCCGCGGCCACGTTTGCGTACGCCAGGCACGAGCGCGACCTCATCGACGCCAGGTTTTCGCTCCTCTTCCAGCCCAGCGCCAACTCCCCCGCGGAGTTGAACCGGATGCGGGATGAGCTCTCGCGGATGGATCTGACGCAGGCCCAGCTCACCCGCGAGATCGACGGACGGATGCAATACCTGCAAAGCCTCCAGAGCGCGGAGTTCTACCTCTCGATCGACACACGGCGAAAGAAGCTGCAGTTCCGCCTGGGCCCTACCCTCGTGCGCGAGGCGGATGTGCAGATCGGTGAGGCGAAGACCATCAAGTCTCCAACCGGCAGGACCTGGACCTTCCTCCCGCTCAAAGGCGGGTTCGGCGTGACCGGCAAGGAGGAGCGCTACAACTGGTCCGTCCCTGAATGGGTCTACGCCATGCGCGGCGAACGGGAGCCGCCCGTGCGCGCGGTGGTACCGAACGGCCTGGGACGATACGTGATCTTCCTTCCCGACGGCTATCTCATTCATTCGCCTCCGCCGCCCGGGAGTCCGCTGCAGGGGCCGAAGCCGGGATCGTTCATGGTCTCCGAAGCCGACCTGGCCGCACTCTGGCCGCGCATCACGAATCAGACGAGGGTCTACATCTTCTAATGAAACGCTGGATCGGATTCCTCGGCTCCTGGGCGTTGCTCGTGCTCGCACTCGGCCTGGCCGCCTTCGCCATCGCCGGCGAGACGATCAATATCAATGACGAGCGGCGGCTCGACCGAGTGGCCGCCATCGACAGGACGATCGCCGAACGCGGCAACCGCAAAGCCGGCGTGATACGCGACGCCGCCACGCGGGAAACGGCCCGCGTGAATGTGCTGCAGGCCAGGCTTGAGGACGTCGCCAGACAGACCGACGACGTCCCCGACAGCGGTCAGACCATCCTCGTCTCGACCGCGGAGAACAGGCTCTATGTCCGCCGGAACGGCCAGACGATCTTTCAGGCGATCTGCTCGACCGGCAAGGGAACGAAGCTGGCTGTCGACGGTCAGACCATTCTCTTCGACACGCCAATCGGCAGGCTCCATATCGTCTCGAAAGAGGAGAACCCGCAGTGGGTTCCGCCGGACTGGCATTACGTCGAACAAGCCCGCAAGAACGGGATGCGTGTCGTCCGCCTCAATCGCGGGGAGTCCATCGACTCGCGTACCGGTCAAAGGCCATCAGGCCCGCCCAAGGCTGGCTTCTGGTCATGGTTGACGGGCAAAAAGGCGGGCAGCAGCAACCCCGTGCTGAAGGTGCACGGCGATACCGTCGTCGAAGTCCACAACGGCGTGGAGCGCGAGCTCCGTCCCGGAACAGCCATCGTAGCCGGAGATGCCATCGTGGTCCCTCCCGTCAACACGAAGCAGCGCCACTACGATAAGGTCCTGGGCAAGTACCGGCTGGAGATGGGAAACGGCTACGGCATCCACGGCACCGACGAACCGGACAAGCTGGGCCGGTCCGTCTCCCACGGCTGCGTGCGCCTCGGCGACGCCGACATCGAGAAGCTCTACCAGATGGCCAACGTGGGAGATACGGTGATCATCTACTGAACCATTAAGGGGTCGCGCGCGACGATCCTTTCTTAACGGTGTTGTTCCGACGCGGGGATTGTCTTGTCATCGACGATCAGTCGCTCCTCGCGAAGAGTTGAATGCTCGAAGCGACGGATCAGAGTGCCCATGTGCTTCATGACTTCCTGGAAAGCAGGACTCTCCTGAGCAATGCGAGCCTCGCGTGCCGCGGTTTCAGGGGCGAGCTCGATCTGCCATACGGCGTCTGGCTCCGTGCCACCTGCCCCGCGAAAAACATGACCCGGATGCAATCCGAGCTGAACCAGGACGTCGCAGGCATGCAATCGCCACTCGTACACCTCATTCGACATTCCCGGTCTCGCGTAGTACCGGTTTTGATGGACGATCCGCTGATTGAGGCTCTGCGGCGCGGATTGAACAGCGGTCCGATTGCTCGAAACTGCACTGCAGCAGCAGAGTAGAAAAAGAAGTGCCTGGAGCCGGCCGGAACGCGAAGTTTGAGCCTTGTCAGTGCCCATCGTCAATACCTTCCTGGGCCGGAGGTGTGCACGTCCGACCTGCTTTCTCTTTCCATCGAGCGCAGCGCGACGCACCGCGTATTCGCCTTGATCGTGCACGAGCTAGCGGCTTGTACGTGGCGGGCGAAATGTTACACGAGTCAAATGCGTGCGCCACTTGCGCGCATACAATCTTTCCCATGCACCCTTGGCGCGAGCGGCTCGCTCGATGGTTTACACCCCTGGCGAGGCGGATCCCCTTCTCGCCCAACACGATCACGATCTTCGCCCTGGCGCTGAATATCGTGGCCGCCACATGTCTGGCCTACGGCGCGCGGCGGCCATGGCTCTTCCTCCTGGCCATCGTCATCATCGCCGTCAGCGGACTGGCCGATGCGCTCGACGGCATCGTGGCGCGGGTCCAGGAGAAAACCTCGCGCTTCGGCGATTTTCTCGACCACTGCGCCGACCGGGCCGGCGACTCGCTGCTTGCGGTCTGCTGGCTGCTGAGCAACGGCGTGCGCGCGCCACTGGCGATGGCCGGCATCATCATGACGATGCTCAACGGCTACATGGGGACGCAGATCGAGGCCACCTACGGCGTGCGCAGTTACGAGCCGGTCGGCCGCGGCGAGTTCGTCCTCGGCCTCATCGTGCTTCCCATCGTCTCGTACATCCTCTTCACGAACGGCTGGCAGTCGTTGCACTTCGCCTCGCTGACCATCGCGGAATGGCTGGCCGCCGTGATGATCGTCTTCGCGTTCTTCGGCGTGGTGCAGCGCTTTCGCGTCGCTCTCCGGCTGGAGCGTTCGTGATCGAGAAGACCCCGATCACAGGCGAGCCGGTCATCCTCGCGCCCGGGCGCGAGGAGCGGCCGAACGGTTACGACGGCGCACCGTGTCCCTTCTGCCCTGGTGCGGAGGACCAGACGCCACCGGAAATCTGCCGTAATGGCGACCCGTGGCGCATTCGCGCCTTCCCCAATCGGTACCCACCGACCGAGCATTCCGAGATCGTCGTCGAGAGCGCCAGGCACGACGATGCCTTCGACGATCTCGTGACGGATCATGCACAGCGCGCCGTCGAGATCACGTTCGAGCGCTACCACGCGCTGGCAACGACGAGTGCATACGTCTGCATCTTCAAGAACCACGGTCGCCTGGCCGGCGCATCGATCCCGCACCTGCACTCACAGCTCGTCGGCCTCCCGTTCGTGCCGCCGCGCGTTGCCGCTGAGGGGGAAGCATTCGCGCGTGCGGCGACGTGCCCGCTGTGCAATGTAAGCGAGCATCCACTCATCGCCGAGACCGGGCACTACCGCTGGATCGCTCCGCGCGGCGCGCGTTTCGCCTACCAGCAATGGATCGTACCGAAGGAGCACGAGCACGACCTCAACACACCGCGCGAGCTGGCCTCGCTGATACAAACCTCGGTTCGAGCAATGCGCGGCGTCAGCGAGTCATTCAACTGGGCGTTCGTGACGTTCCCGCACGAGCACCGCGGGCATTGGTACCTCGAGCTCCTTCCGCGTACCGCCATGATCGCCGGGCTGGAGATCGGAACCGGCACGTTCGTCAATACGATCGGGCCTGTCGAAACTGCGAGTTACCTCGCTTCGCGAAGCAGTCGCATCGCTCATCGCCGCCAGTAATCGGAGTACACGGCCCGGGGACGTCGGCGCAAGCCGCCCATGAGGACGATCAACAGCATCCCGGCGACGAAGCCGCCGATGTGTGCGAAGTAAGCGACGCCACCGGCGCTCTGCAGGTCACCGCTCATCGACGCGGCGCCGAAGAAGATCTGGATCAAGACCCAGAAGCCGAGGAGAAACACCGCCGGGATCTCGCGGACGATGATGAAGATGAAGATCGGAATCAGCGTCGTCACCCGCTGCTTCGGAAAGAGCACGACGTACGCGCCGAGGACGCCGGCAATCGCGCCGGAGGCCCCGATCGACGGCAGGCGTGATTCAGGATTCATCACCGCGTGTGTGAGCGTGGCCAGGAGGCCGCAGGCGAGATAGAAGAAGAGGTACTTCCCGTGCCCGAGGCGGTCCTCGATGTTGTCGCCGAAGATCCAGAGGTAGAGCATGTTCCCGCCGAGGTGCAGCCAGCCGCCGTGCAGGAACATCGAAACGAACATCGTGATGACGTTCGGCAGCAGGGCGCCGGGCACGTGCCACAAACGCGCAGGAACGAAGGCAACGTTGAACAGCACGGGCTCGATTTGCGGTCCGAGGGATATCTCCCACAGAAACACCATCACGTTGACGGCCACAAGGATGATGTTGACAACAGGCGTCGTCTGTCGCGGATTGTGATCTGCGAGAGGGAGCAAGGCCGAATGATACTGCGCGGCTCACGCCGCGCAGCTCAGCGCGCGCCGAAGTGCTTATCCAGATGCTCGTACGCCTGCCGCACCCCTTCGCTTTGCGTTTTCAGCTCGGCGAAGGCACCGCGGTAGATACCGCCCACGCGTGTGACGTTCCGCTCGCGGAGCGCGTACAGCACTTCGCGCAGCGCTTCGGCCTCGGCGGGCGCGAGATCGGTGCGGCTGATCTCACGCTCCAGGAGCGACTGCGCGACACGAAGGTGCTCGCCGCTGTCATCACGCGACGCCGGCGCCGGCGTTGGCATCGTGCCAGGTTGCGAGGCCGCCGGGATGAAGGCGGCGGGCGCGCGGCCTGCGAGCGTATTCGGCGATGCCAGGTCGACCGCGCCCGGCAGTTCTTTCAGCTGAGGGCTGAACTTCCCCATCATGAAGAAGAGCTCCTTCTCGTCCGAGAAGTTGCCGACCAGACGCGCGTTCTTGGCCATCTCCAGGTGCTCGGACTCCTGCAGCATGATGAAAGCCCTGGCGCGCTCTTCGAGGGTGATGCGCTTGGCGTGAACACGCCAGGCCGTGAGCGTGCCCTGGATGAAACAGGCCTGACCGGCCCGGATGGTCACCGCCTCGACGGTCACGTTCTCTTCGATCCGGATCGAGCCGTTGGTCGATTCGATATCCGAGTACGTCCCGGAGTTCTGGATGACGAGATTGCCCGGCGTCTTGATCGATAGCTGGCCGGTAGCGTTGACGCGGATCTCCGTCCCACGCGGGATGATCATCGTCGGGAAATTTGCCTGGTCGGCGGCGTTGCTGCTCATCACACCCTCCTGCGCCCAAGAAACGCCGATGGAAGAGGATCGAAATCCTTGTAATCCTTACTGGTACGCGACTTCATCAACAGGGATGCTTCATTGTTCCACTGGTAGTTGAGGATGTAAATGCGCGGGTCGATGGGGATGTAGCTTCCAGGCTGTTCGAGATCGCTGCGCACCTCGTAGTGCAGATGCGAATTCGTGCTCCATCCGGTCGAGCCGACGGTAGCGATGACCTCACCCTGCCTGACCTTCTGCCCCGCGGTCACCTTGACCGTGTCGCAATGGCCATAGATCGTGACGAAGCGGTCGGCGTGATCGATGACGACGACGTTGCCGAAGCGCCACCAGGGGACGCTCTCGCGCAACGGATAGCGCCCGGAGAAACTGACGACGCCATCGGCGGCGGCGTAGATCGGCGTGCCGGTCGGAGCGGAGAGATCGAGGCCCTTGTGAAAATCCGCTGCGCGGGTGAACGGCGATATGCGCATGCCGAAAGGCGACGTGAGGACGAACTGGTCGGCCGGCAGCGGGAGGATGGACGGGGTGTGGCGCACGAGGTCGGCGTTCTCGGTCTCATAACGGCCCAACAGGTCGAGTTGGTCCTGGAGACGGCGCATGGCGTTGCGCAGGGCCGCCTCGCGGAGGTGCGCGTCGTCGATATGGAAGTCGGCGTCGGTCTTCGCACCGCGAATCGGCAGCGAGAAGCCGCCCACGCCGAGGTTGCGGTCGAGACCATAGACGGTGACCAGCTTCTCAACGCGGATGCGCTGCTCCTCGAGGCTGCGCTCGAGCGAGGTCATCTGCACCACGTTTTCCTGAAGCCGCCCGCGCTGGATGTCGCGCTCGTTGCGCATCGACTTGAGGTAGTTGTCTTTGTATACGCGGCGGATCACCGTGGGGGCAGCCGCCATCGATCCGAGCAGGCCCGCCAGGACGAGCGAGAGCAATACCAGGCTGGCGACGACGCGGCTACGGTCGAAGAAGACGTAGCGCACGCGGCGACGGATATCGCTCGGAACGATCTGGATCTCGATCATGGCGCAACCCGCTGGACTGCGCGGGGTCGATCAATATAACACAGGGTGTGCAGCGAAGATTGGGCAGCGGTTTACCTGGGCCGTCGCCGCGGCATCTCGCGCCATCGATCCACCGCGGAGACGTCACGGCTCCGCCGCAGAAACCGCAGAAGACCGGTCATCCGGTGACCGATGCGCCAGCTCCTCGACTCGAACACCACATTGAGAAGCTGATCCCGTTCGGTGAGAATCCGATCTCGATCGACGAGCTCGCGGCGAAGCGCGTCGAGCTCGCCGAATTCCGCGAGCAGTTCCCGCGTGCGAGGCGGAGTGGGCGCCACGGGCCCGTGAAGCACCGCACCGCTCCTCAGGTCCGCGACAAGTGTGCGCTGGGCGTCGTCCAACAGCGTCTCGTCTGCCTCCGCCCCGCGCCCGCTGCGGTTGAAGTCGGAGTTCACGATCTGCCGGACGCGCTCCTCGGCGAGGACTCGCAGCCCTTCAATCCCGAAGCCGGTCAACGCGGCGTGCAGTTCGCGTGTGACGCGGGCCGGCTCCGCGATGAGCGCCTCGTAGGACACGAGCACGCGCGGACATCCTTCCGAGTGGCGGAGGAGCGTGCGGGTGTAATGCTCCCACACGGCGACCGAAACGAGGAGTGGTTGCTTGTCGCGAGTGGCCAGCGACCGTGCCACAGCCATCGGATCACGCCAGGCGATGACACAGATCGCGTTCTGCAGTGCCTCGCGCCAAAGCGGAAAGAGCAAGGCCATGCGCGGGTCCTTGAGCAGAAACGGTCCGCGCCCCTGCAGCGATCGATCGACAATCTGCCTGGCCCGCGCCACGTAAACCGCGCGCCGATCGTCGGACAGCCGGGAAACATCGGCGCGCGACGGGTCGATCCAGCTTGCGCCGAGCGCCGCGAGGATCTCGTTATTGAGCTCCACGACCTCTTTGTGCTCCCAGAAGCCGGTGGGATTGAACATATCCGCCTGAGCGAACTCGTCCGGCCGGCCGGCGTAAACACCTAATGTGTTGAGGACTTGAGCCACGACCGAGGTACCGGAACGGTGCATGCCGAGAACGACGACGGGACGCGACTCGCGCGTCATGGCAGGTGCCGGCTCAGGAGTAAACCCCTCGGCGCGCAGACGTTCGTGAAACATCTCGATCCGCGCCTGCGCAGCGGGATAAGGACTCGGCAACAGGAATCCATCGTCCGTGGCCAGTTCGTGATAGTGGATGATCACAGGGTCCGTCTCCGCGAATCCGGACGGCCGCGTAACGTGCGTGGCGTTGATCTGAAAATTCATCTCCATCGGCAGATCCACGCACGGCAGTCCCGTCTCCGCCAATGCCAGCGCGAGACTGGCCTGGTGCATGTGCCGCTGACAAGGCGCGATGAGCTCGGGATGGTCGGCCAGGATCTGGTTGTACTTGCGCCACACCGGCGACAGAGTTCGGGCCATGGCCTTCGGAATGACCAGAACGCCGGCGTTGAAGTACGGAATCATCGGTGCGCCGCCTAACGGAGCGACGCGGGAGCGAGGGGGTTTCGGGATCTCGAAATGCGCGAACAAACGCTCGAAAACCTCATCGCTCACGGTCGGCGTCGGCGCGACTTTCGCCTGAAAGGCATCGGCGGTCAGATACGGCAACGGGTCGCGGACAATGATGGTGTCGCAGTCAAGAATGAAGACGGTTTCTCCCGGCACCCCGAGCAGTTCAGCGAGCAGCTGGAGCTTGTTTGCCGTCGGATTGGCAGGGTGAAAACGCGATACGGTGCGAACCTCGGCACCCAGCGCCTCGAGCGCCGCGTGCGCGCCCGATTCGAGCGGGCCAACGCCGCACACGACCACGCGCGCCTCCGCAAGCTCACCGCCGAACCAGCGCAGCGAGCGAAGCAGACGGATCGCCTGCGTGAGCATCCCCGCGGTGTTTTCGGTGAGCATTCCGACCACGACGTCGGCCGCTCGGACGGATCCGGGCATAGGGGTGTGGAGGATACTGAAGATCGTTCATGAAAATCATCTGCATTCATCCTCGCCTTGCCGGCTACAGCAGCCATCACTTCAACGAAGCTCATGGATTCATGGAGGAGTTCGATCGGCGCGGGACACGATTCGTCCTGCTGGTCAACGCTCAAGCTCAGCCTGGAATTGTCGCGGAGCTCAGAGCCCACGCTGTTCTGGACGATCCGACGTTCCGTCTGGAATGGAGCTTCGAGGAGCGCAGCCACCGTTTCGTCAGGATGCTGCACAAGAATGTCGATTGGCGACTGAGTGCCGGCGACCGCGTGCTGATCACCGTTTCCACGCAGCTCGAGGCGCACGCGCTCACGCGCTGGCTGCGGGGTCTGCCGCGCCGGAAGAAACCGTGGATCGTCATTCTCTTCGTCAGCGACCGCTGGAACCGCGCCGGACGTGACGAATACGACCGGCAGATCGCCGAATTCCGAGCGCTCAGGACGGCGATCACGAACCTCGCGGAGGAGGATGCGCGCAGGCTTATCTTCTGCACTCTCACCGACCTGCTGGCCGAGGAACTGAGCGAATTGCTCGGCACAACGGTGGACGTCGCACCGCTACCGCTCGACTATTACGGCGAACCCCGGCCGCTCAAGTCCGAGAGCCGCCCTTCTTCTCTGCCGCGCGTGGCTATCCTCGGGGGCACACGCCGCGAAAAGGGCTCCTATCTGATCCCAGACATCATTCGCGCATGCCAGTCAGTCGTCGAGGTCGAGTTCCTGGTCCATCTCACCAACAACACGCTCAGCGCCGAAGAGGCCGCCCGGCTGGCGCTGATCGCCGGAGAGCCGCGGGTGTCCGTCATCCGCGAAGCGCTGCCGCTGTCGGAGTACAAGGCCGCGTTCGACAGCGCCGACATCGCTCTGTTTCCGTACGAGGTCATCCCTTATCGCAAACGGGTTTCCGGTGTGTTCGCGGAGGCCGTCACCCTCGGCATGCCGGTCATTGCCACGGCCGGCACCTGGATGGCGGAGCAGATCGAGGCGGGCCGGGCGGCGGGGGCGGTCTCCGAAGACCTGCAGCCCGATTCCATCGCCCGGGCCATCGCCCGCTGCGTCGCGGACTTGGAATCATTGCAGCAGGCAGCCCAGGCGCTGAGCGTCGAATGGAGAACGAAGACCTGCCTCTCCGCATTCGTCGACTTCATGGAGGGGCAGATCGCGCGCCGTTCTCCTGACGAAACGCCGCCTCGCCGGTCTTGGTGGCCGTGGTGAGGAGTGCTTCCGGGCGACCTCTTCGATTAGCATTGCCGCGCTTCCAAGAACGCCACACCTGAGAGAGGTCATCGATGAACCAGCGCCTCACCTGCATCCTAGCGGTCTTCCTTTCATTCGGAGTTTTTCTCAACGCACAGTCGGCGAAGAAGGCGGACGCCGCCTCGCCGAAGAAGGCTGACGCTTCCACTCCTGCCTCGGACGCGAAAGAGAAAGAATCGAAGTACGGCGAGAAGACCTTCGCCGGCCTCACACTGCGAGAGATCGGACCGGCGCTGACCTCGGGCCGCATCATCGATCTGGCCGTCGATCCGCGCGACGCGCGGGTCTGGTACATCGCCACGGCCGGCGGCGGTGTCTGGAAGACGACGAACGCGGGCACGAGCTTCACGCCAATCTTCGACGATCAGAAATCGTTCTCTATCGGCTGCGTGACCATCGACCCGCACGACTCTCTCGTGGTCTGGGTGGGGTCCGGCGAGAACAACAGCCAGCGCTCGGTGTCGATGGGCGACGGCATCTACAAATCGATCGACGGCGGCAAGAGCTGGAAGAACGTTGGTCTGGAGAAGTCCGAGCACATCTCCAAGATCGTCGTCGACCCCCGCGACTCCAACGTCGTCTATGTCGCCGCGCAGGGGCCGCTCTGGGCGCCGGGCGGAGATCGCGGCCTCTACAAGACCACGGACGGCGGCAAGACGTGGAAGGACGTGCTGACGATCAGCGAGAACACCGGCGTCACCGACGTGGTGCTGGATCCCTCCAACGCCGACATCCTCTACGCCTCGGCGTATCAGCGCCGTCGCCACGTATTCACGCTCATCGACGGGGGCCCCGAGTCGGCAATCTACAAGTCGACCGACGCAGGCAAGACCTGGACGAAGCTCAAGGATGGCCTGCCGAAGGAGGACATGGGGCGCATCGGCCTGGGCATCGCGGCGCACAACCCGAAAGTCGTCTACGCCACGATCGAGTCGACGCGCAAAGCGGGAGGATTCTTCGTCTCGAAAGACGGCGGTTCCTCCTGGAAAAAGGTCAACGATTACTCCGCGCCGGGCGCCCAATACTACGGCGAGATCTTCGTCGACCCGAACGATGACAACCGCATCTATTCCGCCGACGTGTGGGTTCGCGTGTCCGACGACGGCGGCAAGACCTGGCGCAGGCTCGACGAGAAGTGGAAGCATCCCGACAACCATGTCGTCTGGATCGATCCAGCCAGCAGCGACCATCTGCTCATCGGCTGCGACGGCGGCCTCTATGAATCGTTCGACCGCGCCGAGTCGTGGAGCTTCAAGGACAATCTGCCGGTCACGCAGTTCTATCGCGTGAGCGCCGACGACGCCCTGCCCTTCTACAGCGTCTACGGCGGCACGCAGGACAACTTCAGCCTCGGCGGTCCGGCCCGCACGACGGACGCGAAGGGCATCGTCAACGCCGACTGGTACGTCACGCAGGGCGGCGACGGCTTCCGCTCCGTCCCCGATCCGAAGGACTCGAACATCATCTACGCCGAGTCGCAGAACGGCGGCCTGGTGCGCTTCGACAAACGCACCGGCGAGGCGCTCGACATCGAGCCGCAGCCGGCCGGCACCATGGATCCGCTGCGCAAGAATTGGGACTCCCCCATCATCGTCAGCCCGCACGACAGCAACCGCCTCTACTTCGCCGCGCAGTACCTCTTCCGCAGCGACGACCGCGGCAACGCCTGGAAAGCGATCAGCCCCGATCTGACCCGCCACATCGACCGCGACACGCTGCCGGTCATGGGACGCGTGTGGGGTGTCGACGCCGTGGCCAAAGGGTCGTCGACGTCGTGGTACGGGAACATCGTCTCGCTGGCCGAGTCGCCGTTGCAGGAGGGGCTGATCTACGCCGGCACCGACGACGGCCTGATTCAGATCACCGAAGACGGAGGCGCGCACTGGCGGAAAATCGATCACGTCGCCGGTGTGCCGGACATGTCGTACGTCTCCCGTCTCGAGGCCTCGCAGCACGACGCAAATGTCGTCTACGCCGCCTTCGACAACCATCAGAACGGCGACTTCAAGCCGTATGTCTTGAAGAGCAGCGACCGTGGGAAGACATGGACGTCGATCACGGGGGATCTGCCCGCACGCGGCAGCTCGTACGCGCTCGTCGAGGACCGCGTCGATCCGAAGCTGCTCTACCTGGGAACGGAGTACGGCCTCTTCGTCTCGCAGAACGGAGGCTCCTCCTGGATTCCGCTGAAAGGCAGCTTCCCCACCGTGGCCGTGCGCGACCTCTGGTTCCAGAAGCGGCATGACGATCTCGTCATCGCCACCTTCGGCCGCGGCTTCTGGGTCCTCGACGACGTGCAGCCGCTGCGCACCATGTCGCAGGCCGTGGCCGCCAACGAAGCAACGCTCTTCCCGACCCGCGACGCGGAGCTCTACGTCGAGCGTGCGCAGCTCGGGCTGCCGGGCAAATCGTTTCAGGGACAGACCTACTTCACCGCGCCCAACCCGCCGTTCGGCGCCATCTTCACCTACTACGTGAAGGACGAACTGAAGAGCCGCCGCAAGCAGCGCCAGGAAGCGGAGGCGAAGATCGAGAAAGACAAGGGTAATGAGCCTGGACACGCGCAGCAGCCGCCGTATCCGACGCTCGATCAGTTGCGCGCCGAGGACCGCGAGATCGAGCCGGCGGTAGTGATGATCGTGTCCGATGAAGAGGGTAACGTCATTCGCCGCGTGAGCGGCCCGGCCAAGGCAGGCTTCCACCGAGTGGCGTGGGACCTCCGCTATCCGCCGCCTTCGCCGGTCGAGCTGAAGGAACCGGAGGCCGACGTCTTCCAGCAGCCGCCAGGAGGGCCGCTCGTGGCCCCGGGCAAGTACACCGTCCGCATCGTCAAGCACATCGACGGTGTCGAGACGGTGCTGGGACAGCCGCAGAACTTCAACGTCGTACCGCTCTATCTCTCGATCATGAAGGAGAGCGACCGGGCCGCCGTCCTCGACTTCCAGAAGAAGGCCGCCAGCCTGCAGCGGACGGTGATGGGTGCAGGCCGAGTGACCCGCGAGGCGCTCACGCGCATCCAGTACGTCCGGCGCGCCCTCGATGAGATCGCCGGCCCCGATCCGAAACTCGTGGCGCAGGTGAACACCATCGACGCGGCGCTGCACGACATCAACGATCAGCTCAACGGCGATCCGATCCTGCGCCGGTCCAACGAGCCCGTTGCGCCGTCGCTGCTCGATCGCGTCAACACCGCCGTGAACGGCCTGACGACGACAGCCCCTCCGACGGCGACGCATCGCGAATCGCTCGCCATCGCCCAGCAGCAGACCGGCCCGCTCCTCGACCGCCTGCACAAGCTGATCGAAGTCGATCTCGCGGCCGTGGAGAAGCAGATGAACGAACGAGGCGCGCCGTGGACGCCGGGACGGATCCCGGAGTTGCCAAGGTAGTCTGACGAATCAGGTTGCCGGATGATCGATCCGGCAACCTTTCTCTCCATAGGCGAGCGGTAAAGACGCCGGCGTTCGACCTCTGGGATCGTCATCCTTAATCCTCCTGGCGGTAGAGAAGTGGGGATCCGCCCTTCTGGACTAACCGGCACCAAGATCTTGCCGTGTTACTCCGCCCGCGTGTCGTGTTCCACCGCCCGTGTGTCGTGTTCCACCGGCTGTGTTTCGTGTTCCACCGGCTGTGTTTCGTGTTTCACCGGCTGTGTTTCGTGTTTCACCGGCTGTGTTTCGTGTTCCACCGGCTGGTGTGTCGTGTTCCTCCGCCTGGTGTGTCGCGTAACTCCGCCGGTGTGTCGCGTAACTCCGCCACTTGTGTCGCGTGACTGAGCCGGTGAATCGCGTGACTGAGCCGGTGAATCGCGTGACTGAGCCGGTGAATCGCGTTACTCCGCCGGTGTGTCGCGTTACTCCGCCGGTGTGTCGCGTTACTCCGCCGGTGTGTCGCGTTAAACTTCCTGATAGCGGCCAACTGACGAGCCGGAGCGCTGGATAGTGCCGGGTGCTCGT
>Ga0210394_10000576_pt1 | contig 74055 bp, 76 predicted proteins | sample IncBWC12MmetaG_FD_160121 | JGI IMG/M metagenome (GOLD analysis project Ga0210394, IMG submission 160121) | Forest soil microbial communities from Barre Woods Harvard Forest LTER site, Petersham, Massachusetts, United States - Inc-BW-C-12-M | ecosystem: Environmental > Terrestrial > Soil >... | reverse complement strand
CCTCTTTCAGGTTTCCTGAAACTAAGTCAGCCCATCTGAAGTTCTCTTCTCTTAGCGACTACAACCCTTAGGAGGTTGCCTATATGTTTTCACGCAATGTCTCTTTCCATCTGAAGTCGAATATGCTTTCCGATTACACGCGATCTTTTGAAAAAGACGTCCTGCCTTTACTGCGTAAGCAGAATGGCTTTAAGGACGAAATCACTTTCGCCGGTCCAGGCGGAGTTGATGTGACCGCGATCAGTCTGTGGGAGAACAAGAAAGATGCCGACAACTACAACACCAATACCTATCCGCAAGTGTTGAAGACGCTGGCAAGATTTATCGAGGGAACACCCCAAGTTCACACCTTTGACGTTGTCACCTCGACCCTCAAGCAGCACGAACTCGTGGCCGCGTAAAAGATAATCCGAGTTGGTCGGGTCCGAGGAGGCGGAGTTACGTCCGCCTTCTCGCGCCACCAACCCGCATGCAATGGTTGAGTGAGTGAGCGTGCCTCTCTTCTTTTCAGGTTCCCTGAAAGAGCTGTTTGATACAGACAGTCATTAGACGTGTCTTGCTTTTAGGCGTGTCGGGCAACGGCAAGCCAATCCCAGCTTGTAACTACCCAAAGGAGATGTGGCCATGGACTCCCCCACCGTGTTGTGCATTGACGACATTCCACAAGCCTTGGAACTTCGCAAAGCGACTCTAGAATCTCACGGCTATTGCGTCGAGATCGCGTCGAGCGGCTACAGCGCGATGAAGATGTTGGAGGAATCGTCGGTAGCTGCGGTTCTACTGGAGTACAAACATGAAGGCATGGACGCAGAGGCCCTAGCCTGCCATATCAAGCAACAGTTTCCCAACCTGCCGATCATCCTGCTTTCAGCGTACTGCGAGATCCCCGAGCGAATTCTCTGGTTGGTGGATGAGTACGTGATGAAGAGCGAACTACCCAAAGGGCTGGTGCGGATTATTGAACGAGCGACCCACCCGCATCGGCACGCACCACATTAACCTAGCGAACGGTATCTGAGTGGCAGGGCAGCCGCATAGCCCGCTTCGACTCACCGGCTTCAATGAGTGCTATGGCGATATTACGCCAACTGACGCCTCGAAGTCGCTACTGCTTAATCAGGCCAACGGGCTCTATCCAAGCGTATATTTTGACGATGGATTCCGAATGCAAAGAACTGATTGAGGCGGGGGCTCGGATGGCTAAAGAGAGCCGGAAAATGGTGCACGCATCCCAGCGCAATCTTGAGCAAATAAAGCGCGACCAGAAGAGTCTGAAAGATGAGATTGATAGCGTTCGCGTAAGCCTTCGCCACCAAGATGGGATCAAGGCGGGCGGCTTTGGATGGTCGCGGCCCAACGGGGCTGTGTACGCTAAAGGACTGAAGTTTCTCCTCTGAAAGCGTAGCCTTCGTGGATCATGTCTAAAGCCAACGACCCGCCTTTAGCGTTAGGAGAGATCATCGATCGCATCGAGGAGATGCGAGAAGAGTTGCTCATCCTTCAAAGGTCACTGGAGAAGATGGAACTTGTCGAACCCGCCGCTCCTGAGGATGGAGCCGCAAATGGGATCAGGGCAGGGTAGTAAGCACTCGTTCCGTGACAAATCAAAAATAGGGCTAGGTTCAATTCGATTTCGGCGACCGCTTTGAAAGCTCGCCCTCGAAATGAGCTTCAACTTCTTCATGACTGAGCGGGTTTTTCGCGTTGGTCAATACAATGGAATACACGACTTTGTTGCCTTCGACCTGAGCGGTGAGAAACGCATTCTGGTCCAGTTCTTGGTTGGTGAATTTCACTCTTCTACGATCTGCCAGCGTTTTAATCCACTCGTCGCTCATTCAGCCCCCAAGTGGCAATTCAGTCGAGATCATACGCGCCTTAAAGACTCAGACGCATAAAATCTTCTCCGCATGACCCTTGGCACCTCATTGGGCGAAATCAGGCCATAGCACTCGTCGAAGTTCGCCGCTTCGGTACCCAAGAGGTGACAACCGATAGTTAGCTTTTCTTCAACTGCTGCTTCCATCCCAGCACTCTGGCTTTCGCTCCCTCGGCCTCGGCTTCCGGAATCATTCCCTTTTTCTGGTACAGCACGGACAGGCTGGTGTGCGCAAGCACGTCGTCGGCATCGAGCACGGTAATTTGTTGCGCGACGGTGATGGCCTCATCGTAGCGTTGCAAGTCTTGCAGAGCGCGGGCGAGGCCGTGCATGGCTTCTGTAAAGGTGGGATCGACGGCAATCGAATCCCGGTAGGCTGCGACTGCCTCTTCGAGCTTTCCGTCCGCCATCAAGTCGAGCGCTGCGTAGTAATGGTCTTCAGCTTTTTGGCGGGCGTTTGCATCGGACATGAATGGAAATCCCCGGCGGAGCGAGAATTCTAACATGGGACAAGGAACGTGCACTGCGCACAAAAACCAAGGTCCCTCGCTTTGCGAGGGATGACAATGACAAATGTTTGCCTGAAGCGAACAAGCGCTGCGAATAGTAGAAAGCTGCGATCCTGTTTATGATGCTGGCATGCGCTATTCGCTGCGGTTTCTGTGGAATGCTACGAAGGGGCATCGTCTGGCTCCGTGGCGCAGCCCTTATTTGCTTTGGCGGATGGAAACCTACTGCGGCGTCAAAATGACGCAGATCGGCTTCATTGAATTTTGGGAATTTCTGTGGCGGGAGCGCTCAAATCTGTGGCGCTTTTTGAAGTGGACCGGCGAGATGGAACGCTACGCGCATCCCAAACCCAAGAGTTTGTAAGCACAGGTTTCAAAGTTTCATGGTTTCAGAGTTTCAAAGCGTGGTAGCTGAGCGAGCGTCTGTGAGCGTTGAAACCTTGAAACTCTGAAACTTTGAAACCTGTTCCCCTAAGCGCCTTTGCCCTTGGCCGCGGCCTCGCCGAGGATGATGCTGACTTCGTTTCCCTTGCCGACACCGGTCAACTGGGCGGCCGCTCCACGGTTCGCGGCAATTTCGAGAAAGCCCATGCTCCCGAGAATTGCAATGACTTCGCTTGGAGCGCCTTCGGCATAGGCATTGCTGATTTCTGTGATCTCGCGGCTGCCGACCACGATCTTGAATGGGCCAGCCTTGGGGCCGAAAAGCATGGGAGCATCCTGCGGCGTGATGTTGGTGATCAGGTTTCCGAAGCGGTCAACTTTCAGAACCACTGCGCGTAGGCGATTCTCCTCGACCTTCTTCGGTTTGGGCGCGGCGAACTTCACAAAGTCTTCGATTTCGTCGCCAAACTTGAGCGAGTCGACCTCCTTGGCCAGGTAGGCGGCAACGGGAGAGAAAATATCCCGCCCGTGGAAGGTATTGCTCACCGGTTGTAGGAAATAATGTTCGGCGGTGATATGGCGCACGTGCATGCGGCTTTCCTTGGCGTAAACCAAGGAGAGCACGCCGTTATCCGGCGCTACGAAATGGTATTTATCGCTCGAGGCGAGAATCGGCCGCCGCGCCGTGCCCACGCCCGGATCGACGACCACAATGTGTACGGTTCGATTGGGAAAGTAGGAGTACGCCTGAGAAATGGTCAGCGCACCATCGAGCACGTCAAAGGCCTGCACCGAGTGGCAGATATCGACGATCTCCGCCTCGGGCACAATGTCGAGAATGACGCCCTTCATAACCCCTACAAAATGGTCGTTGGTGCCGAAGTCAGTGGTGAGAGTGATGATTGGACGATGCGCCAAAGCTGCCTCGTGGATTGAAGACGGAATCTTCCCAAAGAATCGAAAGTAATTGCTGGAGAGTACGGCGTCAAGGTACGGAGGTAATGAGGGGTTGGGCGGTGACGCTCCACATCCCGCAGCGGGCCCTGCCGGTTGGCTGACGCTCCGGACCCGTTGAGCACAAGGTCCTTCGCTACGCCTGAAGAACGGCTTCGCTCAGGATGACAATGCGTAAAAGCACAGCTGCTACTGGATATGTATATCGCCTGAGCCGGTGCGGACGGTCAGCATTGGTCCTCCGCCGCGGACCTTTCCCTGGATTGACTTGTGCTCCTCCCGGACACGCCCCTGCACGGTCATGGTGACGGCTGGGTCGACTTGCACTGTGCCGGAACTGCTGGAAAGGTCTGCGTCAAAGGCTGCATTATCAGGCAGGCGCACGTGCACGTTGCCCGATCCGGTGCGAATATCCCAGAGTCCGCTCTGCGTGCCTTCCGCGGTGATGTTGCCACTGCCGGTTTCGCCGCGAAATGATCCTTGAATGCCACGAGCCTTGATGTTGCCGGAGCCGGTGTGTAAAACAACGTCTCCCGAACCGATTTCTTCTACCTCAATTTCGCCGCTGCCTGCGCTTCCGCGCAGTGGGCCGGCAATTTCACGCGCGCGCACATCACCCGAGCCAGTCTGCAGCCGAATCTCTCCCGTAAGTTGCGCAAGCTTCAAGTCTCCCGATCCGCTCTGCAAGTCGACGTTGCCGCGCGTGCCTTCGATGGTCTGGTCGCCGGAGCCGCTTCGGGTGCGGACGGTGGTGTCGACCGGTACGGTGATTTCGTAGTCGACTGAAATGTCGTGCGCGTTCACATAGTCGACGTGAATACTATTCCCGTCCTGCCGGATGGGAGGGCGCTGCTCAATATCCGATACGTCGGTGTGCCGGTTACCGAACAGCCAGTGGTCTCCGACATAAATCCTGCCGCGAATCGTGACTGCACCCGACGCGCCGCTGTGCACAATGATGTCACCCGAATGAGTCTGCACCTCAAGATCGACTTGACCGCTGCCTACCTGGAATGTCTTCTCGAATGAACCTTGCGGGGTGGAAGCGATGGCAAGGCCGGTTGCAAGGAGCACAATTGATGTGATCGCAAGAAATGAAAACCACGTGCGAATTAACACTGACGGCGATTGGTTATTCATGTTTGCGTCTCCACGAGCCCTAGTCGAATTTACTGCAGCACCACTTCCTGGCCTTCTTTCAAGCCGCTCAATACTTCGGTCTTCGCGCCGTTCGAGATTCCAATATTAAGCGCGATTTTATCCTTGCCATCCTTGGCCTTCGGATTCGGGATCTCGACCGAGGCCTTCTTATCTTTGTCGTAGAGGATCGCCCCTTCCGGGATCTGCAGCACGTTCTTGTGCTCTTCGAGAATGATTTCCGCGTTGGCAGTCATCTCCGCCTTGAGTTCGCCGCCCGGATTCTGGATGGATACGCGTACCTCAAACGTGGTGACGTTATCTTTTTCTACACCCATCGGCGAGATCTTTGTGACCTTGCCGGTAAAGGTTTTGTCCTTGAACGACTCCACTTTGATCCGCGCGGGCTGCCCGAGATAGACGCGGCCGATATCGCTCTCGTCGACTTTACCCTTTACATAAACTTCGCTGGTGTCGCCGAGAGTCATCACGAGCGTGGCCGACGAACCCAAAACCAAGATCGAACTTACCGCGTCACCCATTTCTACGTCACGTGAGAGCACAATGCCATCAATGGGAGAAATAATGTCGGTGTAGCTGAGTTGCTCCTCCAACTGCTTGAGGTTGGCTTGATCCTGCGCTACCTGCGCGCGCGATTGCGCAATCTTCGCCTTTAGCACCGTCATCTGTGCCTTCGACACGTTCTGTTTGTTCAGCGACATCTCATAGTTCTTTTCCGCATCATCGAGAGCGGAGGCGGAAACCACGCCATCCCTCGCCATGCCCACGGCTCGGTCATAGGCGCGCTTCAGCAGAGGAACGTCAGGACCTTCCGCATCCACCTTGGACCGCTCGAAGTCGGCCTCGGAGCTGCTGAGGTTCGCCTGGGCCGCATCCAACGCTGCGCGCGATTGCGCCACTTGCGCTTCAATCTCAACCTTGTCGAGTTGCGCCAGCAGTTGGCCCTGCTTTACCCGATCACCGTAATCCACCAGCAACTTTTTCACGATGCCACTGGCCTTCGACTTCACCTCGACTTTGGTAATGGGCGTGACTTTTCCTGTCGCCACGACGCTCTTGGCCAAATCGCCTTTTTCAACCTTCGCCAGCTTGGTGGGGTCGATCTTGGTGCCGCCGCGTGTGGCCGCGAATACGCCGATCGCAATCAGCAGGACGATCGCGAGGCCAATACCACCATAAATAAACAGTTTGCGACGTTTCTTCTTATTATTTCCGTTTCCGTTCACGGCCGCCTCCTAGAATCGAAAAAACCTCTTACGCGCCAGAGACTGGAATAAGCCAGTCCAGTGCCCTCACTTCCATGTACGCAACCACAAATGCTTTTGTTCCGCTGCTTTTGTTCTGCCTATGCTTACATTTTGGGAAATGACTCGGGATCGGCTCCCGCTAATTTCGACTTGCCCGACTAAAGCAATTACCTTCCGTTACTTAGACCGCGCCTCGGGACAATTGGTTAGCTCTCGGGAGGCAATTTTTCTGCAAGCTTTTTCATTCTGCCACACGGGCGACGCGTGTGCGCTCCCGCCGACCGGCGATCGCTGCCCCTGGCCACTGCCTTTAGAATGCTAGAATTACCCCATCCATGATCGCCTTTGTGCTGCTCCGGGTGCTGTTGATCCTTCTCCTGGTGGCAGCGAATGCGTTTTTTGCGGCTGCGGAATTCGCCCTGATCAGCGTCCGCGACACCCGCATCCAGCAGTTGATCGAATCGGGCCGCATCGGCGCACGCAACGTCCAGCGCCTTCACCTGCACCTCGACGAAGTTGTGAATGGCGTGCAACTGGGCATCACCATCGTCAGTCTCACGCTGGGCTGGATCGGCGAACCCATGGTCGCGGGCCTAGTGGGGAACCTCCGCTTTGTGCATGAGGTGCCGCACGCGGCCATCTACGCGAACGGCATCGCCATCGCCATCGCGTTCACTTTGATTACCTACATGCACGTGCTTCTCGGCGAGCTCGTGCCGAAAACCTTGGCTCTGCAGCGGGCCGAGCAGATCGCGCTGGCTGTGGCACCTCCCATGGAAGCGTTCATCACCATCGCGCGGCCTGTGCTGTTTTTCATGCGCCGCTCTGGAGGTCTGGTCCTGCGCCTTTTCGGTGCGCGCGATACCCGCCGTGGCGGCGCCGTCCACTCCCCCGACGAACTCAAGCTCATCGTCACGGCAAGCCGCCAGTTCGGTCAGATTCCAGAATCGCAAGAGGAGATGATCCACAACGCCATCGAACTTGACAGCATTACCGTGCGCGAAGTGATGGTCGCGCGCCCCGACATTTTTTCGCTGCCCTCCGATCTCTCGCTCGACGACGCTGTGAACCGCGTGGTCGAGGGCCAGCACTCCCGCATCCCGGTATACGACCCGCAGCGAGGGCCCGAGCATATTGTCGGCGTCCTTTATTACAAAGAATTAATTCGCTGGGTCCGCCTGCGCCTGGTCAATCTGAATCAGCCTCTTGCCGCGCGCATCGCCCGCATGCAGATCGGCCAGATCATGCACGACGTGCTGGTGGTTCCTGAAACCAAAGTCCTCGCCGAACTGCTCGATGAATTCAAACAGCGCCGCCGCCATCTCGCCGTCGTGGTCGACGAGTTCGGTTCGACGGCGGGTGTAATCACGGTCGAGGACATACTCAAGCAACTGGTCGGCGACATCGAAGATGAGTTCGATGTGGCGACGCCGGAGCCGGCACTCGAAAACGAGTCGGTCATGGTGCTCGAAGGCTCGGTCAACATCCGCGACCTTGAAACTCAGCACGGCCTGCTGCTGCCACGCGACGCCGGATTTGAAACTCTCGCTGGATTCATGCTTGCCCGCCTGCAACAGATTCCGTACATCGGCGAGTCCTTCGAGTATGAAGGCCACCGCTATACAGTCGACGAAATGGAAGCCCACCGCATCGCGAAAGTGAAGATCGAGAAAGTGGAGAACGTCGAAGGCAAAGCCGAAACCGCAAAGCAAGTGGGAGATTAAAGTGCTCGGCAAACGACTAACGACCAACGACTAACGACGGTGTCGAAAGCCCTCCTCCAACGCGTTCTCTACACCCTCCCGGTGATCTGGCTAGTCGTGTCCTTGGTCTTTTTGCTAATTCACCTCGTCCCTGGCGACCCCATCCAACAAATGCTCGGCGAAGGCGCTCCGGCCGCCGACATTGCGGCCACGCGCCACGCCTACGGACTCGACGCCCCGCTCGGCGAGCAATACATTCACTACTGGAAAGGCGTGCTCCACGGCGACCTCGGCCCGTCGTTTCGTTACAACCAAAGCGTGATGCGGCTGCTCACCCAGCACTATCCCTACACGATGCAACTGACGCTGGCGTCGCTGTTTGTCGCGATCATTTTGTCGATCCCCGCAGGGGTGTGCTCGGCGCAGCGCCGCAATTGCTGGGACGACCGGCTGCTTAGCATCGTCAGCCTCTTCGGCCTGTCGTTCCCTAATTTCGCACTTGGCCCGATCCTGATTCTGTTATTCGCGATTAAACTCGGATGGCTCCCAGTTTCCGGCGCTGGGTCGTTCGCAAATCTGATCTTGCCCGCTGTTACGATGGGTGGCGCGCTCGCCGCCATCCTGACGCGCATGGTCCGTACCTCGATGCTCGAAGAACTCAGCCAGGACTACATCCGCACCGCCCGCGCCAAAGGCCTGCCCGAGCGAACCGTTGTCTATCGCCACGCCCTGCGCAACGCCATGATCCCCATCATCACTGTTCTGGGCCTGCAATTCGGCGCGCTGCTGGCCGGCGCGATCGTGACCGAGACCATCTTCTCCTGGCCCGGCATCGGGCGCCTCACGATTCAAGCCATCTCGAATCGCGATTACTATCTGGTGCAAGGCTGCATTCTGGCGATTGGATTGACTTACGTCGCGGTGAACTTTCTTACGGATGTGCTGTATTCGGTGGCGAACCCGAGGATCAGGCAGTAGGTGTGCTCCGGGCCAAGCCGCTGAAGAAGCGTAGGCGCTCCATGCTGTCGGCTCCCTCCTCCTAGAATCGGAGTTAGTTTACCACCAGCCGGAGTGGGCTGCGGCGACGCCGTCACACCAGCTTAATCACCACCCGCTGCCCCACCAAAGCCCCCGCCCGCTGCAACTCGACAGCGTGATGTCGCTTTCAATCAACCCTTGGCCCCGTCCACTTCAGTGGCAGCACCCAACTGCACAGGTCCTTCGCGCAAAAACCGCGCTCAGGATGACAAAAGCGTAAACGCAGGCCTAGTTTTGCACGGCCGTAAAGGCCATTTGTCACTGATGAGCCACTCCCAGATTTGTCATCCTGAGCCCCGCGTGCCCCTGCGAGGCTAGTAGCCATCACGCGAAGGACCTGTGTACTTTGTCTATATCATGACGAACCGCTCGAAGACCTTGTACACAGGCGTTACCAACAATCTTATGCGCAGAGTGCGCGAGCACAAGACCGAAACAGGCTCTGGGTTTACCGCAAAATACAAACTCGACCGGCTCGTATATTTCGAGCGATTCCAGGATGTTCACAACGCAATCGAACGCGAGAAGCGCATCAAGGGCTGGCTGCGAATCAAGAAAATCGCGCTCGTCGTTTCAGTGAATCCATCATGGAAGGATTTGAGCGAGGAGTGGTACGAGCGCCATCAGTACCAACCTCAGAGCGCCTAGCTCTTAAGCCAATGATCGACATGGAGCCACTGAGCTGGGATCTGTTCCGCAAGCTGATGAGCTTGATAACACGTACTAGGCGAGTTACACGTAATATTAGTGCACCATGCCTACGAACAAGCAAAATCTTACCGTCAGCCTCCCCCAGCAGACGATTCGCAAGGCGAAAATCCTGGCCGCGCGGCGGGTTCCTCGATCAGCGGTTTGTTAGCGGAGCAGATCGAGCTTCTCGTGGGCGAAGATGAAGCCTACGAACGTGCCCAGCGCAGGGCGCTAGCCTTGATGGACAAAGGCTTCCACATGGGCGGCGTGATTCGTGCTACGCGTGACGAATGGCATCCGTGTGGAAAATCCGTTCGCTGGGTTTAATATTTCATAGTGTCCACCGCTGCCATTTCGTTCCGCCGCCGGGTTGCGGGAAATGCTCGTCACAATCCGCTGGCCGCCACCGGCCTCGTGCTTGTCGTCATCTTCGTAATCTTCGCCCTGTTTGCGCCGTGGATCGCGCCGCAAGATCCCGCTGCCATCGATCTTCCGGCGCGTCTCGATACTCCATCGCATGCACATTGGTTCGGGACCGATGAACTTGGGCGAGACATTTTCTCGCGCATCGTTTACGGCGCGCGCATCTCGATGCTGGTTGGAAGCTGCGTGGTCGCTGCTTCGCTTGCGCTCGGTCTCATCATCGGTTCCATCGCCGGATACTACGGCGGCGGCATCGACCGCTTCGTCAATGTCGTTCTGATGAACGCATTTCTATCGTTCCCTGGAATTCTTCTCGCCATTGCGTTCGTGGCCTTTCGCGGGCCCGGCATCTTCAATCTGGTGCTAGCGCTGTCACTGGGAGGATGGGTCGGCTACGCACGCCTGGTTCGCGGACAAGTTCTCGCCGCACGAGAGCGCGAATTCGTCGAAGCGGCCCGCGCTCTGGGCGCGAGCGACCTGCGGATCATCGTCCGGCACATTTTGCCGAACATTATTCAGCCTGTGATTGTGCAGGCTGCCATTGGCATGGCCGGAGCCATTCTTGCCGAAGCCACCATGAGCTTCCTCGGACTTGGCGTGCCCCCGCCGACGGCGAGTTGGGGAGCCATGCTCAACGACGGTCGCGCCCACCTGTTCGACGCGCCTCATCTGGTGCTCTTTCCGGCGCTGGCTGTGATGCTGGCTGTGCTCTCGTTCAATTTTATTGGAGACGCTTTACGCGACTATCTCGATCCGCGGTCTCGCATTGAAGCTGGACTGTAAGCCGATCTAAGTTCCTAGTTTGGCCGTGCTCGCAGTGCGCGGATCATTTCAGGAAAAATGCATGGTTGGGGCTGCCCTCGATCTTGCGCCAAGCGGAACTCGGATGAGAACATCCGGCCAAGTCTATCGGCACCGGGCGGGAAGTGGTTCTGACACCGCCGCCGGTATTGGCTACCACAACCTTCGCGCCGGCTTGAGCAAATTTCTCCAGAATCTGTTCTTGAATCGCTGCAGGCTCGCTCCAAAAAAGGCAGGTTTCGTCAGTGTTGATTTCGGCAACGATATCAATACGTGCCAGATAGGCCCAATAGGCGTCGTTATCGTAGCCAATTGCTCCTACTTTTTCTCCCGGTTGCAGGTCCATTCGGAGCAAGCCCTCGGCAGTCAAATATTCCGGAGTAGCGTCGCTAGGAAAAACTTGAACGGATTCTCCGTACACAAGGTGAACCATGGCAGCAATCATTGCGAAAGATACCAGCGCGACGACTCCGTGAGATAAAAGTTCGACACGCGGTCTCAGTCGAACTCCGGCGAGAACTGACCCCCAGATCAGGAACTCCCATGGAGGCAAGTATCGGTCCTGGATTAGCGTCAGGCAGTACATCGCTAGGGCAACTACACCGATCACGATTAGATAACCATAACCAGCAATACCTTTGAACGTTTCCCAGGGCTTGGACCCAAGAAGGATCAAGAAAATACCCACGATCCAGGCGGTGGGATGTGCCAGGGTGGAGCAGAGCACGGCTATATCGTGAAAAAAATGGCTGACGAAGATCCCTAGCGAAAACTTGGGAGACAGGCCTTCGTTCCAGTAAGAAGGGTCATACCAGGGCGGATAACTCGACCGCAGGGGGCCGTTGAACTCGTAGACGGCCGGATGGTCGAACAGTTGTCGCGTAGGATGCGCGGGCGTGCCTGTGCCTGGAGGAAGACCCTGCCAATTTCGAATCGGAAGATTGTAGTTGAGCCACGCAACGCTGAGTTTGCCCGTGTCCGAGTAGGTGAAGCGACCTTTGGAATGGGAGAGAACAGCAACTTCCGGGGCTGCAATCGCAAGAAAAATTAGCAAGGCGAGCGCCATGTACTTTCGCCGCTCTTGCAGAGCGCGGCGAGAAACAAGGACCATCATCGTCAGGAAAACGAATGCCATGGGAAAGAGAATCGCTTTCGCCAGATACCCAAGTCCCAGGCAAATTCCAAACCACACGTACAGAGCGCGCGAGGAATTTCTGTCGGTTTCCATACGCAGCAAAAGCCCTGCAGCCAGGAGCACGCTTGCCATCACCAGCAAATCTGGGTTGACCAACAGCGCCAACTCTCCCACCGTGGTCCAGGCAAAGAGTGAATAACCTAAGATCCACATCTGAGAAGCCGGGATTCGCGGGCTCTCCGTATCGCCCCCCGCAACGTTTGGCTGCATGTGCCGCAGTAGAGATACCCAAAAAAATTCGAAGGCTGCCATGCAAGCCAAGTACATTGGGAACGAAAAGGCGTGCGCGACGGGAAATTCCCAGCGAAGAGATGGTTTGACAACTCCGAGAACCGCCGCCAACAACCACGGATAAAGCGCACTCCAATACGCATTGGGCACCATGGCCCAGTCATGGCGCAGGATGGCGCGCGCTAGCTCCATGTACGACCTGGGATCTGGACCGAAGGTGTTGCGGGCGAGCGTGATCTCAACGATTGCCAAGATCGCTGCCACGGAACGAAAGAGCCACCTGATCTTGATGCATCGAGATTCTGTCGATGCGAACTCATTTGTGCCCTGCGCGTCCGCGGGATCAAAAAAACGTGAAGTCGCACCAATTGCTTTGTCGATTGCTGGCGTCAATCCCATCTCCCCCAAGAATCTGCGAAGGGAATCATTCTATCTGCTTCGGCGCAACCTGGCTCTTGTCACGGATGCACGCGAGGCCCTGCGGACGACCGGGCGCTTCGTGACGACTTTCTGCTAGTATGCTTTGCAACCATCCTAGAAAGGCCGCACTTTCCCGAGCGCTCGACGGCAGTCTCTTGATTGTTATGCATGGTCGACATTGTCAGAAGGCATGAACGATAAGAGACACAGTGAGCGTTTGCCGCTCATCCTATGCATTCTGCTAGGCACCGCTCAGGCCTGGATCAGCCGCTATGCGATGAATCAGGACGGAACGTCCTACCTCGATGTAGGAGACGCGTTTTTCCGCGGTGACTGGGCGAAGGCAATCAGCGGCTACTGGAGCCCGATGTACTGCTGGTGGGTAGGCCTGGCGCTGCATGTGGTGAAGCCATCGATTTGGTGGGAGTTCGCTACCGTCCAAGCGGCAAATCTGATCATTTACTTCGTAGCACTGTTCTGCTTTCGTTTTCTGCTTCATTCGATAGTTCGAGCGCTCAGAGAAGAAGCGGCAAACAAAGTGGATGACACGCGTCCATTGCCCGACTGGGTTGTCAGCTGGTTGGGATACGGAATTTTTCTTTGGGCTTCGCTGGTGCTGATCGATGTTGCCGATGTTACTCCAGACCTTCTGGTTGCTGCTTTTGTGTTTTTGATTGGCGGGTATCTTGTCGATTTACGTTATCGGGAGTCTTACCCGAAATTTGCGGTGTTCGGAATACTGTGCGGAGCAGCCTACCTGACCAAGGCGGCCATGTTCCTCGTGAGTTTTGGCCTGCTCGTCATCTTGCTTTTCTCGGGTAAATTTTCGAAGCGCCGCGCGTTGGGGGTAATGTTAGCCGGCCTGATGTTTCTGGTGGTGAGTCTGCCGTTTATCGCGGCTCTTTCAAAGCAAAAAGGTCGACTCACGTTTGGCGATAGCGGGAGGCTGGCTTACGCGAGCATGGTGAATCCGAACGTCCCGCAGAAACATTGGCAGGGTGATCCGCCGGAAGGCGGAGTTCCGAAACACACAACGAGACAAGTTCTCGACGATCCTGCTGTCTTTGAGTTTGCCGAGCCAGTCGGTGGAACCTACCCGCCCTGGTACGATCCCTCCTATTGGAATGAAGGGGCGCATGGGACATTCCGGCTGCGGGCGCAGATTCGAGTACTCGTGCAGAGCGCACGCAATTACGCCAAGATGTTCATCGATCAATTGGGATTGTTTGCGGGAATCGGAATCCTTGTTCTCTGGGGTGGTACGCCGACGCGGAGAGCGATCGTCGCAAACTGGCCGTTGATCGCCGCGGCTGCCCTGAACATGGGTCTCTACTCGATTGTGCTCGTGCGGCCTCGATATGTGGGAGGTTTCGTGGCGCTGTTGTGCGTGGCTCTTTTGGCTGGGATTCGCTTGCCGAGAAATGCAGAGGCGATGTCACTGACAAAATACATGACGATCGCCGTGACCGGGACCATTTTGCTTTCTGTTGTGGCGAATCTTGCGGAGACAGCCTATGTCACCGATACCGTTTATGGGTATCCAACGCAGAAGGATGAGATGAGGGCGGCAGAGGGATTGCAGAATATGGGGTTGCGCGCAGGTGACCCCGTAGCGGTGATTGGCGACGGAACGGTCGACTACTGGGCGCGCCTCGACCGCTTCAAGCTTGTCGCGGAGATATTCTCTCCGGAGCCGAATCAGGTGCAGTTCTGGAGCGAACCGTGGGAGCGAAGAAAGGTGGCCTATGAATGTTTGCGCCGCGCCGGTGCGAGAGTGGTTGTAGTGTGGTCTCCGCCGCACGGAGTTGATCCGGGCTGGGAAAAAATTGCGAATACGAATTACTACGCATATTTGCTGCAGAAGTAATGGTTCGCTCAGGGTAAAGGTCTGCGGCACAAAATCTGGTACTGAGCGCCGACAGGGACGCTTGACAAACTGGCTTCAAGAAATCGCAGGGCTTTCAGAAATCGCGGAAAGAAGAAGCAGTAGTCGGTTCGTACGATCTCAAATCCGTGGTCCCGTAAAAGTACTTTTGCCTGCGGCGGCGGAATCATTACGGCATCGTGATCGAAGACGCATTGCGACATGATGTATCGCGTGCCAGGATTCCACGGATTATTCTCCCAGAAGGAAAATAGTCCTCCTGGACGAAGGCGGCAAAAGATGTATTCAACGGCAGAACCTCTCATCGACACTGGAATGTGATGGAACACCCCGTTGCAATAGGCGAGATCGATGGATTCCATCTGGTGATAGTCCGCAAAACTCATGAACTGACATGTTGCCGTTCCATTTCGCTTCGAGGCTAAATCGAGCGAGCGCTGCGAGATGTCGACTCCGATAACCCTTTGTGCCGCGAAAGCAGATTGCAGCAGCTGCGAGGTGTCACCGATTCCGCAGCCGTAGTCCAAAATTCGGGATGGGCTCTCCTGCAACTCGTGAAGACATTCTGCGGCCCATTGAACCCGGCGGCTGGCGAAATAGTCTTTGTCTTCTCCGCTCAACGAAAGCGCCTGGTTTAAGTCCGCATCGTAGGTATCGGCGTGAAGATCGAACTCTGTGCCACTCATCGATGCCGAAGCCCCAGAATGCTGAGAAAGAAACTTGAGAAGACAGTCTGGACGCCCAAGGTGAGGCAAAGAGCCGCTGGAATGACGAGACGCAGTGTATGCGAGATATCGAGCGGTCCGAAGCCGCGGACGCTCCAGAGATGCACGGCGTAGGACGAGATCCCGAGACCGAGCACTGCAAGAAAGCTGCCCAGCACCAGTCCCCATTCAAGCGTGACGTAACGGAACATCCTGTCCAGCGTGGGGTCGGGCGGGTGCAGCCCCTCGAGGACGGCGAAGATCTTGGTGAAGACCGCGAATGCGATGGCCTGGAATCCCAAGAGCACGGCGATGGCCGCGTACAGCAGAGTGTGGACGTCCAGAACCGCGCCGCCGATTCTGCGTGGCGAGGGAAGCAGCCACGCACCAACCAGCAAGCCGATGAACATGAGCGCAAGGCCAGGATATAAAAATAGCCAGCGCGGACTGTAAAGCAGAAGAAAACGAAGATGCCGCCAACCGTCGCGCCAGGTGCGCAGATGGGGTGCGCGGCTGCGGCCGTCGGGCAGGAGCGGAGTCGCGACCTCGGCGATGGGCATGCGGAACAGCGTTGCTTTGACGACCATCTCGCTGGCAAATTCCATCCCGGTGGTTCGCAACCCCATTCGCGTGTAAGCCGTCTTAGTAAAACCGCGAAGGCCGCAGTGGAAGTCGCCGCAAGGGCTCTTGAAGAAAAGTTTTCCGAGCTCAGTAAGCACCGGGTTGCCTAAATAACGGTGCAGCGGAGGCATCGCGCCGGGTTGGATGCCGCCGCGGAAGCGGTTGCCCATGACCAGATCGTTCCCTGCTCGTAGCTGTTCCAAGAAGCGCGGGATGTCGCCAAACTCGTAGCTGCCATCGGCGTCTCCCATCACGATGTATTTGCCTCGCGCCGCGGCAATTCCGCCCATCAGCGCGCTGCCATAGCCCTTTCGCGCGACCGTAACCAATCGTGCGCCGGTGTTTTCCGCGATCAACTGCGAGCCGTCAGTGCTGCCGTTATCGGCGACGATAATTTCTCCGGCGATCTTCGCAGCGGCAAATGCAGACTGGATTTTTGCGATGCAAGCTCCCAGCGTTTCCGCCTCGTTGAGGCAGGGCATCACCACTGAGATCTCCACCTCGGTATGGGCCGGAGTCGCGAGTGGAACAACGAGACTTCCGGTGGTTGTCGCTGCATTCATCCGAGCATCCCCCATGCCAAGAATTCTAATCGTGAACATCTCAGGGCCTTTGCAGATTTGCGCTGTTCCGGCACCGCCTGCTGGTTAAGGGCGTAGTCCGTGCGACTGAGCCTTTACTTTTCGCAGAGTATACACGAAACAATTCCAGCTCCTCAGCCCCGCGAATTTGCTGAAGAGCGTCGAAAATTGCGCCTAAACCACTGGAAATAGATCAAATCGACTTCTTGACATGTATTGCAATATGCAATATAACTATCACGATTTGGAATATGAAGTTGGGCGAAAAATTCCGGTACCTGCGAGAGGTTGAAGGCTCGCTGCGCGGTTTGGGCCGTCCCATGACGCAGCAGGAGATCGTGAAGGCGGTGCGCCAGGAGCTGCGCAAGAGCATCAGCCAGTCGTATTTGTCGCAGATCGAGAGCGGGGCGCGGCCGCACATGACGCAGTCATCGCGCTCGTTGCTGGCGAAGTTTTTCAAGGTGCATCCCGGTTTTCTCGTGGATGACCCTGAGGGTTATCACACAGAATTGACTTCGGATCTGCGGACAACAGAAGGGCAGCTCGATGTCTGGCTGCTGCAGGGGTCGGAGCGCTTTGTGAGCGATCCGGAAGTGAGCGACGTGCTGATCAAAGCCGCGCGCGAAAAAAATACGCGGCGATGTCTGCTGCTGTTGGGCGCGATTCTGGATACGCCAGGGCTAGCTGAGCGCCTGCTTGAGGCGTTGCGGCCGGAATTGATGAAGAACGGCGCTCGGCGACGTGAGGGCCATCGCGAAAATCTTCGGGGCGAGAATCGAACTCGCGAAGGCAGCACGGAAGGGAGGCGAACCCGATGAACCATACCATGACATGGGCGGATTTTTATCTGATCTGTTTTGCGGTCGGCTTCTGCCTTAGTTTCTTTTCGTTTGTATTCGGAGGGGCGCGCACCGGACGGCTGCATCTTCCGCATTTCCACGGACACGTTGGCAGCGGGCATATTGGCGCAATGCATGGGGCGGGGGCTCCGTCCGCACAGTCTTCCGTTGCCTCGGGGAACGCTTCGGCTGGAGCTGGCACGGCACCGAATCACGCACATGTGCAGGACACGGGAGTCTCGCCATTCAACTTCGTCACGCTGACGGCATTTCTCGCCTGGTTTGGCGGCACAGGATATTTGTTCACACGCTACTCGGGAGTGTGGGTTGGTTTTGGATTGCTGGCATCGATCGCGAGTGGGCTCGTGGGTGGAGGCATCGTGTTCCTCTTCCTGAGCAGGGTGTTGATTTCAGACGAAGAGAATATGGATCCGGCTGACTACGAAATGGTGGGAGTGCTGGGCCGCGTTTCGAGTTCGGTTCGTGCGGGTGGAACCGGCGAGATCGTCTACACGCAGATGGGAACTCGCCGGGTTTGCGGCGCGCGCAGCGACGAGGGCAACGCAATCGCGAAGGGAGCCGAAGTTGTAGTCACGCGCTATGAAAAGGGAATCGCCTACGTGCGTTTGTGGAGTGAGATGTCGGGGGAAGACAGCTCCCAGGCCACGGGCACCGTTGAGCTGTGAGTTTGCGCATATGGTTCGTTGAAAGTTCGTGAAGAAGGATTCGCAACAGGAGGGGTTATGCCGGAGATGTCACGCATGGTTGAGATTTGGATTTTCGCGGGGCTAGGAGTGATGGTTCTTCTGTTCCTGATGAGCGGAATGGCCAGGCTATATCGCAAGGCGGGACCGCACGAGGCACTCATCGTATACGGCCTGGGCGGGACGCGCGTGGTGCAGGGACACGGCACGCTAGTGCTTCCCATGGTGCAGATCTGCCGCGATCTGTCGCTGGAGCTGATGTCATTCGACGTGGCTCCGCAACAGGATCTATACACCAAGCAAGGCGTCGCGGTGACGGTGGAGGCGGTCGCGCAAATCAAGGTGAAGTCCGATCGCGAATCCGTGCTCACGGCTGCGGAACAGTTCCTGACGAAAACCGATCAGGAACGCGAAGGGCTGATTCGGCTGGTGATGGAAGGGCATCTTCGCGGAATCATCGGGCAGCTCACGGTGGAAGAGATCGTCAAACAGCCGGAGATGGTTTCCGACCGCATGCGGTCCACGTGTGCTGAGGACATGAACAAAATGGGGCTCGAGGTGATTTCGTTCACCATCAAGGAGGTTCGCGACAAAAACGAATACATCACCAACATGGGCAAACCGGATGTAGCGCGCATCAAGCGCGATGCTGATGTTGCGACCGCCGAGGCCGACCGCGATACCGCTATCAAGCGCGCGCTGGCACAGAGGGAAGCGGCGGTGGCCAAGGCGCAGGCCGATCAGGAGCGCGTGCTGGCGGAGACGTTGTCGCTGGCCAAGCAGGCCGAATCGCAACGCGACCTGGAAGTGAAGAAGGCGCAATTCCTCGAGGTCACGAAACGGCAGCAGGCGCAAGCCGACAAAGCGTATGACATCCAGACCAACATCATGCAGCAGCAGGTGGTCGCCGAGCAGGTGAAGGTGCAGCAGATCGAGAAAGAGCAGCAAGTGAAGGTGCAGGAGGCAGAAATCAACCGCCGCGAGAAAGAACTGATTGCGACTGTGTTGAAGGGCGCGGAGATCGAGCGTCAGCGGATCGAGACGCTGGCTGCGGCCGAAAAGCAGCGCCTGATCGCGGAGGCCGAAGGTCATGCGTCGTCGATACGAGCGCAGGGCGAGGCCGAAGCGGAGATCATTTTCAAGAAGGGCGAATCCGAAGCCAAGGCCATGAATGTGAAGGCCGAGGCCTATCAGGAATACAACCAGGCGGCGGTGATCGACCGGTTGTTCACCGCAATGCCGGAGGTGGTGCGTGCGCTGGCCAGTCCGCTGGCAAATGTAGACAAGATCACCATAGTTTCGACCGGCAACGGCGATGCTTCCGGAATGAACAAGATTACCGGTGACATCGCCAAGATGGCGGCGCAGGTGCCGGCGCTGTTCGAAACGCTCTCGGGCATGCCGCTCGCGGAACTGCTGGGCAAGGTGCGGCAGATCGGAGATCACACGCCGAAGCCGCCGGTAGTGGAAACGGGGAAGTAGTTTTCTGTGGCTCGTGTGGGGACGGGCGCCTTCGCCCGTCCCGCCGAGCGCGAGGCGCTGGAGTGGTTTATGGCAAACAATTCGAAGCACACAAGTTTAGGGATCGCGCTGGGAGCAGCCCTGGGCGCAGTTCTCGGCGTGCTGGCTGGACATGTCGCGATCTGGCTGGCCGTTGGAGTTGCGATTGGGATGGTACTAGGTGCGTCGCTCCGGCGCGTGGAAGGACATTGCCCAGAGTGCGCCGCCATCCATCAGAAGCATGAAAGAAGAAGGCAGTTGCGGGGATAGAGAGGTTGCGAAAGCGGTTAGAGCAAAGAAAATGCCTTGCGGAGCCGATAACGATGTTAGAGGAAAGGGATCGTTCGACTCCGCGGATGTTTCGCTTCGCGAATCATCCACTCCGCTCACGATGACAAATCGGATAGTGCAGGGAAGCTAGGAGCCAGGAGCCAGAAGCTTAAAAAGGAGTCCACCATGGCATTACTAGAGCGCGTTTCGACGTTGGTAAGGGCGAATCTCAACGATCTGATCGATAAGGCTGAAGAGCCGGAGAAGATGATCAAGCAGGTGATTCTCGACATGCAGAATCAGCTGCTGCAGGTGAAGACACAGGTAGCGATTGCCATCGCCGACCAGCACCTGCTGGAGAAGAAGAAGAAAGAGAACGAAGACAAAGTGGCCGAGTGGATGCGCAAGGCCGAACTCTCGGTCGATAAAAAGCAGGACGATCTGGCGCGGGCATCGCTGCAGCGCGTGGAGAGTTATCGCGAGATGAGCGAGAGCTTTGCGCAGCAGGTGGCTGATCAGAAGGCGCAGGTGGAGAATTTGAAGTCGGCGCTGCGGCAATTGGAGCAGAAGTTGACCGAGGCGCAAGCCAGGGCCGATCTGCTGATCGCGCAGCATCGCCGTGCCCGCGCTGTGGGCAAGGCCAGCGACGCGCGGTTAGCCATGGGCGACGGATCGAAGGCTGCGGCTTTCGACCGCATGAAGCGCAAGGTCGCGCACTCGGAAGCGATAGGTCAGGCGAAGGCGGAGATTGCTGGCGACAATATGGAGGATCGCCTGGCGGCGCTTGAGAAAGAGGATCGCATTGAACAGTTGCTGGCGGAGTTGAAGGGGAAAAGAGGAGCGTAAGAGAAGCGGACAGTTAAGCGATCGTGGAAAACTAAAGAGTTATTACTGAGGTGAGCAGCGTGCTTAGCAAATATCTAGCGGACCCTAACTGGTGGCTAGCGATCCTGACGCTTCTCGGTCTGATCGTGGCAATCGTGACGTTGAGAAACCAGACGAAGAGCTTCAAGCTGACCATCGGTGCCGACCTCGCGATGAAACTAGATGAGCGATTCAACGACCCTGAGTTTCTAGACGTTCGCAGAACAGCAGCTCAGGCCTTAAGAGCTGGTTCTGTTCTCAAACAAGCCGAAGATGTTTTTGACTTCTTCGACACAGTAGGCCTCTTCGTCAGACTAAAGGCACTGGATCCAGAAATTGCACACAGCTTATTCTTCCATTGGGCGAACCTGTACTGGTGCACTGGTGAGAAGTACATCAAAGCTCAGCGGCGGATGACTAAACTCAGGTGGAATGATCTTGAGACTCTATACCGGGCAACATGTGTTATTGAAGCGCACGACGCTAGCTCCGGGGATTTGCACCTTCCCCCTGAACTTAATTGATGAATATCTTCGCGACGAACCGTGAAAGCGAGTGCCCATTTCTCACGCGCTTTTTGCGTGAGAAGTGGGGAATTTCCCCGAGCACGGGTCAATCATCAGACACTCCCTAATTAGCCTTCGCGGGTGCCGAGTGTAGGGATCCTTCGACTTCGCTCAGGATGACAGAAGATAATGCATCACACGGCTTAATGTTTAGTTGTCACATACTTTTTCCTTCGGCTTCGCCATTCTGATTCTGTCGTCCAAAAAAGTTTGTCATCCTGAGCGGAGCGAAGGACCTATGCAATCACGTGCACCCAAAATTTACTTCGTTTACATTATGACGAATCGATCAAAGACGCTTTATACGGGCGTTACGAACAGCTTGGTTCGGCGCGTGCACGAGCACAAGATGGGGACTGGTTCTGGATTCTCAGCAAAGTACAAAGTTGACCGGCTGGTTTATTTCGAGCGCTTTGAAGATGTTCGCAACGCGATTGAGCGCGAGAGGCGGATTAAGGGGTGGTTGCGAATAAAGAAGATCACATTAATTGTTTCTGTTAATCCGGAGTGGAAAGACTTGAGTACAGAGTGGTATGAGCAGCACGCGTTTCAGCCCGAGCGAGAGAGTGCATAGGTCCTTCGCTGCGCTCAGGATGACAGAGCGCTGTCGGGATGTGGCGAAAGACTAGATCGAGGCTACTTTCTGCGCGGTTTGAGATGCGGTTCCTGAGATAGAAAAGGAATGGCCGTTTTCGCAGACTGCGACGGGGTCGGCGCGGAGAACGAATTCAAGCAGTTCGGTTTCCGACATTTGGCTGTTATCTAGAACGTGCCATCGGGTGCGTGAACCGCAGCCGGGTTCGGCGCATTCCAGTTCGGCGCACAAGAAATCGACGCGAGTCTCTTCTGCCAGTGGGCGGGTGTACGGCGCCCACTGAACATCTTTCTTCTCGTAGACATACCAATGATCGCATTCGCGGCAGATGAGGCGGAGTTGCCATCCGTCCTGGGGCCAGTTGGGAGGATTTTCTCCAGAGCTCGGCGGGTTGGGGTAAGGCAGGCGAATGCGGGTCGCCGTGGGAAGAGGACAATCGGGGTTCTTGCACTTTAAGACTGGCTGCAGATACATGAAATGGTTTCTCCGGACGTGTCATTCTGGCTTAAAGGGAAGAGTCTGCGCAAGGGCCGGTGAGGATTACAACGCAGCTTTGATGGTGGCAGGGAGTGCATCCATTGACCCCGCGGGGCGCATCTCTATACTCTTGAACCTGGTTTGAATCCGTAATCCGCATCTATAATCTCGATTGGCGTCTGGCGTTAGAAACTGATCCGATCCCAGTCTAAAGGAACATTCATGAAGGAAGTGGCAATTCTGTTGCTGGTGGCGCTTATGCTGAACGGTTGCGGCAGCAGCAGGCCTACGGCGCAGAGCGTAACCGGCGGAGTATGGTCGGCGACTTTGAGCCAAAGTGGGGGACCTCCCGTCGGATTCAGCTTTATCACACAGTTCACGGTGGATAGCAGCGGGACGCTCAGCTTTTCGCGCTTCGAATTTATTAATCAGGGGAATTGTTTTCCTTTGGATGGCGGAGCGGTGAGCGGAACCATGGGCTTGACGGAAAACATGGCCACCGGCCAAGTGACCGGCAGCATGACGCTGACGGTCGCAGGCAACGGCAACACGCTTACGCTCTCGAGCCTCGACGGAGTGAACGGAACGTTAACCGGGACGACCCTTTCGAACGGCACGGTCACGGGCACGTGGACCGTTACCGGGGGCACGGGGTGCACAGGCACGGGGGGCAGTTTTATGATGTCGAGCGAGACTACGACTAAGGCCTGAAGAAGCTGCGCCTAGAACCAATCGCTGCGGTACGCGACCCACCACGCGATGTAGAGCGCCGGAAGGGTCGCGGCGAGTCCCCACCATATGGGAAGCAGAAAATCGGCTAGCAGGCCGAGCACGGTGAAAACCGTCCAGAAGATTTTCCTCTGCATTGAATCATTCTATGCTGGCGCGCGCCGGAAGGCAGCGGTGCGGTCGGCCAAACACTTTCGTCACATCCATAGTCTGAGATAGAGTGTGAGCGATGAAGCGGGCATACTCATGGAAGTCATTCTCAGTGTGGCAGATCGCCGAGGCCGTTGAAGCCCGCTTGCAGGGCGACGGAGACGTTCAGGTGAATGGCGTAGCAAGCATCAGGTTCGCTACTCCGGACGACCTGGTGTTTGTCGAGGACGAGAAAAATCTTTCGCAGGCGTTGCAGTCTGGGGCAGGGGGGGTAATCGCAGGAGAATTCATTGTGACATCGTCTTCTGCGAGCGCAATGGCGGCGAGTTCGAGCAGCAAGCCTTTGCTGATTTGCCGCCATCCGAAGCTAGCGTTCGCGCGGGCGGCACGCTTTCTGCAGGATGGGAATCGCGCAGGCCGCAACGCTGAGGTTCACGCGACTGCGGTCGTTGATGCGACGGCTCATCTCGCCGCGGGCGTGTCGGTGGAGGAACACGCTACGATTGGGGACGGTGCGGAAATCGGCGAGAATACGTGGATCGGTGCTGGTTGCGTGATTGGGCGCGAAGTGAAAATCGGGCGCGAATGCGAAATCTATCCGAGGGTAACGATTTATCCGGGGACGAGTTTGGGGGATCGTGTAACCGTGCACGCGGGCGCGGTTCTCGGAAGCGATGGTTTCGGATATGTGCGCGACGCGAAGACCGGGCGCTACGAAAAATTCCCGCAGGTTGGCAAATTAGTGATTGAAGACGATGTAGAGATCGGCGCGAACACAACGATTGACCGTGGGGCATTGGACGAAACGCGCATCGGCTGCGGAACGAAGATCGATAACCTGGTGCACATCGGCCACAATTGCCGGCTTGGTGAAAATGTGGTAATTGCGGCACAGACCGGGCTTTCCGGAAGTATTGTCATCGAGAACAACGTGGTGCTGGGAGGCCAGGTCGGCATTGGCGAACATGCCCGCATCGAAGAAGGAGTGATGTTGGGCGGGCAGGGTGGCGTGCTGCCGAATAAAGTCTTGCGCGGCAAGGGCGTGGCTTTCTGGGGAACTCCGGCGCAGCCGGTGCGGGAGTATCTGAAGCAATTGGCGGCGCTGGCGCGGCTGGGGCAAGGAAAAAAAGAGAAAAAGAGGTAAGTGTGGCGATCGTCGTTATTGGCGGGCATTCGCGAAGCGTGGGAAAGACGAGCGTGGTCGCAGGACTGATTTCCGCGCTCCGAGATTACGATTGGACTGCGGTGAAAATTACGCAGTATGGACATGGAGTGTGCTCGGCGAACGGAGAGCCGTGCGACTGTGCTACGGACGATCATAGCTGGGCGATTTCAGAGGAGAAAGATCGTAGGGGTGAATCGGACACTTCGCGTTTTCTGGTGGCTGGGGCGGTGCGGGCGCTGTGGGTGCGTACGGAGCAGGGAAGGCTGGCGGAGGCGATGCCGGCGCTGCGGAGGCGGCTCGCGGGTTCGCACAACGTTGTGATGGAATCGAACAGCGTATTGAAGTTTATGCGGCCGGACTTGTATCTGACGGTGCTCGATCCGAGCACGGAAGATTTCAAGAATTCGGCACGAGAGTTCCTGGACCGGGCCAGCGCGGTGATTCTTCATGAGTCGAAGGACGGCGAAGCGGCATGGCAAAAAGTTTCGTTGAAACCGGTGAAAGACAGAGCGGTGTTTCGGATTACGCCTCCGCCTTACGTGACGCAAGAGATTGTCGAGTTTGTGCGGAGTTCGCTAGCTTTTGTAGGGTAAAGCAGATTCCTCAAGGGCTGAAGCCCTTTCGGAATGACAAGACTCTTTTGTTATCCTTCCGGGTGCGGCAAATTCATTTCAGCGCCTGGCTATTGGTCCTTCTTTCGTCGGTGTTGCAGGTCCTGGTTTTTCCTTTAGCAGGGTTGTACGTGCTCTCATGGGTGGCGTTTGCACCGCTGATTGTGGCTATCTTGCGGGCGCGGCCTGCGGGAGCGCTGGAGATCGAGGGCTCGGCGAACCTGCGAGCGGCAAAGCCGGGGCAGGCGTTTCTGCTGGCGTACGCTTCCGGAATTTTCTGGTACGCGGGCACGTGTTACTGGATTTATGACACGATGCATGACCACGGTGGCCTGAGTGCGCCTGTGGCGCTGTTGGCGCTGTTTCTCTTCTGTCTTTATCTCGGCCTTTACCATGGGCTGTTTGGTTTGCTGCTGAGTCTCGCGGTTGGTCCGGGACGTGACGACCGCCGCGCATTGCTCGCAACACCATTTCTGTGGGTTGCGGTGGAGTTGGCGCGGACGCGGGTTACGGGTTTTCCCTGGAACCTACTGGGAACGGCACAGGTGGACAACATCTCGCTCAGCCGCATTACTACTTGGACGGGAGTGTACGGCGTCTCGTTCGAGATCATGCTGGTGAACGTCGCGGTTGCGGCGGCATTTCTGGTGCCGAGAAAAAAGCGGAACACGTTGCTGATGGCATCATTCGCGGCGGCGGCGGTCCTGCAGGCCGGCAGGTTAGTCGATGCTCCGGCGCTGGCGGCGGATCACGCCGCGCTACTCGTGCAGGAAAATATTTCGGTCGATACCAATTGGACGCGAAATACTTTCGAGCAAGCGCTGCGCGAACTGACGGATCTCAGCGTGAAGGATGCGGCGGCGGAATCTCCTGTTTCGAGTAAGCTCGATCTGATTGTCTGGCCGGAATCGCCCGCGCCCTTCTTCACCAACGATCCTCTGTTTCGCGATCCGATGAGCCGGATGGCCAACGAGGCGCATAGTTGGGTTGTTACCGGCGCGATTGGCAGCACGCCTGCCAAGAACGGTGGGGCCGGTTCTCAGGTTTTCAACTCGGCTGCGCTTATCGGCCCTGCCGGCGAATTGACCGCGCGTTACGACAAAGTTCATCTCGTACCCTTCGGAGAATATCTGCCGTTTCCGCGGCTGTTCGCGTTTGCAGGGGGGCTCACCAAAGAGGTTGGAGAGTTCGGTATGGGAGAATCACGATCCCCTCTGGACGCCGGCGACACGCGGTTAGGAGTGTTCATCTGTTATGAGTCCGTGTTTCCGGACGAAGTTCGACAGTTCGCGAATAACGGCGCGCAGGTTTTGGTGAATCTTTCAAACGACGGCTGGTACGGCGACAGCGGCGCTTACGCGCAGCATTTGAATCAGACGCGCATGCGCGCCATCGAGAACGGCCGCTGGCTTTTGAGCGCAACGAACACGGGTGTGACAGCGTCGATCGATCCCTATGGGCGAACTGTGGAGCGGCTTCCGCGCAAGCAGCGTGCCGCGTTGGTCGCGCATTATGCGCTCACTTCCGTAACCACTTTCTATACCCGCCACGGCGATTGGTTCGCCGGGCTGTGTGCGATAATTTCTGCAGGAGCGCTGTTCACACGCTTCGTGCGGCCCAAAAAATTCGGGAATCCGGAAATTCGGCAATAAGGCAGAGTCATCCTCATGAATCAAGTGTTCGAGCAGGAATACACGTCACTGGATAAAAAAGTCCGCGAACTTCGGGAGTATCTTTGACGCGGACAAGATCCGTCCGCAACTAAGCGAAATTGAAAAGCAGGCGGCGGAGCCGAATCTGTGGTCGAATCCGCAGCGTTCGCAGCAAGTCATGCGCGAGAAGAAGCGTCTCGAGCATCTGCTCGCGACCGATGCCGACCTGGTGCGCCGCAGCGGTGACATTGCCGCCTACTTCGAACTGGCGAAGGAAGGCGAGAACGTCGACGGAGAGTTGCGGCGCGAAATGGATTCGCTTCGTGATCTGGTTGACAAGCTCGAGACCGAGACTCTGCTCTCCGGCGACAACGACGCGCTCAATGCGATTGTGACCATTCATCCGGGAGCGGGTGGAACGGAATCGCAGGACTGGGCCGACATGTTGCTGCGCATGTATCTGCGGTGGGCAGAGCGGCAGGGATTCGACACCATTCTCTATGATTACCAGCCGGGCGAGGAAGCGGGTCTGAAATCGGCGACCTTCGCGGTGAATGGCGAGTATGCGTTCGGGCTGCTTAGCAGCGAAATCGGGGTACACCGGCTGGTGCGGATCTCTCCTTTCGATCAGGCGAAGCGGCGGCATACGTCGTTTGCCAGCGTTTTCGTTTCGCCGGAAATCGACGACAGCATCGAAGTGGTGATCAAGCCCGAAGACATCCGCACGGACACGTACCGTTCGAGCGGCAAGGGCGGACAGCACGTCAACACGACGGATTCCGCTGTTCGCATTACGCACATTGCCACGGGCCTGGTGGCGAGTTGCCAGAACGAGCGCTCGCAGCACAAGAATCGCGAGCGCGCCATGAGCATGTTGCGCTCGAAGCTTTACGAATTCGAGATGGAAAAGAAGCGCGCGGCTAGCAAGAAAATCGAAGATTCGAAGCTCGACAACGACTTTGGATCGCAGATTCGTTCCTATGTATTGCAGCCCTACCGCATGATCAAGGATCATCGAACGAAAACTGAGGTGGGCGATGTCGATCGCGTGCTCGATGGCGACCTGCAGCCTTTTATCCGGGCATATCTGCTGGCGCGGCGCGGGGAGAAATAGGAGTGGGCGCGAAGCCGGCAAAGGCGCTTGTAACAAAACCGAGCCGCAAGCCGACCGTAAAACTTGGGCCTCGATTTCTGCGGGCTTTTGTTTTCGCCGCTGAGAAGCATGCGGGCCAGACTCGCAAGGCTTCAACGATTCCTTACATCTCGCATTTGATGGGGGTTGCATCTTTGGTGCTGGAATTTGGCGGTGACGAAGATATGGCCATCGCCGCGCTGTTACACGATGTCGTGGAAGACTGCGGCGGCAAGCCGATGTTGAAGCAAGTCCGCCGGCGATTTGGAAGCCGCGTCGCTAAGATCGTGCAGGGCTGCACAGATTCCAACTCGGATCCTAAGCCGCCCTGGCGCGAGCGCAAAGAAACTTATATTCGACACTTGAAGACGGCTGACGCGGAGACCAGGCTGGTTTCAGCCGCCGACAAACTAAACAATGTTCGGTCGATTCTTTCGGACTATCGCGCGGTCGGGGAATCAGTCTGGGCACGCTTCCAGGGTCGACGCGACGGTACTCTTTGGTACTATCGGGCATTGTTGGACGAATTTCTTCGGGGCAAGCCCAACCGGTTAATCCGCGAGCTGGAGCTTGCGATTCGAGAGCTTGAATCTCGGCGCGTTGCCGGGATCGAAGGTTCGAGGAGTTGAACTTATGCCGCGCCAGATCGACCTAATTCGTGCATCCAAACTGCCGTCAAACATGATGCAGTTTGCGGCGAAGGGTGCGCTCTCAGTGCCTGCCGACGAAAACATCGAGATTCTGGTTTACCTTGCGAAGCACAATAAAATATTCGGCGATCTCGCCAAGATGACGTTAGCGGGTTGGGACGAGAAATCTTCGTTGGCGGCGGTTGCCGATCCGAAGACTCCCCGCGAGGTTCTCGACTACTTTATTTCGCCAGAGAATCTGCGTCCTAAGCTGCTGCCGGCGCTGCTGGAGAATCCTTCCGTCGCCGATAGTGAGTTGGCTAAGTTCGCGATTTCGGCGTCGCGAGAATCGATTGCGGCCTTGCTACAGAGCCCGCGAGTGCGAGCCTCCCTTGGAATTCTGAACACTCTTCGGTCGAATCCATACCTGAGGCCGGAAGATGCATCGGCGATTGCCAAGTTACTGAACGGAAATCAGCAGGAGGCGCCGACGAAGGCGGTTGCGGAACCGGTCCAGCGTGGCGGCGAGACGGTGACCGCGATTCACTCAGAACCCGTCGCTGAGCTCGATCAAGCGGAGAGCGACGCGGAAGCCGACGTGTCTTCTGAAGTTGAAGTTCCCGACGAAGCAATTTCCGCATACCTGGCCGAGCATGCGCCGGAAATTGCCGCAGAAAAAGATAAGCCATTTCAGCCAGTGGGCGGCATCGTGGAGTTGCTCGGCACCGATTATTTCCCCGTGTCGGAAAACAGAGAGATGACAAAGATTGCGGCGAGCACCACAGATGCCGTAGCGGGATCTGGGAGTCCCGCTGCTGCGGCAGCTGCGCCGGTTAAACGAGTCGCGTCTGCTGGTCCTAAACCCGGCCAGCGCGACAATAGCGTGCAGAAAATTAATCGCCTTGACGTAAAAGGCCGAATTCAGCTGGCGATGAAGGGTAACAAAGAAGAACGGTCGATTTTGATTCGCGACGGCACCAAGGTGGTCGCGTTGGCGGTGCTCGACGCGCCCAAACTTTCCGATGGCGAGGTGGAGAAGTTCGCGCTGCAGAAAAATGTGCTGGAGGCGGTGCTGCGGCAGATTCCATTAAAGCGGCGATTTATGAAGAACTACATTGTCGTGCGGAATCTCGTGTCCAATCCACGGACGCCACTCGATCTCGGCTTAGGTCTGATGAAGCATCTGCAGACACAGGATTTGAAGAACATCTCGGGTAACAAAGAGGTCTCAGAGACCGTGCGCAAGTTGGCGCTGAAGATGTACAAACAAAAAGTGGATGCGGCGAACAAGAAGTAAACAGCAATCCTGAGTAGCGACCCAATGACTTTTTTGACATCCGCCGATCCGGTTACCGAAATCCTGAAAAGCGCCAGGACGATTGCGGTCGTCGGACTCTCTGATAATGCGCTGCGGCCGAGCCACGGCGTTGCCAGCTACATGCAGAGCCGGGGATATCGCATCGTCCCCGTGAATCCGCAGATCAAGTTTTCACTAGGCGAGAAGGCTTTCGCCTCGTTGCGTGAAGTGCAAGAGAAAATCGACATCGTGAATATTTTCCGGCGTCCGGAGTTCGTAGAAGAAATTGTGGATCAGGCCATCGCGTTGAAGGTTCCGGCAATCTGGATGCAGGAAGGCGTGATTCACGAGAAGTCAGCCGTCAAGGCGCGCCGCGCGGGCATCTTCGTGGTGATGGACCGTTGCATCCTGATCGAACACCGGGCGCGATTTCGCTGAACCAGCTTTCGGCGACCCGGCTTCTAGCGCCCAACCCCAACGAAGACTACGGTTGCGTCGTCACTGACACCAGAGCCGTTCGCGAATGCGCGAACGTCATCGACGATTGTGACCGCGGAAGCGTCGCTACGCGAAACGTGTTGGGCGAGGCGGTCCAATCCATATTCTTCTTCTGCCTGATTGGTCGCCTCAGTAATGCCGTCGCTATAGAAGACAAGGTGCGATCCAGGGGACAGAGTCACAGAAGTCTCGGAATAATCGCCGCAGCTCAAGCCCAAGGGAAGTCCACGTTCAGTGGCCAGAAATTGCGCACGATTGTCATCGACAAAGAGCGGATGCAAATGTCCCGCATTCGCGAAGATCAATGTACGAGTTACCGGATCGAGCACGCCATAAATCAGCGTGACGAACTTGCCGGCTGGAAAATCTTCCACCAGCAACTCATTGAGCTTGGTCAAGACTTCGCCCGGACTGCTGCAAGCTTCCGCTAGAGAGCGAAGCATTCCTCGGGTAGCCGACATCAGCAACGCGGCCGCAGTGCCTTTTCCGGAGACGTCCGCCAACACCAAACCCCAGCGGCCATCGGGAAACGGAATAAAGTCGTACCAGTCACCACCCACGGCACTGGCTGGCACACTGAGACCGGAAATTACAAAGCCGGGGATATAGGGCGAACTTTTTGGCAACAATGCCTGCTGCATGACGCGGGCTTCCTGAGCCTCGCGGTTCATGATTTCCCGCGCCGCGCGTTCCGATTGAAAACGGCGAGCATTGTGCACCGCGACTGCCACGTGATCACACAGCGCCTGAAGCAGTCGGAGTTGCTGGCGCGGGAAGCCATCCAGTTCGGGATGCGACGCGGTGAATACACCCACGAGGTGTTCGCCGACGTGCAGCGGAATCACGACTTCGGAAAGCGTAGAGTTTTCGCAGCCAATGTAGTAATCGTCCTTACGCACATCGGGCGCATAGCGCATTTGACCGGTCGAAGCGGCGTAACCGACCATGCCCTCTTTGCCAATCTTTAAACGAAGGCCCTTGTGGCTGACGCTGCATCCGTGCACGCCGGCGAGCACCATTTCGCCGCGTTCTTCGTCATGCAGGTAGATGCCGGCCTCAAGGCAGCCGAAGGAACGGGCCACGTCATTGACGATATTGTCGATGAGTTGATCAAGGTCGAGGATCGACGTGATCTTCTGCGCGGCTTTCTGCAGCTTCTGCAGTTCCGCGATTTGATCCGCGCGCACCGGACGGACCGGAAAGGCGTCGGTGGTTAAGGCTGTGGGAACCGTGGCCATGAATAACCCTCAATTCATCGGTTGGGCGCACAAAGCATCCGGGTGCGGCGTCTTCTATAAGATGCGTCAAACATCTCTCAGGACTCCGCAGGTGGCGACGATTTCACGTACCCGATTGTCGATTGAGGGTTGAGTCTAGGGTTCAGATCTCTTAGCAGGAGAAGCGCGCTCGGCACTCTGCGAGCGAAGACGCTTGATTTCTTCCATGCGCTCGCGGATGCGCTTCTCGATACCTTCGCTGGTCGGTCGATAGTAGACACGATCATGCAGATTTTCCGGCAGGCATTGCATGTCGGCGACTTTGCCTTCCACATCGTGGGCGTATTGGTAGTCTTTGCCGTAGCCCAGGCCTTTCATAAGTCCGGTGGGCGCGTTGCGCAGATGCAGCGGAACGGGATCGGCGGCGGTTTGTTCGATATCGTGCTGCACCGCGCCGTAAGCGGTGTAAAGCGCATTCGATTTCGGGGCGACCGAGAGATACACGACCGCTTGCGCGAGCGCGAGATTGCCCTCCGGCATGCCGATGAAATCGACAGCATCGCGCGCGGCCATGCAAAGGGAAAGAGCGTTGGGATCGGCAAGGCCAATATCTTCCACCGCCATGCGAATCACGCGGCGCGCGACATAGAGCGGGTCCTCGCCAGCTTCCAGCATGCGGCCCAGCCAATACAAAGCCGCGTCCGGATCGCTGTTGCGGACAGACTTGTGCAGGGCCGAGATCAGGTTGTAATGTTCTTCGCCGGCCTTGTCGTAAAGGAGTGTGCGCTTCTGCAGGGCATCGCGGACAATATCATCCGTAATTTCTGGGGGATGAGTTCCACTCTCTTGAGCGAGTCCGACTGCTACTTCGAGCACGTTGTAGGCACTGCGCGCGTCGCCGCTCGTGTAGCTGGCGATTTTCTTAAGAACATCGTCGGACGCGCTTATCTTCATTGTGCCCAGGCCCCGTTCTTCGTCGGTGAGTGCTCGCCTCAGCAGTTGCACGATCTGGTCCTCGGTGAGTGGCTGCAAGACGTAGACGCGGCAGCGAGAGAGCAATGCGCCGTTAATCTCGAATGACGGATTCTCCGTGGTAGCGCCGATCAAGCGGATGTTGCCTTTTTCGACGTGGGGCAGGAAGGCATCCTGCTGAGCTTTATTGAAGCGGTGGATCTCGTCGATGAAGACGATCGTGCGCGTGCCATACTGGCGGGCGCGTTCAGCGTCGGCCATTACCTGCTTGATCTCTTTGATCCCAGCGAGCACGGCGGAGAACTCGATGAACTCCGCTTTGGTCAGGCTGGCGATGATTTTGGCGAGCGTAGTTTTACCGGTGCCGGGCGGACCCCAGAAGATAAGCGACCCGGTATCGTCGCGGTCAATCTGGGTGCGAAGAGGTTTGCCGGGACCAATCAGGTGCTCCTGGCCGGCGTACTCTTCGAGCGTGCGCGGGCGCATGCGGTCGGCGAGTGGACGCGTGCGGTCGGTCGCGGAGACGGCGTTCGGGATGGGTTCAAAGAGTCCCATAGGAAAGCTCTTAGCCGTTGGCCTTTAGCTAAAAGCCAAGAGCTAATGGCTAAGAGCGTTTTTTCTTTGCCTCGCGGCTTCATATAATACGATGCTCGCGGCCACGCCTGCGTTGAGAGATTCCACTTGCTGCGCGTGCGGAATGGAAATGAATTCGTCCATTTTCGCCATGAGGTCACGGGAAAGGCCGGAGCCCTCGTTGCCGAAGAAGATTGCCGCCGCCGTTTTCAAGTCTGCTTTATCGATTGGCAACCCTTTATGTGACGAGGTTGCGATCAGGCGAACGTTCTTACGTTTCAGCGCTTCCGAAACTTCTTCCAGCTTTACTGATTCTTTCTTTTCAAGTCCGTGAGCCTGCCTGTGAACCATGGGCAGGCGGAAGACCGATCCCGCCGAGGCCCGCACGACTTTCGAGTTAAAGGGGCTGACAGTGCCTTCGCCGAGAACCACGCCCGCGCTGCCGAAGGCTTCCGACGAGCGGAGAATCGTGCCCAGATTGCCGGGATCTTGCAATCCGGCGAGAACAACGATTGGGCCCACCTGCAGCCGTTCCAGGATATTTTCGAGCGCGAATTCCTTCAGTCGCACCAGCGCGGCGACGCCTTGCGGAGATTCACTGGGGACGACGCTATCGAACAGCGCGTCAGGAAGCAGCAAAGTTTCGACGTGGGCTCCGAGTTGCGGGAGGAGGCGATCAGCGCGATCCTGTGCGGAATCGCGAAAGAAGACAGCGCTGAAGCGCAGGCCACTGCGAATCGCTTCTTCGAGAATGCGCAGGCCTTCAATGGCGCAGTCTCCGCTTTCGGTGAGCTCGGCGCGTGAAAATGCCTGGCTTAGCTGCTTGACCAGGGGGTTGTGGCGGCCCTCGATGCGGCGGAGCCGTTGTGTGGCGCTGGTAGCAGCTTCTGAAGACTTTTTCATGAGGGAGACTTTGCCTCATGATACGCTCCGCACTCACCTTGAAGGCCAGTGCCGTATTATGATAGGTTTCGCGATCAAAACAAATCAAAAGCCTGAAGCAGATGGAAAGGGATCGTTGTGCGCGCTGAGATTCTAAAGATTAGCAGTGATAGCCCAGAGAGTTCGCTGGTGAAGTACGCCGCCGATCAGATTCGTGCGGGCGAAGTGCTGGGCATGCCGACCGATACCTTTTACGGCCTCGCCGCCGATCCCTTTAACCTGCGCGCGGTCGACCGCGTGTATGACATTAAGACCCGCTCGCGTCATAAGCCGCTGTCCCTGCTCATCGAAAGTGTCGATCAGGCGGAGGAGCTCGCCAAGTCTCTGTCCGAGGAGTTCTATGCGCTGGCGCGAAAGTACTGGCCGGGACCGTTGACCATCATAGTGAAAGCGGGATCACGCCTGCCTCTGAAAGTGACCGCGAATACGGGCAACGTGGCGTTACGCGTGCCGAACGCAAAGATCCCGCTGGCCGTGGTGATGGCTGCTGCGATTCCGATCACGGCGACGTCAGCCAATCTGAGCGGAGCCTCGGAGTGCACCAGCGCCGAGCAGGTGCGCGACCAGCTTGAAGGGCGCATCAGCATTATCGTGGATGGCGGGACCTCGCCGCGCGACATCGCTTCCACGATCGTCGACCTCAGCGACGACGAGGCGCGCTGGCGCATCATCCGCGAAGGCGCTATCTCCGCCGAAGATATTTCCACTTTCTTTGCCAAAGGATGAGTTTGGCCAAAGTGAGCTTTGCCTAAGCAATGACTGACGAGTCCGTTCCCGGGCATCCGCGACCCCGCTGGTTGCTTTGGCTGGCAGTGGCAGGCGCGGGATGTGTCGGTCTTTTTCTGATCGTTTTCCTGATTGCAGAGAGCGTTCGGGTTGTCCATACGGCAAAGCTAGAAGAGGCGCGGCCTGCGGACGCCATCGTCGTCTTCGGGGCGGCGGAATATTCTGGACACCCATCTCCGGTGCTGAAGGCGCGCCTGGACCACGGCTTCGAACTCTTCTGGCAGGGAATCGCTCCGGTTGTGATTGTTACGGGCGGCGCTGCGGCGGACCCCAACTTCAGCGAAGGCGGCGTGGGACACGACTACCTCGAGCATCGCGGAATTCCAGAGCGCAATTTGATCGCGGAGACGCAGGGCCGCGACACCGCCGAGTCTGCCGTCCGCGTCGCCGTGATTATGCGGACCAATGGCCTGCACAGCTGTGTGGCCGTGAGCGATGCTTACCATGTATTTCGCATTCGAAAACTGCTGGAGCATGAAGGGATTCGTCCGGTCTACGTTTCGCCGCGGCCGGATTCCAAACCTCGGGGGGGCGCGCAACGCACCTTAGCGGTTCTGCGGGAGGCGACCAGCTATTTGTTGTGGAGAATGGGAGCCAGCTAACAGAGGATAGATGGCCCAGCTTTACCAGCCGCTGCGGTCACGTAACGAGGTGACGTGGGCGACGTGATGGCGACCGTGCCAGGCGTAAAGTGCCAGTGTTTTGTCCAGGTTCATCACTCCTAACTCGGGATGGCAAAAGGTCCGCTTCCAATCTTCGGGCTGCAACGAGCGCAAAAGACGCATCCAGCGATCATGCAGCGATTCGAGCAGAGCGAGGGAGACTTCCACGGGAGTGGCTTGCGTATCGGCCAGCTGCGCCCAGCGGTCTTCGGCATAGGGCTTGATTGTCGGTTCGTCTTCGGTTAGCGCCAGCTTGGTCCGGATGTAAGCATTGAGATGGCTGTCGGGAACGTGGTGCGCGACCTGGCGGACGGTCCAGCCCTCGGGACGGTATGGCGTGTCGAGTTGTTTTTCCGAAAGTCCTTTCACGGCTGCGCGCAGGTTGGCGGGCGTGTGTTCGATATCGTCCAGGAAATTCTGTTTCTGCTCCTCAGTCAGTGGTCCTTCGTAGGTGAACTTGCCAACGGGATAGCGCATGTCGGTCATTGGTGTCCTCCGATTGAGAGCGTTGCCTCACAGATGACGGACGAAGCGGTCAGGGTGCAGGAAAAGCACGATGCGGTGTTGTTCAGTATGTTTCTCTGCACTTTGGGGCTCGGCGCGAAATTGTCGCGCCGGGTCTTCGCCCCGCTCGCCTCCGCATGGATGCTGCAGCTGCTTTTGTTCTCCCGTCCTCGACCGTCTTCATTCTGGACTGTGGGTACACATGTGGGTATAATGAACATTGGAATTTACTTGGGATGAGCCGAAGCGCGAGTGGGTGCTGGCGGAGCGTGGGATAGATTTTCTGCGTGTCGCCTTCGCTTTGTTCGATGGCCGTCCCTTGCTAACGGCTCCGACTCCACGGGACGAGGAGGATCGGTTTCTGAGTATTGGTTTGATTGAGGGGAAATTCTTTGCGGTGGTCTGGACCTGGCGCGAGGATACGGTACGGGATCATCACAGCAAGGAGGGCAAGGGATGAGGAAGAGCAGCGGTACCGTGCGCTATACGGCTAAACAGATCAAAACCAAGATCGCACGAGGGGAAGACCGGACGAATTGGGCCAAGGTGAATGCTATGACCGGCGCCAGGCTGGAAGCATCGATCCGTGCCGACGTGGATGACATTCACGGCGATCCTGACTGGACACAGAGCGTAATGGGCATTCCATCGCCCAAAGAACATATCAATATCCGCATCGACCACGATGTCTTGGAATGGTTCAAGAAGAACGGCAGAGGCTACCAGACTTTGATGAACAACGTGCTGCGGGCGTTTGTCCAAACGCGCAAGCTGAGTGAGACCGAATCGAGACAGCGATAAGTGTGGACTACTGCGGACGTACGAACCCTCTCAGTTAACTACAACCCCTAGGGCTTCCACGCCCCCAACCCCATCCCCTCCGGCTTCGCAGTTCGGTTCCTCTTGCCCTAAGATTTGTGCATCCAACCACCGGTTTGTAGGCTAAACTGCCAGTTCTGGGCAAGTTAAGCCGATTGTGATCGCAATTCGGGCGGAGCCGTTGCGCCTTGGCAACCGAGGAACTATGGCAGCGTCAGTATGGTCTGGGCACTTAACGTTCGGTCTAATTTCCATGCCGGTGCGCTTGTTTTCCGGCGCGCGCAGTAGCGGCATTTCTTTCAACATGCTGCACCGCACGGATAAGTCGCGGCTGAAGCAGCAGTACATCTGCCAGGCCGAGGGCGTTGTTGTCGATCGCGCGGACGTGGTAAAGGGCTACGAGTTTCGCAAGGACGAATACATCATCATCGAGCCCGAAGAGATCAAGAAGATCGAGCCGCAGACCGCGAAGACGATGGAGATTCTTGAGTTCGTCAAGGCGGGCGACGTCGATCCTGTGTATTTCGAGTCTTCGTATTACATGATGCCCGAGGAGGCAGGGCGCCGGCCTTACGCGCTGCTGACCAAGGCTCTCGAAGAAAGCGAGTATGTCGCCATCGCGAAGATCACTATGCACAACCGCGAGTACACAGTATTTCTGCGCCCGCATGAAGGCGGTCTGATGCTGCACACGATGTATTACGCCGAAGAAGTAAAGAAGGTGGAAGGCTTTGGCGCGCCCGACGTCGAGTTGAAAGAAGCCGAAGTGAAGGTCGCGCACCAACTGATCGAGGCGCTGGCCGACGAGTGGGATCCGGAAAAATATAAAGACAGCTTCCAGGAAAATCTGAAGAAGCTGATCGAAACCAAGCTCGAAGGCGGAGAAGTGGCAGCGGTCGAGAAGCCGAAGAAGCTGGCTCCTGTGGTCGACTTAATGGCCGCGCTGAAGCAGAGCCTGGCACAAATGGAAGGCAGGAAGAAACCTGCCGCCGCGGCGAAAGACGATCAACCAGTGGCCGCAGCCGGTGGCAAGTCAAGACGCGGACGGTGACGCAAGACCGGGTCTCAGGCCTTGGGTGTTCGGCATTTAGACAAAATCACGGCATCTAAGATCCTCGCTGTCCAACTTGCGTCCGCGGAATAGCATCCCACACAGGTAGACCCTGCGCGGTCTAATGAGAAAATTCAAGACCTGATACCTTATGACCCGAAACCTGAGACCCGCTTTGTTTGCGCCGATCATGACCAGCCGTTAGAATATTGAATTCTTCTACAGCATAGGTAGAACTTCTCTCTGGGAGCGTCGATGAATTTTCGAGGTGTGGGCCGGTTCGTGCTGGTGACGCTTCCGATTCTGCTGTGGGCCGGCTGCGGACAGGTTTACCGCCCCGTGGTGATTCCTTGCACTACCGGAGGAATCCCAGGCTGCCCGACGGAACAGCCTCCGCTGCCAGCCAATTTTCATGAGGTTTTTGGCCTCAGCGCCAACGTGCAGACCTCGCCGGGAGGGGCGATGCAGATTGATGTCGCCGGCGATTCCATTATTGGCGAGACGCCGACCTCCGCGACGGATTCGACGAACCTGGGGAACATTCCCACTTACGGTGCCATATTGCCCAACGATTCAGAGGTGTTTGTGGTAGGTGCCGGGAGTTTAGTTCCGGGTGGTTTGGACGTGGTGTCGTCGTTTGCGCCGGCTTCGCAATCGCGAACCGCGACAGGGCTGGGGCCGGTGAACAACATCATTTTGCCTTCGGGATCGCTGCCCGTATTTGTGAATACAACGGAAACCGGTTTCGTCTATGTGGCGAACTACGGTACGAATTCGGTTAGCGCGGTAAGCGTGTTGTCGAACCAGGTGGCAAATACGGCGGTCGTCGGTACCAATCCCGTGGTTCTGGCGGAGGCGACGATCGCGGGCGGCAACAAGTTGTACGTCGCGAACCAGGGCAGCAACACGGTCAGCAGTTTGAATTCTCTCGATCTCTCTTCGAACGTGGTGACTGGATTCACCGGAATCACGCCCGTCTGGGTTGTGGCGCGTATCGATGGACAGAAGGTTTACGTGCTGACGCAAGGCGATGGGCAGTTGGTGACGATCGACACGGCGACCGATACGGTTACGAGCAGCCTGCCCGTGGGCGCTGGGGCGAACTTCGTTTTCTACGATCCGAACCTGGGCCGTCTTTATGTGACCAACCCGGCGACCAGTACGGTGTATGTTTTTTCCGATACCGGCGGAATTTCAGGCGGCGTGGTCAGCGATATTCCGGTACAGTTGGCGACGATTTCTTTTGCGCCCGGATCAGCTTCGTGTTCCCTTGGATGTACGCCGGCTTCAGTCACGGCTCTGGCCGACGGGAGCCGGTTTTACGTAGCCAGCTACCAGACGTCGACGACTTGCCCAGACACGCTGGCTGGGACGGCGGGATCGTGCGTGATTGCCGGCCTCACGGTGTTCGACGCCAACAACTTCGCGCTGGAGTATCCCTCGGCTCCGGCCAGTGAGCGGCCAATGCATTTGCTGACTTTTCCGCCGTTCACTGCGACTCCGGCTGCAAATCCGACCCAATATCAGTATGCCGTGCCGACGGTAACGTCATGTGCTCCGGCGGCTCTTTACGCTCCGGGAACGACGCGCTTCCGTGTGTTTACTGTGGCTTCGGTCGACAGTAGCCGCGTTTATGTTGGCATGTGCGATGCGGGCGCGATTGCCGTGATTAACACCACCGCGAGCAATACCAACAACCCGTTAGGCGGCACGCCGGCGGATACCTTGGTCACGGATCTGATGGCAGCTCCGCAGCCGAGCGGCGTGGTTCCGCAGAATCCGATCTTCCTGTTTACCGGGCAATAAGAATCGGGAAAATCGGCCTCCCAAATGCCTGTCATCCTGATGCGCAGTCGAAGGATCCCTTGGAGTTGGCGCCACCAGGTTGTGTCAAAGGCATTCTCACTCTGCCGTCGTAGGTCGGGTGAGGGACAAATAGGGGACTAGCTAAGCCTTCGCGACCGCTTCTTCCTTCGGTGCCTCCCGCACGGCGTAATGCGAGTCGACGTATTCATCGAGAATCGTGATGAACTCGGCGACAATGCGGTCACCCTTGAGCGTGGTGAACAGGCGTCCATCCACGTAGACCGGTGCTTTCGGCTCTTCGAAAGTTCCGGGCAGTGAAATTCCGATGTTGGCGTGCTTCGATTCGCCGGGGCCATTGACCACGCATCCCATGACGGCGAGCTTCATCTCTTCCACACCCACGTAGCGGCCCTTCCAGGCTGGCATCTGCTCGCGCAGGTAAGTCTGAATCTGCTCCGCCATTTCCTGGAAGAAGGTACTCGTGGTGCGTCCGCAACCGGGACACGCCGTAACCTGCGGCGTGAAGCTGCGAATACCCATGGACTGCAGAATTTGCTGCGCCACGCGCACTTCTTCGGTGCGATCGCCGCCGGGTGCAGGCGTTAGCGAAACTCGAATCGTATCGCCGATGCCTTCCTGTAGAACGACGCCCATAGCAGCAGCCGATGCCACGACGCCCTTAGCTCCCATGCCGGCTTCGGTAAGGCCAAGATGCAGCGGGTAGTTGCAACGTGCGGCAAGGGCACGGTAGACGTCGATCAGATCCTGCACACCGCTGACTTTCGCACTCAATATAATTTGATCCGGACGCAAGCCGAACTTTTCCGCCAGATCGGCGGAGTTCAGCGCGCTGACCACCATCGCTTCCATGGTGACCTCGCGGGCGTCTTTAGGCTCCGCAAGCAGAGAGTTCTCGTCCATCATGCGGGTGAGCAGCGTTTGATCGAGCGATCCCCAGTTCACGCCGATGCGCACTGGCTTCTGATACTTCACCGCCACTTCGATCATGGTGCGGAAATTAGAGTCGCCGGTGCGTCCGATGCTGGCGTTGCCGGGATTGATGCGGTACTTGGCCAGATCGCGCGCGCATTCAGGATATTTCGTCAGCAGGACGTGCCCGTTGTAGTGGAAGTCGCCGATGATGGGCACGCGGATGCCTTGCTTGTCGAGCTGCTCGACGATGTGGGGAACGGCGGCTGCGGCCTCTTCGTTGTTGACCGTAACGCGAACCAGCTCCGACCCGGCGCGGGCGAGGGCAGCGCATTGCTGGACAGTCGAAGGAATGTCAGCAGTGTCGGTATTGGTCATTGACTGCACCACGATTGGTGCATCCGAGCCGACGCGAACGTTGCCGACGACAGCGGTTAGGGTTTTTCTGCGGGGAATTATGGACATGGGAAGCTCTATTTTAGCATGTGGAAACAGACGCGGGACTGCTCGAGTCGTTTAGAATTCCCGAGGAGGACTACGGAGCCGTGACGAGCGTTCCACACTCGATATGCTGGGGCTTGGGCATTGCCATCGGCTCGTTTCTGGCTTTCTTTGCGTTCGAGTTTTCCATAGAACGCAAGGCAAAGTATGTGACCCTGACGCCGTTCAAGAGTAGACGGGATTTGAAAACCGGTCAGATCCTCCTAACTGAGGAGGAGGTGGACTTCGATCCTCGCCACGGTCACTATATGAAGTGTGGTGAAGTGCTCATAGCCTTGGCCTCAGCATCGTTGGTGTTCATTCCCCTCCATTCAACGCAATTGCCTAGAGTCGGTATATCAGGACTATTTCTAGGAATGTCGATGATTCTGCTCGGATTCACTGTCGTCTACGCCCTACTGTTCATGGCGCTGCTGACGTACTTTTACGAAATGTTTTTGTTTAATCCTTCAAACTTCACCGCGTTCAGATGTCGCTGATTTTCACGCTCGGATTTAGCGCATTCTGGTGTTTCGCGCTAGCCTATCTTGCCCTTGCCGTGGTCATGGCTAGGGCATTCAGCGGCGGCTAGTCCTTTCAGACTGAGAATTCAGATCGGCAACTAGGTCAGGGACAGTACTGAACCGCGGGAGGCCCCCCTTGCGCGCTTCCTGCATCGCCGCGGCGGTCGTAGCGTTGGGAAGCTTTACTTCGAAAGGCAGAGCTTTCTCAACTGCCACGCGCGTCAGCAGAACGCGAACTGCGTCCGATACGGATAATCCCATAGCGGCCAAGGCCTTAGCAGCCTGAGTCTTGATGCGCTTTTCCACCCGGACATGAACCATCTCCGTCGCGGCCATAATTTCCTCTGAAATACTTTGTATCTCGGAAACGCGAAAGTGGCAACATAGGAGTCGCCACCAACGAGCGGGTCACAGTTTTTCTGCAGGGAACGATATCCTGAAGATTTATTTAATATAGGAGGTCAGACCTGCCGTTGTGTAGCAACGTTCGGCGGGAATCGCTCACCATAAGCTCGAAGACCTTGGAGGTCCTATGCAGCACCATCAGATCCAAGCTACTGCGAGGATACAGAGCGCGAAAGCAATAGCCGAGACTGGTCCCCCGGCACCGCAATGGCCAAGCTATCAAGGGACCTCTCAATTTGTAGGAACGAGTCCTAGCGGAAGAGTCACCGTGTATGTGGATCCCACGGTAGGCGCTCCGGGGTTACAAAATGCGCAAGACCTGGTCAACGACGCGGACCGCGTGGCGAATGCGAACGACGGTATCTTTGGCACCACCGGCGGAGCTGTGAGCGTCATCGTTTACGCTATCGGCGGCGCGACCGATGGTACTGGAGGCGCCGACCACGGCGGCTGCGATTACAACACCGGAAATGCCATCGAGGTATGCGCATCGTTTGGCAACTCCGCGCGAGTTTCGGCGCTGTTTGAAGCTGAACTCAGCGAGTGCTCGATGGGTGGGGATCTTTGCGGCGAGAGCACGGGAGAAGCACTGTCCCGGTGGTGTGCCGCAGTTGTTGGTGGCAACGCCTTGTCTGACTTCGCGACTGCGCCGACCTGGGCGCAGGATGGCATGCCGAACTTCGTCGACGCGACCGATCCCACTGACCAGAACCCCGACAGCACAGGCTGCGGGATGGCGTTCTTATCATGGCTGATGCAACGGGGCTACACGCTCAGTGAGATTGCGCCGGCCATGGTGTCGCTGGGAAATGCCGGAACGTTGGCCCAGCTCTACGCCAACCTGACGTCGTCATCGGCGAGCAATGCCTGGACAGCATTCCAGGCAGCCGTCGCCGCATTGCCCAACGGAGTGACGAGCGACGATCCATTTGGCGGAGCCTAGCTCGCGGATCAAATACCCAGCCCGATGCATCGACTACGGCAGTCGGTCCATCAACCCCGGCAGCGTCTTCATCAGATCGTTGTATATAACCATGACGGCAAACAGCACCAGGAATACAAACGCCGCCTGGTAGACGCGCTCTTTGATGCGAAGGCTGACGTCACGGCGCATTAGGCCTTCAATGGCGAGAAACAGGATGACGCCGCCGTCGAGAATGGGGATTGGCAGCAGGTTGAAGATGCCGAGGTTCAGACTGATGCCAGCGGTTAACTCCAGCAGCGGAGTCCAGCCCTTTTGCTGGGCCGCGTAGCCAGCATCCTGCGCGATGCCGATCGGACCGGAGACGGCCTTTAGCGATACTTTGCGTTGCACGATCTTCTTGGCCAGTTCCAGAATCAGCAACGAATATTTCTTGTTAGTCTCAAGAGAAAGGCTCAGAGCCTGCCCGAACGGTAGAGTCGTGACCTTGGTCTCGGTCTTGTTGAGGAAACCCAATCGGTATCGCTGTTCTTTCGGGTCTTCCGTTTTCGAGAGTACCGGGGTCAGATGAAAGCTCAAACTCTGGCTGCCGCGCAGCACGGTGAGATTCACGGGCTGCTCTTTTGTTTGCTGCAGGCGCTCGATCATGGCTTCGATGGAAACCAGGGGCTGCCCATCCATGGCAACGATTTTGTCGTCCTCTTTTAGACCGGCGTTGGCAGCGGGAGTGTTGGCCTCAAGCTGACCGACGATGACAGGCTCCTCGGGATACCATCCTGCCGAACCAACTTCCGATGTGGTTACGGGTTGCGGCACGATTGTTTTCTGAAATGTCTGATCGCCACGCTGAACCGTAACGGTCAGCGGCTGGTTCGGACTAAGCCACACGCGCGGCTGAAGCTGCTCCCAGGTTGGGTTCTGAATGCCGTCGACTTTCACGATGCGGTCGCCCGGCTGGAAGCCAGCTTTGGCAGCGGGTGAGTCGTGCTTTACGCCTTCGATGACTGCGGGCTGGTCGAGGAAAACTGGATACTCGTAGTGCACCATGTAAACCGCGGTGAGCAGAAAAATTGCCAGCATGATGTTCATCGACGGGCCGGCAATGGCGATGAGGAAACGATGCCAGCGGGAGTGCGACATGAATTCGCCGGGATCGCCCGAACGCTCGTCCATGGGATTCTCGCCGCTCATCTTCACGTAGCCGCCGAGGGGCAGAGCATTGATGCGGTAATCGGTGTCGCCTTTGCGAAAGCCCACTAGCCGCTTGCCGAAACCAATAGCGAACTGCTCCACCCGCACACCCAGCAGCTTGGCCACGGCATAGTGGCCGAACTCATGGATGAGGATCATGAAGCCGAGAACAACCGCGACCGCAGCGACGGAGATTAGGAAATCAGACATAAAGGTGAAGTACGAACTGCTCCCCCAATTAGATTCATTTATCGAACTACAGATGCCGCCTGTGGCTTCGATGTCTTCTTCTTTATTCCCAAAACCAGCTCTTGAGCATATCGGCGGGCTTCGCCGTCAGCTTCAAGTACGTCAGCAATCGAACCCAGCGTCCCCAAATTAGATGCGGCAACCGCCTCTTCGATGATGCGGGGAATCTCAAGGAAACCGATTTTCCCGTCAAGAAACGCGGCAACGGCTACTTCATCGGCCGCGTTCAGGGCCACCGTCTTCGCTCCGCCTGACTCTGCCGCCTCATAGGCCAGGCGCAGACAAGGAAATTTACTCATGTCTGGAGGGCTGAAGTCCAGATGACGCAAGTTGCGGACCGGCAAGCGCATATCCGATTGAATACGCTCCGGATAGGTCAAAGCGTAGAGAATCGGCAAGCGCATATCCGTCACTGACAACTGAGCAAGTATGCTGCCATCGATAAACTCCACCAGAGAATGGATCGTCGACTGCGGGTGGACAATTACTTCCACTTTCGATGGCGGCATGTGAAACAATCTGCATGCCTCGATCACCTCGAAGCCCTTGTTCATTAAGGTTGCCGAGTCGATTGTGATGCGTTTGCCCATCTTCCAGGTGGGATGGCTGAGCGCCTGCTCCACCGTGATGGAGCCGAACTCCGAGCTTGGCGTGTTCAGGAACGGGCCGCCGGAAGCCGTCAGCCAGATGCGCTCCACTTCCTCCATCCGACCGCCTCGCAGGCATTGGTGCACCGCGTTGTGCTCGCTGTCGATCGGCAACAGAGGCTTGCCCTGTTTGCGCGCCTCGGTAGTGATCAACTCACCCGCGGCGACCAGGCATTCCTTGTTGGCTACGCCGACCGTCTTGCCAGCTCTTACAGCCTCGTAAGTGGCTTCAAGGCCAGCTACGCCGACTATGGCGCTCACCACGAAATCGGCCTCGGCATGGGTCGCGACCTTCACCGTGCCGGCCGCTCCGTAAACCACTTCAATTTCACTTTGACCGGCTTGTCTTAGTCGTGAACGCAAAGCATCGGCGCCGGGTTCTTCCGCCATCGAAACTATTCTTGGCCGCCAGCGGTGCGCCTGCTCGAAGGCCTCTTCGAGGTTGCGGCCTGCGGCTAGGCCGACGATCTGAAAGCGTTCGGGGTAGGACTCGGCTACGCTCAGCGTGCTGCGGCCGATCGAGCCGGTGGATCCCAGGATGGCGATGCGTTTCATGCTGGCAAAATTCTCAAACGAGTCCCGAGCTTTTGTGAGCGACTTCCGAGCGAAGTTCTATTTTACCCGCTTCTTGCGCGTCTGTCGGGGAAGGGAGACAAAGCTACTGCAGCACGCGCCAAGCCGCATAGAACCAAAGCACTGGAGCCGCAAACAGCAGCGCGTCGATCCGGTCCAGCATGCCGCCGTGGCCGGGGAGAATCGCGCCCGAATCCTTCACGCCGGCTCCGCGCTTGATCAGCGATTCCACCAGATCGCCAAGCTGTGCTGCGATGTTCAGCGCAATCGTCAGCAGAATGATCGGCCACACTTCCGGTTTCTCCAGTCCGAAGAGGCCGTCGCGACGCTGGATCAGTCCCATGCGCAGCAGAAGCGAACTAATCTGCAAGGCGTGGCCGAACAGCAAGCTCCCGACCACAAGGCTTGCCGCCAGCGAAGCTGCCGCACCCTCCCAGGTTTTCTTAGGGCTGATGCGCGGCGCCATCAGATGCCGTCCGAGCGAGCAGCCCACGAAATAGGCAAAAATGTCTCCCGCCCAAACGATCAAAAGAAGGTAGAGCAGCCAGAACGCTCCGGCCCACTGCTGCTTCAACTGCACGAGCATTGCCATCGGCAGGGCAATGTATAAGAACGCAAAGCTTGCCGCGGCAGCAGCCGGATATGCGCCGCTCATTTTCGTTCGCCGCATGGCGATGGTCAGAAAAAGAAAAGGAGCAAGCGCACAGGCAAACGCTGTCTCGAGTACGAACTTCAACGCGGAGGGTTGTGGAGCGTCGCCGACTGTGCTCGTCGCTAGAAGCAGAAAGAATAATCCCATGAAGATGTAAGTGGGCAAGCGCAGCGGCTCCACCCCGTAGGATTCTGTTAGCTTCAGAAATTCCTGCACCGTGATCAATGCGATCGCTGCTGTTACCAGTGCCACCACCGGCACTGGAGCGCGCAGCACCAGCAGCAACACAACTGGAATCAGCACCACGGCGGTCGCGATGCGCTTCAACAAGGCAGCAATTTCCCGGAGATGCCGGCGTTAGTGCTTGCGCGTGACTTTCGAGGCATGAGGTTTGGCGTGATGAGGCTTCGCTTTGTTTTCAGAATCAGAATTTTCGGAATCAGAGCTCTCAGAGCCAGAGTCGGTTGCAGAAGTCGTTCCATTGCTTCCAAGCCCGGCAACCAGATCCGCCAAACTTGTGCGAGGGCCAGCGTGGCCGTGAGAATCCCCGTTCAATCCGCCGTAGCGGCGCTCGCGCTTCTGATATTCGGCAATGCCTTCGAGCAAATGCAAGCCCCGAAAATCCGGCCACAAAGTAGGCGTCACATAGATCTCGGCATAGGCCAACTGCCACAGCAAAAAATTACTCAGCCGCATTTCACCCGAGGTGCGCACCACCAGATCGGGGTCGGGCAGATGAGACGTGTACAGATGCCGTGCGACCGTATCTTCGTCGATGCGCAGGTGCTCGAGGCCTCCATTTTGCGAAACTGAATTCACCATGGAGCGGAACGCGTCCACCAGTTCGCTACGCGCGCTGTAGTTCAGCGCCAGGGTAAGCACGGTGCCCGTATTCTGCGCCGTACTGTGCCGCGCCCAGGCCATACGCTCCTGCACGTCTTCCGGCAGTTCATGTCGCCGCCCGATATATTCCAGGCGAATATTGTTCTTGTTGAGCGTGGGAACTTCCGCCTTCAGGTAACGGCTGAGCAGGCGCATCAAAAAATCCACTTCGCTTTTGGGACGCTTCTTCCAGTTTTCTTCCGAGAAGGCATACAGCGTGAGCGCATGAATGCCAATCCGCGCGGCCGTTTCCACCGTCGAGCGCACAGCCGCGACCCCGGCGCGATGTCCGGCCACGCGCGGCATGTGACGCCGTTTCGCCCAGCGCCCGTTGCCGTCCATGATAATCGCGATGTGTTTTGGGAGCCGCTCTGGATCAAGCTGCCGGTAGACTTCCGTTTCCTTGCGATCCAGCCCGGTGGGAACTTTGTGCTGCAAAGTGATCCCCTTCGGTAAGAGGCTAACACGGGAGAGAATGCCTTGCAATGACGGGGAGGGCACGATGTTCCAGTTGCGGAAAACTCGATGTTGTAGCAATGATGATGTTATTGGCGGTGACGTGGAAGAGCGGCGCTTCAGCGCCGCGTAAGGCATCCAGAAATCAAGGTGGGCTTTAGCCCTTGAGGGATGCCAGCGCTCGCCCTGCGCCTAGCGCGGAGGTGTTTGCTACAATCGCGCCATGCCAACGGTATTGCGCTCCGGCCCTTACCGATTTTATTTTTACAGCCACGAGCCAAACGAACCACCGCATGTTCACGTCGATCGAGATGACGCTTCGGCGAAATTCTGGCTCGATCCGGTGCAACTGGCGGCAAACTTTGGATTTCGCGCTCACGAACTGCGCGAGATACAATTAATCGTGGCCGGGCGCAGGGCGCGCTTCTTGGAGGCTTGGAATGAGTTTTTCGGCATCGGCGGCTGATGAACGCGTATTGGAGGTCGAGTTTACCGACGATGCCCTCAGCGTCTCGCTGCGCGACGGTCGCGTAATCACCGTGCCCCTGGCGTGGTATCCGCGGTTGCTCAACGCCACGCCCGAGCAACTCCAGAACTGGAAGATCGCAGGCGGAGGCTACGGCCTTCATTGGCCCGATCTCGACGAGGACCTCAGCACCGAAGGATTGCTGCGCGGCGCACCTGCGCCGAAAGCTCACGCGCCCACGAAGTGATCGGCGAGGGGATCGGAAACCCCACGAAATTGAGAGTCGTGGAATCCCACCATTGGCAAAGAACGCCAAAGATGGGGCACCCGGCTCCCAACCGCCAATGCCTTGTCATTCCGGCCCTCGACGCTATGCACCTCATCCGTACCTAGTTGTGTTGAAATACGTAAACCGAGCGCGTAACATGCCGTAGCGTTCTCTCCCCGGGGCCTGACGACAGACTAAGGAGGGAAGTCGTGGTAGATGGAAACCGCAGTTGCTCACCTCGTGGGACGACGATCACGAAGGTCCTTGCTCCAGCATGGGCGATATTTCTACTCCCCTTACTGCTAACCGTTCCAGCTTTGTCCCACGGCCAGGAGGTTAAGGATATTGCGCCTCGACTTGCCGACGCGATTACCTGGAGTGGGGTCGACGACCTGGGAATTGGTGACAGGCCCAGGTACTTGCTTTTGGGAGAGAGCGACACGAGCTTTGTTTCCTCGCCTCAATTTGAGGGCCTGATCACGTCGAACATCGCTCTTACCCTCAAATGCCTGAATACATCTGGTCACGAGAACTGCGGCTCACAGAGCGTAGCGGCCACCGGAGCCGGTTACAGCAAAGACGCTTCGCTCAAGAATGCTCTCGACAGGGCGCGCCCGCAGATTGTGATATTCGCCAAGAACGTCCGACATTAGAAAATCTTGCTCCCCAATGTTTCCACACTACTCCTGTGACATCCGACCTTGTGGCCGCCACCGAAGGTGCGCGATCATGGGCGAAGCCGTGACGATCCGGAGAACCGAAATCGTGACGCCCCTAAGTCCTTTGCTTCAGAGATTTTAGTATCTAAGTTCTTTGACATCCGGATTTTGCCGCGAACCTCGCGCAAGTCCCATCTTTTCATGGATCGGGTATGGGGGGGGTGGGGATATCCAGTAAAATCGCGCTGATCAACCTCCGCGGCCCAGCGGCACCAAAAATATTATTGAGGAGAAATGCACAGCCCAGCATGCCGGCGAACGTTGACGGAGTGGGACGGACAGCAGCGCGGCGGGGTAGGACAGAGGTGACGGGTCAGAAGACGCGGGCGAGGTCGCCCGCGCCACACGAGCCTACTTCGCTTCTTCCGGCACGATCCTCAGCCCCATCTTTTCCGTGTGCCGAATCACCGTGAGCGAGCAACTCACGCCGACGCGAACGTCGGTGAGCACGCGGTGCAGGTCGTCGACTCCGGCCACGGGATGACCTTCGAGCGCGACGATGACGTCGCCTTCGCGCACGCCGGCACGATGCGCCGGACTTTTCTCTTCTCGCGAGATGACAACTACACCGGTTTCCTTCGGCAGGTTGTAGAAGCGCACCACGCGGCGATGGATGGGCACGGTCTGCGCCGAGACGCCGATATAGCTGCGGCGGATGCGTCCGTCGCGCAGCAGGCGGCTGGCCACAAACTTCGCCGTGTTGATGCCGATGGCGAAGCAGATTCCCTGCGCAGGCAGAATCGTCGCCGTATTTACTCCGACCACGCGGCCCGCGGAATCCACCAGCGGTCCACCGGAGTTGCCGGGATTGAGCGCGGCGTCGGTCTGAATTACGTCGTCGATGAGCCGTCCGGAATACGAGCGCAGCGAACGCCCCAGCGCGCTTACCACTCCGGCCGTCACCGTCGACTGAAATCCATATGGATTGCCGATTGCGACCACCAGTTGTCCCACACGCAGCGCCTGCGAATCGCCGAGTGCGGCGACGATCAGGCCAGGCTCATCGACTCGCGGCTCGTCGATGCGGATCACGGCAAGGTCGCTGGCCGGGTCGTCGCCGATGGCGCTGGCGGGCAGGCGGCGTCCGTCGGCGAGAGTGACCTCAATGCGGCGAGCGTCATGCACCACGTGGCTGTTGGTGAGAATCAAGCCATCCGGAGTGAATACAAATCCAGAGCCACCGCCGCGCCGCTCGCGTTCCTCTCCCGAGCGAGTGCGGCCCGCTTGATGTACTTCGATATTCACCACCGAAGGGCTGACGCGTTCGACTGCGCCGATGACCGCGCGGGAGTAGGCATCGAGCAGAGAATCATCGGTGGTCGAAGAACTCGCGAACGGGGCCGCTTGAAGCGGCTCATCCGACCATCCGCTGGCCTCGGGCTGGCTCAAGGCAGAGAGAACAGGCGCGGCGGACAAAACATTTCCAGCTTCTTCCAGGTTCATGCCAGATAGATGTCGGTCGATCTACTCGGGATTCATTGCGCTCGACGGGCAGAAAAAAACCGGGACCAAGGTTGGTCCCGGCATTGAGTTGGCAGGTTGCCCGGATAAACTTTGTGGTAGCTACTGCCGGACTGCGTCCGGCGGACAGCCGGGGGCGGCTGTCCCCACACAACACTTTTCTCTTACGCGGTTCTTCTTGGCCGGATCGTCAAATCCCGCACCTGGGTCAGGATGCTCGACATCTGCATCCCATTCAGTTGCGACACGAACGGCAGAATTTCCGCGATGAATTGATCTTTCATGAGTTCGCTGATCTCGTCCTGACGGTTCTTTTCGCCGCCGCTGAGCAGTTCGGGCACGGTTACCTCCAGTGCGCGCGCCAGCCGTTCCAGGGAAGACAGCGTGGGCGTAGCTTTTTCGTTTTCGATTTTCGAAACGTAGGTTCGCGGCACAGACATGCGTCCTGCCAGTTGCCGCTGGCTCAATCCACTGCGCAGGCGCAGCGAGCGGATTGAGGTTGCCAGGTTCAGATGCCCGCGGCCCATCCCGGGCATCGGCATCATTACCGGCGGCGCAAGCACCACGGGTTCAGGCTCGGGCTCCTCGTCCAGGGACGAGTGGCAGCGCCTGCAATTGTTATTGACCGTACGGAATTGAACCAGCAGGCAGTGATCGCAACGAACGACCTCCCTAGAATCTACCGGGGCAAGAGTCGTGGCCATCGGGTTGTGGGAGTGCCAGAGCGGGCTACTCCTTAAAGCTATGCAACAGAATCTAAATTGGGGGAAGAATTCGGCTGCAGGGACAATCTGCGGTACGTGCCCTGTGGAAGTCAAGGTTAAAATGCAGTAAGCCGTGAGTTTAAGCCACGAAGGCGAAAGTGAAGCGGCGAGATCCCGCAACAGACAGGGCAAATGGCATGATTGATCGCGAGAGCGCGTGGTGTTTACTAACTGAGTTCACGCAGTCGGAAAGTTTGCGCAAGCACGCGCTGGCGGTGGAAGCCTGCATGCGCGCCTGCTCACGCAAATTTCCGGATGGATCGGGGAATTCTGCAGCGGAACTTGGGTTGTCTGAAGAAGATTTGTGGGGCATCGTCGGACTGGTTCACGACTTTGATTACGAAAAGTATCCCAGCCTCGAAGACCATCCCTACAAGGGAAACGCGATTCTGAAGGAGCGCGGATGGCCGGAAGTGATCACAAGAGCCATCATGTCGCATGCCGAATACACCGGCGTCACGCGCGATACGCCGATGGAAAAAGCTCTCTTCGCCTGCGACGAGCTGGCCGGATTCATCACCGCCGTAGCCCTGATCAAGCCGGGCAAGTCGCTGGCCGAGGTGGATGCGAAGTCGGTGCGAAAGCGGATGAAAGACAAAGCCTTCGCCCGTAAGGTGAATCGCGACGACATCGTCAACGGTGCTGCCGCGCTGGGCGTCGATTTGGATGAGCACATTGCGTTCTGCATCGAGGCGCTGAAGGGAATCGCCCGCGAGTTGGGACTAGATGGGAGCGCGGCGAAGACGGACTGAACGCGAACAACCCGAGTCGAGTTCGGACTGACCTTACATTCACGAACGCTGCTTCGCGCCAGAGTCTCCCAACAACTGTCTATTGTTGATTTACGGGTTCGTCCATCGACTCTAGCCGCGCACTCCGCTATCTAAAGTTCCATCCTTCCGTCTAACGCGTGTCGAACGCGATCATGCTCGATCCGCAATGTCGTTCGCACATGCCAAGGAGCCCTCCAATGTCCCAAAGAAAAACTCTGCATCTAGTTTGGACCGCGAGCATACTACTCGCTTCCGCGGCACTGATCGCCTGCAATCAAACGAGCGGAAACACGACTACTGCTGCCGCGTCGGATGGAAAGTTGCCCATTACAACGCGCTCCGACGAGGCTCGACAGGAATTCCTGCAGGGGCGCGATCTCTCCGAGCGGCTGCTCGGGCAAGAGTCGTTACAGCACTTCGATAAGGCGTTGTCGATTGACCCGGAGTTTGCGTCGGCCGAGCTGGCTCGGGCTAACAATTCTCCTACGACGAAGGAGTTTTCCGAACATTTGAAGAAGGCGGTCAGCCTGGCTAATAAGGCTTCCGACGCGGAGAAGTTGCTGATTCTTTCGAATGAAGCTGGTGCCAACGGTGATACCGAGAAGCAGAAAAACTATCTGGAGAAGTTGGTGGCGGCGTATCCCAACGACGAGCGGGTGCAGTTCGCCGTAGGCACATATTATTTTAGCCAGCAGGAACTGGATGAGGCGGTGGCGCACTATAAGAAGGCAACGGAAATCGCTCCGAATTTTTCGCCCACGTACAACATTCTTGGTTACGCGTACCGGCAGCAGGGCGATTTCGCCGGCGCAGAACAGGCTTTCAAGAAATATGTGGAACTGATTCCGAACGATCCGAACCCTTATGATTCCTATGCCGAGCTGCTGTTGAAGATGGGGCGGTTTGACGATTCGCAGGCGCAGTACCGCAAGGCGCTGACGATTGATCCTCACTTCCAGCCCTCGCATTTCGGACTTTCGGCGGCATTGCTGTATGCCGGCAAAACCGATGACGCGCAGGCGGAGTTACAGAAGATGGCGGACCAGGCGCGGAATGACGGCGAACTGCGCACGGCTTACTTTGGGATGGCCGTGGTCGCTTCCGATGCAGGCAAATTCGACAAGGCCGTGCAGGTGATGGAAAAGGAATATGCGGTCGCACAGAAAACAAACGACGTCGCTTCCATGGCGGCCGATCTGCAAGCTGAGGGAAATATTCTTGCCGCGAAGGCGGACTATGTTGGTGCGCAAGGGCGTTTTGACCGGTCGTTCCAGATGATTCAGGCCTCGGACCAGTCGCAAGGGATTAAAGACAACGCGAAGTTGCTGCACGAATTCAATCTGGCGGGGATTGCGATCGGGAAAGAGGATTTCGCTTCGGCGAAGTCTCACGCCGAGGAGTTCCGCAAAGATGCGGAGGCCAGCAAGAATTCGGTGCAAATCAAACAGGCCCACGAGTTGACGGGAAGGGTTGCCCTGGGTGAAAAGGATTACGCCGAGGCTATTGCTGAGCTTGAGCAGGCGAATTTGCAGGATCCGCTCAACCTCTATCGGTTGAGCCAGGCGTATCGAGGCAAGGGCGATGCTGCGAAAGCACGAGATTATCTGGCCAAAGCCGCCGACTTCAATTCGTTGCCGATGCTTCGGTATGCCTTCATCCGGGCGAAGGCGCAGAAGATGGTGGCGCAGAACGGGTGAGAGCAAGGAATACTCGCGTGGGGACGGGCGCATTCGCCCGTGCGCCGGAGTTGTCTCGTCCGGTAGCTATCGGATTATTTCTGCCATCTTGCCGCTGGCGATCAGTTCTGAAAGACGGGCGAAGTCTTTATACATGACGCGGTCTTTGTCGACCGTCGGACACACCGACCGGATTGCCGTGTGTGCAGCCTGTCCGCGCCTCGAGGTTTTCAACGGCGCGAGGAAGTCGATGGCCTGGGCGACGGCCATGGCTTCAATCGCGAGCACGTTGCGCGTATTTTCGACGATGCGCTTCAACTTGTTTGCCGCCGTCATGCCCATGGAGACGTAGTCTTCTTTGTTGCCCGAGGTGGTAATCGAATCGACCGATGCGGGGTGTGCCAGGACTTTATTCTCGCTGACCAGCGCCGCCGCCGTGACCTGCGGCATCATGAACCCGGAATTCAGTCCCGCGCCTTGCGCCAGGAACGGCGGCAAACCTTCGCTCAGAGCGGGATTCACCAGGCGCTCGATCCTGCGCTCGCTGATGCCGGCGAGGGCGCTCAAAGCGATGGCCAGAAAATCCAGGGCAAAGGCCAGCGGCTCGCCATGGAAGTTCCCGCCGGAAATTATGTCGCCGGTGATGGAGGCGCTCGCTTCGCTCGCGGGACGGGCGAAGGCGCCCGTCCCTACACGAGCCGTGATGAATACCAGCGGATTGTCTACAGCCGAGTTTGCCTCGACCTCAAACACTTCGCGGCAATGGGCAAGGGTATCGCGCACTGCGCCGTGTACCTGAGGAATGCAGCGTAGAGAATATGCATCCTGGACCCGGCCGCAGTTGCGGTGCGATTCGCGAATCTGACTGCCTTCGAGCATCTTGCGCAGATTTGCCGCCGTCTTCATCTGTCCGGCGTGCGGACGCGCTTTGTGAATGCGCTCGTCGAAGGCGGCATCGGTGCCTTGCAAAGCATCGCAGCAAAGACCTCCCAAGACATCGGCGGAATCTACCAGCGTCTCGGCGGCCAAAAGCGACAGCGTGCCGACGGCCAGCATTCCTTGAGTACCGTTGATGAGAGAGATGGTTTCTTTGGCTTCGAGCACCAGCGGCTTGATCTGCGCTTGCTTGAGTGCGTCGGCGCTGGGAATTCGTTTGCCCGCTGCGTCGGTGCATTCGCCCTCGCCGATCGAGGCCAGCGCGAGATGGGCCAGCGGAGCCAGGTCACCGCTCGCACCCACGCTTCCTTGCGAAGGGACAAAGGGGGTAACCCCGCGATTCAGCATTTCGCACAGCGTATCGATGACGACCGCGCGAACGCCCGAGTAACCCTTGGCCAGCGAATTTGCGCGCAGGAGCATCATGGCGCGGACTTCAGCTGCAGCAAGCGGGTCGCCGACGCCGACTGCATGGGAGCGCACCAGGTTGACCTGCAGCTCATGAATCTGTTCGCCGACGATGCGCACGTCGCTCAGCTTGCCGACGCCAGTGGTGATGGCATAGGCAAGTTTGTTGTTGGCGACAATGCCATCGACGACGGCTCGCGCCCGGTCGACGGCCTCGCGAGCTTCGCCCGACAAAAGCACGGGCCGGCGTTCGGTTGCGACTTCGCGCACGGCTTCCAGAGTGAGATCGTTCCCGTTAATGTGAAGTGCGTTCAATTCGATTTCCTGTTTCGTTTGCCCACCGCCGCCCGAAACACTGTCAAATATTTCTCAGGCAACGCGGCGACCTTCATGTCCGAATCCGTGACAATATGCGTGGTCTCGCCTTCCGCCAGCAGCGCGCCGTCGGTCGCACGCCGCAACTCATAACCAAAGTGGACGACGGAGTCGCGCACGTTCAACAGTTGCGTGCGCACAAGAATTTCTTCATCGTAGCGAACCGGAAAGCGATAGCGGCATTTGGCTTCGGCGACGGCGATGAAGCGTCCATCTTTGCTTTCCATGTCTCGATAAGAGAAGCCGAGTTGGCGCAGCAACTCGACGCGGCCGATTTCGAACCAGATGAAATGATTGGAATGGTAAACCACTCCCATTTGATCGGTCTCCGCATAGCGTACGCGCAGCCGTGTTTCGTTGATTGCCGGATGCGTGACAGCTTGGGAATTCGAGTTCACTTGCCGCTCCACACCGGTTTGCGTTTTTCGAGGAATGAAGAGAGTCCTTCGCGAAAATCGGCCGTGGTGCGGATCGCGGCGTTCTCACGCACAGCGGCGTCGATCTGCGCATCCAGTTCGGCGCGCGCGTGATCGGTGAGCAGTTGCTTGGTCGCGCGCAGAGACGATGGACTGTTTTCCATCAACTGCGCCGACAGTTCGCGAGCTCTCTGCATCAGTTTTTCCGGAGCGACAATTTCGTTGATCAAGCCCATGCGCGCCGCTTCCTCCGCGCCGATAATCCTGCCGGTAAGCAGTAGATCGCGGGCATGTTTTTCCCCTACTTGGCGAAGAAGAAACGTGGAAACGATGGCAGGTACAAAACCGATGCGCACTTCGGTGTAGCCGAACTTGGCCTCAGGCACCGCCAGAGTGAAATCGCACAACAAAGCCAGCCCGGTGCCACCAGCAATGGCCGGCCCGTTCACCGCGGCAATCGTGACCTTCGGGAATTCGTAAAGCGAGCGGAAGAGACGGACCATCGTCTCCGAATCTCTCAGGTTTTGTTCTGGCGAGCGGCCAATCAGCGCTTTCAAATTCTCCAAGTCCATGCCGGAGGAAAAGGCCTTGCCTTCGCCGGTAAGAATCAGCACGAGCGCATCGGACAGTTCCACTTCCTTTAGCGCGCTCAACAGATCATCGATTAATTCGAAGCTGATGGCGTTGCGCTTTTCTGGACGGTTCAGCGTGATCGTTGCGATGCCGGAATCGTAGGTGAGTTGAATTGTTTTGTAATTCATTTCGTAGCTTCGCTAAGAGGAAATCAATCCGCCGAAATTAAATCGTCATCGTCATCGACGGAATTTGTGTAACGCGCGCCCATTTCCGCGGACGCGCGCAGTAACGTATCCAGTGGTTTCAACGGAGGTAACTCCGCGCCATGCGGCCTCAGGGTTTCAATCACTGTCTCGGTCGCAATGTTGCCTACCAGCGCATCTTGCGCAAACGGACAGCCGCCGAGTCCACCGATTGCCGAGTCGAAGCGGCGGCAACCGGCGTCGTAGGCTGCGAGAATCTTAGCGGTGGCGTGTTCGGGACGGCTGTGCAGATGCACGCCAATCTCAAGATAATCGTACTTCGTCATTACCGCGCCAACCAGTTCGCTGATCTGCGCTGGCGTTGCCATGCCGACCGTGTCGGCCAGGGAAATCATGCGGAGGTTGTCGACTTCCATCACCTCGATAGCTGCGATCACTTCATCAACGTTCCACAGATCGCCATAGGGATTACCGAAGGCCATCGAAATATAAACCACGACGTCGAGGGAAGCATCGTCGGCTTTCTTCTGAATCTTTTCCAATTCTTCGAGCGCAGCTTCAGCGGACTGATTCTGATTCTTGCGCAAAAAAGTTTCAGAAATTGAATAGGGAAATCCGAGCGTGTGAACCGTCTGCGTGTCGATCGCCCGCTGCGCGCCCTTTTCGTTGACCACGATGCCGATAATCTCCACGTCGTCGGGCGGATCGAGTTCTTTCAAAACTTCCTCCGAGTCCGCCATCTGTGGTACGGCCTTCGGCGAAACGAAGGAGACTGCATCGATGTGCTTGAATCCTGCGCTGATCAAAGCTTGCATGTAGGCGCGCTTGATGTCAGACGGAATCCGTCCCTTTAGCCCTTGCCAGGCATCGCGGGGACACTCAATAAGCTTCACGGCGTTGGACATATTGAATCAGAATATTGAGCCATTGAGTGATTGAGCGATTGCCAAGAAGCGGAGCGAAGAAGTTCAATCACTCAATGACTCAATCTCTACGTTTGCAGCACTCCCACCTTGAACTCCGGCACGTCTGGATTCAGCGCTGCGGCTTCCAAAGCCTGTGCGATGGCGTCGCGCGTCTCGATAGGATCGATGATCTTGTCGATCCAAAGGCGGGCTGCGCCGTAACGCGGATCAGTTTGCTCGTCGTACGTACGCTTTGTCGATTCGAACAATTCCTTTTTTTCTTCCTCGCTTAGCTTTTTGCCGTCGCGTTCTAATTGCTTGACCTTTACTTCGACCAACGTTCCGGCTGCGGCATCGCCGCCCATCACGGCGTACCGAGCGGTTGGCCAGGCAAAAACGAAGCGCGGATCGAACGCTTTGCCGCACATCGCATAATGTCCCGCGCCGAACGATCCTCCTACAATCACCGTAATCTTCGGTACCACGGAATTCGATACCACATTCACCATCTTGGCGCCCGCTTTGATGATGCCGCTCCACTCGGCGTCGCGGCCTACCATGAAGCCATTCACGTCATGGAAGAAGATGAGGGGAATCAGATTCTGATTGCAGTCCATGATGAAGCGCGCGGCTTTCTCGGCCGATTCGGTATAAATGACGCCTCCGAATTCGATTCGCTTGTGGCCTTCATGATCGGTCTGCTGGGCGTGCAGTTTTTGGTTGGCGACAATGCCCACGGCGAAGCCACCGATGCGTCCGTAGCCGCAGATTAGGGTCTTTCCATATTCCGGTTTGTATTCGTCGAAGCGGCTGCCATCGAGAATGCGCGCGAGAATCTCTTTCATGTCGTAGGGGCGTGCGGATGAGGAATCGTAAATGCCGTAAATTTCCTCAGCAGCCAGCGCGGGCTCGACCGGCTTCTTGCGATCCCATGGAGACTGGCGGCGGTATCCCCATTTTTCGACGATGGAGCGAATGCGCGCCAGGCAAGCCTTATCGTCCGGTTCACGGAAATCGACCGTGCCGCTGATGCCGGCGTGCATCGCCGCACCGCCCAGCTCCTCCGCCGAAACTTTCTGTCCAATCGCGGCCTGCACCAGCGCCGGTCCAGCCAAAAATAATCCGCTGCCGTCAGTCATCAGAACGTGATCGCACATTACCGGCAGGTAGCCGCCTCCAGCCACGCACATGCCCATGATGGCCGCGGTTTGTGGAATGCCCAGCGCTGACATGACGGCGTTGTTGCGAAAGACGCGGCCGAAGTCGTCGGTGTCCGGAAAAACGTCCTCCTGCAGCGGAAGAAATACGCCCGCGGAATCCACCAGATAGATGGTTGGAATGTGATTCTCGATCGCGATGTTCTGTGCACGAATTACCTTTTTCGACGTCATCGGGAAAAAAGCGCCCGCCTTTACCGTAGCGTCGTTCGCAATGATCATCACCATGCGGGTGTGAATGCGCGCCAGGCCGGTGATCACGCCGGCCGCTGGAGCGCCACCCCATTCCTCATACATCCCGTGCGCCGCGTAAATTCCCAACTCGAAGAAAGTTCCAGGATCGGCGAGCAAGGCAATCCGCTCGCGGGCGGTGAGTCGGCCTTTGGCATGCTGATTCTCGATCGCTTTGGGTCCACCGCCCTCGCAGATTTTTTCGCCTTCATTGCGCACCTGCGACATGAGATCGGCCAGAAAACGCATGTTGGCCTCGAAGCGCGCCGAGGTGGGATCGACCTTTGTCGTCAGGACGTTGGACGCCTGAGACGAAGCAACGGCGGGAGCTTCAACGCGATCAGCCATGGGTGAGAGAGCGGACTGTTTACGGTATACCACTCCGGCGGGAGCGCGCAACGGAGGGTAGCAGGTCTGGGGAACAGGTCTCGGGTCTCAGGTGTTGGGTCTCAGGATTGTTTTTTCATGGCTAGCTTAAAGACGAGCCCAAGACCTAAGACCGGAGACCTATTGCCTTCGCTCCAGCCACTCAGCCAGCCGACAGCCATCCTCCTCGAGCAGGAAGGTTCCTGTCCTGAAGCTCTCGCCGAAGATGCGGTGCGATTCTTTGTCGCGCGCGGCACGGGTGATCCACTGCTTGCCGACCTCGTACTGAGCGGCGGTGAACCACTTTTGCGGCAGCACTTCCACCAGCCCGGCTTGCAGGTAAACAACAAAAAGCGCGAACGCCGGATCGTCCGCACTCATCGCTTTATAGCTCGTGGGAACGATAAGTTCGTCGATGGTTGCGAGGTCCGCGGGAACCTCAATCTTGTGCATGCCCGGGGTTAGCGAGAGCGGAACTTCAAAGTCTGCGACCGGCGCGCTTGTGGCGAAGATGCGATCCGAAGACTGCTTGAACCAGCCAGCAATCTCAGCCAAGTCAAAGGCTTTCAGTTGATCAACTTCGAACGCTGCGAAGCGGAGGTTGCGTCCTTCCGGACACCAGATTCCCAGCGAGTGCGGTGTCGCAAGAAAGGGCCGGCAATATGTGTTGAGTGCCAGCCGAGGCTTGTCCGGTTCATGCTCCGGCGCAAGCGTGACCAGATACGCAAGCGGACCCTGCTCGCCGTGGTGAGTCCAAACAAAATTCTGCCCCGAGGGAGAATGAAAGGCAGGAAAGGTCTTCCAGTACCATGGCGCCGGGCCAACGATGCGATCAAGTTGTTGCCGAATGCTGGTGAGATTGGGTGTGGGCATTAGAGGAATTGAGCGATTGTGCGATTGAGTCATTGAGCGATTGAAAATCCTGAGCTGTGCAATCGAACAATCAGCCGATCACTCAATCGTTCAATCAACTGGGCACGCCCGCGCCGTTCACATTGGCCCGGATGAATTTGACGATGTCATCCATCGCAGTGCCCGGTTGAAAGATCGCCGCTACGCCAAGTTTTTTCAGGGCAGCGATATCCTGGTCAGGGATAATCCCGCCTACCAGCATGAGAACATCATCCATCTTGTTTTGCTTGAGCAGGTCCATGACGCGGGGGACGATAGCATTGTGGGCGCCGGAAAGAATCGACAAACCGATTACCTGCACATCTTCCTGCAGCGCCGCGCTGACGATCATCTCCGGCGTCTGACGCAGGCCGGTGTAAATCACTTCCATGCCGGCGTCGCGCAACGCGCGCGCAATCACCTTGGCGCCGCGGTCGTGACCATCGAGGCCGGGCTTGGCGACGAGCACGCGAATCTTGAGGTCAGCCATCGCCACTCATTTAATCACAGAGACCGCATGGGAGCTACACACAAGCTCGCCCGGTCGTTCTTATCCTTATGGCTAAAGCGTCTTCGTATCGAGACTCTGCCATAAATACCAGCACGCCACGGTGCGGTAAGGTTCCCAGCACTTGGCGATCTTCTCCATCTGCTCGGGGCTGGGAAGCGTGATCTTTATCTTTGGACTCTTCTTTTTTACAGCCGCAGATTTCTTCGATTTCGCTTTCGAGGATTTTTTCGCGCTTGCCGCCTTAGCCTTCTTTACTTCGAGATAGTGCTTGTACATCGCCATCCGGATTCCAAAGTCACCTGTGGGCAGCACGTTCTCGCGATTAAGCGTAAACATCAGAAACATCTGCGCGGTCCACACGCCAATGCCTTTGACCTGCGTCAAATGTTCGATGACCTCGTGGTCGGGCAATTCCGGCAGACGCACGAAATCGAGCCGTCCCACCGCGGTCTTTGCCGCCAGATCTTTCAGATAGGCTGATTTCTGTTTCGACAGTCCAGCGCTGCGCATTTGCTCATCGCTCAGCTTGAGGATGCCCTCCGGTGTAAGCGGCTCCCCGGCAAGCGCAGCAAATCTGTTAAAGATCTGAACTGCAGCCTTCCCATTCAGTTGCTGGTAAACAATTGCCTCCGCCAGGCTGTGAAACTCCGGCCGCCCCATGCGCATGCGGCATGGGCCAATGCGCTCAATGATCGCCCGCATGACCGGATCGGATTTCTTGAGATGGGCAAGAACCTTTCGCATGGCCTATACATTTACCATAAAAAGCTAGCCGAAGCGAATAAAAAACGAAACTCGACTTCAGCGCCAGGCTTCGGCCACCGGCCACTGCGCTTACTGCGCCTTTTTCACCGCAATTCCCATCACTTCGAATCTTGCGCCGCGCACTAAACTCGCAGCTCCCAGAAACGCTCGCGCAGGAAAATCGCTGTGGAAGTAGGTTTTATAAACGGCGTTGAAGGTGTCGTAGAGCTTTAGGTCTGTGCAGAAAATCTGCACGGAGACCACGTCGTCCATGGTTAGGCCGGCAGACTCAACCGTTTGCTTGACACCGTCCATCACCAGGTGCGCCTCGTCTTCCGCGCTGGCAGGCGGCGCTTCCGTCTTCGCATCGAGTCCGATGTGGCCTGCGATGTAAAGCGTGTTGCCAACCAGCACGCCATCGCTGAAAGGAAGCGCTTTTGTAGCGGCTGATCGCGGTTTGACGATGTACTTGCGGTCCGCCGCGCTTGCCGCCACGCAACATACAAGAAGCATTAAGAGCCCGATCATTTTATGCAGTCTCATTCGATTGTCCTCGTTGCTGAATTGAAACGCTGGATATGCAGGGTAACACCGTCAGCGGAAGGCAGCTACCAACATTCCTCCAAGCCCTCCGCCCAACACTACCCAGGCCGGATTGATCTTCCACTTCAACAAAACGCAAGCGCCGTCACGGGGATTCACGCCCGCCATCAGAGCCACGGCGAGCCGCGGGCTTGCCAAAACTGACCGCCCAGCTTGAGAAACAGTAGGCCATAGCGCTCGACGGTTAAGCTTTGCGCACTTGGAGCAGCAGACGATTTAGTAGACGGGGGAAAGCGAGAGTTGTAGCGCGATTTTATTTTGAGAAGCATCCGGTCGCGACCGAAGTCTAGCCCCTAGCCTTACGTGCCGGAAGCTGGAATCCGATGCGGTCCCTCGGCGGATCTTGGGGAGTCATAAGCTCTTTGATCGCTTCGATCAATTCTTGGATGACGGAATCGTGGGTATCTAATCGAGTCTCCAATTCGTCAATCTTTCCAGCCAGCCGCCGGTTCGTGGCAAGCATCTCGCGCAAGCGAACAAAAGCACGGACAACAAATACGCTCATCTGCACGGCTCGCTCCGAATTGAGCACGGTCGCCGCCATGATTGCTCCGTGTTCAGTGAACGCATATGGCGCATATCGGCGTCCACCATGGTTCTTTGAGGTCACAGTTTGTGACCTCAAAAGTTCGTGCTCTTTGGTGGTAAGTTGAAAGACAAAATCCGAAGGGAACCGTTCTCGATTGCGCTTTATTTGCTGATTGAGAACTTTCACCGGGACACCGTAGAGTTCAGCAATGTTAGCATCGAGAATCACTCTTTGGTGGCGAAGAAATAAAATGCGAGATTCGACCGCGAAAGTTATCGTCCCTCGGCGCTTCGGCATTCGAAGCAACATTGTACTTTTTGGCTTTTTCATTTGAGGTCACAAGTTGTGACCTCAATCATAGACCGGCTTACCTAGGCAATCTCACCATGTTTGCTGCAAACTGCGGTCTCATTCCCGTTCTGATCCGTTGGATTGAAGCCTTTCACAGTAAGGCATCCCGGGGTAATCTCAAGAACTAGTGTAAAGTCGGGTCGGCTCCATGCGCCGACTACAAAATCTTTTCGGAGGGAAAAACTATGTCGGCTTTGACCGTGGGCACCAAAGCACCCGGATTTGAATTAAAAGCGATGGATGGCCGGACCTTCTTACTCCGAGATGAACTGGCGCACGGGCCGGTGATGCTGGCGTTTTTCAAAGTATCCTGCCCAACCTGCCAGTATGCATTCCCGTTCCTCGAGCGTCTGCATCGAGCTTATGGACACCATGCCTCTGGAAACCAGAGTGTGACTCTGGTTGGGGTATCACAGAACGATCCCAAGCAGACCGCTGCCTTTACCAAAGAGTTTGGTGTGACGTTTCCGGTGCTGCTCGACGATCGGGAAACGTATCGCGTCTCGAATGCCTATGGCCTGACCAATGTGCCGACCGTGTTTTGGATTGCTCAGGACGGCGAGATCGAAGTTTCCAGTGTCGGCTGGGTGAAGGCTGAGTTCGCGGAGATCAATCGTAAGATGGCTGACTCAGGAAAGATCGCTGCGGTCACGGTTTTCAAGCCTGGTGAAGACGTTCGGGATTTCCGCGCCGGTTGAGGCTCGAAGAATTGATCCCGCGGTTCGCGGGGCTCAGATCGGGGACTCATGACATTGGTTTCGAAACCAAGGCGGCGCGAATGGTTTCCAGCGAACGAAAGGCCACTTGCCTACCGTACACTCGGACAATCGTCTGAAGGCCTACGGAAAAGCTGGCCTACCGTGCCGTTAACCCCCCTCTACGTTTACGACTAAACTCATGGTGTCCATTACAATTCCCCCAAATCAAATACTGGCGATTTTGTAGGCTCAACTATTCCAAACGCGTTTTGAGGGGAAGACACTAGCCTTATGCGAGCGATCCTTACCAGGGGTGTCCTGACGTGTGTCATCGCGACTCTGAGCCTATCGGGCTGGGCGGCGGAGGGATTCTTTGCCGAGCCAGCCGCGACTTCTGCTGCGCCGGCGCCTGCCGCAAAGCACGAAGTTGTATCGGCGCGTCTGCCCGGCGCTGCTTTTGCCGCAATGGAAACCATCAATCCAGAACACATTCGCTGGCATGTTCGCTATCTCTCGCACGACTTGCTGGAAGGGCGTGGAACAGGACAGCGTGGCGGCGATATTGCCGCCGAATATATCGCGACACAATTTGCCGAGTATGGATTGAAGCCCGCAGGGGAGAACGGATCGTATTTACAAAAAGTGCCGCTCGTCGGAATCACGACGCTGCCGGAGACACGGTTTTCGCTGGTTCCCAAGCAAGGCGCGGCGATGAACTTGAAGCCGCTCGAAGAATATGTTGCCTACGACCGTACGCAGCAGCCGGAGTCGGATGTCGACGCCGACATAATCTACGTGGGCTACGGCATCGAAGCTCCGGAATATAACTGGGACGATTACAAAGGGGTGGATGTGCGCGGTAAAGTGCTGCTTATGCTGGTGAACGAGCCGCCATCCGACGATCCGAAGTTTTTTAAGGGCAAGGCGCTTACCTACTATGGGCGCTGGACCTACAAATACGAAGAGGCAGCGCGCAAGGGCGCGGTGGGCGTGATTCTGGTTCATAGAGACGACATGGCGAGTTATGGTTGGGAAGTGGTGCGAAACTCGAATTCAGGGGAGCATTCGTATGTGAAGCTCGAAGGGCCCGCGCTGCAGGTTGCGTCCTGGGTGCATCTGGATGTGGCGAAAAAGCTCGCAGCAACGGCGGGCATGGATCTGGACAAGATGATGATGGATGCGCGCTCGCGCGAGTTTCGCCCAGTGACTCTTGGAGTGAAGTTGAAGGCGCACATGGTGAGCAAAGTGCGGAATTTTGACTCGAACAACGTGCTGGCCATGCTGCCCGGTTCCGACCGAAACATGAAGGGTGAGGCGGTGATGTACACCGCGCATTACGATCACTTTGGCATCCGCCCTGAAATGCCTGCGGGCAACAACATCTTCCACGGCACTGCTGACAACGCCACGGGCTGCGGCATTTTGCTGGAGGTGGCGCGGGCGTTCAGCGTCGCCAAAGACCGGCCAGGACGCTCGATAATTCTTGCGGCGGTCACGGCCGAAGAGCAAGGACTACTGGGGTCGGAATATCTGGGCAAGCATCCGCCGGTTCCAGCAGGGAAGATTGCGCTCGATCTGAATTATGACAATGTACTGCCTCTCGGAGCGCCACAGGAAGTCGAAGTCTCGGGTGCGGAGCGGACAACTTTCTATCCGTGGGTACAGGCGACCGCGAAGGATTTCCGCTTGGCGATTCGACCGGAAGCTTTCCCGGAGCAGGGAACTTACTACCGCTCCGATCATTTTAGTCTGGCGCGCGCGGGCATTCCATCATTCTCGATCGACCAAGGCGTGAAGTTCAAAGGTCACGACGAGGCTTGGGGACGGGCCCAGGAGAAAGAGTTCGTCGAAAATCGCTATCACCGGCCGAGCGATGAGTACCATCCAGAAATGGATTTTGTCGGGGATGCAGCCGTGGCACGGTTCGGATTCGCTCTGGGGTGGGAGGCGGCTAGCCTTACTCGTCTTATTGGTTGGCAAAAGGGCGATGAGTTTGAGGCGGCGAGAGTGAAGAGCCAGTGAGCTTGGTACTCGTATCGGGCAAACTTGAAGTAGGCCGCGTTTTCTTTTCATTGGGTTCGCGCGGGCTACCCGAACCAAAACAATCAACAATCAAAATTCAACAATCAGCAATTCCCGCTCTACGTCTTCGCGACTCCGTGGTGAAATGAATTTCCCATGGCAAAGCGCGTGAGCGTCGATCGCTCGTTGTTTACTGTGACCATGCTGCTGGTGTTTGTGGGGCTGGTCATGGTTTTTTCGGCCTCGGCGGTGATGGCGCGGGAGCGCTTTGGATCGCCGTATGCATTCTTGCTGAAACAGTTAATCTGGGCCTCGGCGGGACTGGTCGCAATGGTCATCACAATGAGGGTCGACTACCGCCGCTACCGGCATCCGGCACTGGTGTTTTCGTTCTTAGGGTTGACCACACTGCTGCTCATTTCGGTTTTCTTTCTGGACCGTTCCCACAATACTCACCGCTGGATTCACGCGGGAGGATTTTCGTTCCAACCCTCCGAGCTTGCCAAGCCGGCGCTGATTCTGTTTCTCGCGTATTTCCTCGAAAGCCGGTCGAGGGCTGTGCCTGCTTCAGGATCAAGCTCCATGCTGGGTTCGACGCCGAACTTCTTAGACGACTGGCGCAACACGCTCTTGCCCGCCGCCACGCCGGTTGCAGCGTTGCTGGGGCTGATCGTGCTGCAACCCGACCTGGGTACTGCCATTGCCTGTGCGGGTGTCGCGGCGTGCATCTTTTATGTGGCGGGTCTTCGGCTGCGATATTTCGGATACGCGTTTGGAGCCTCGCTGTTGCCGCTGTATTTCCTGATCTTTCATGTGAGCTTTCGGCGCGACCGTATTCTGGCCTTTATGAATCCCTATGCCGAGCGGCAAAAGGCGGGGTTTCACCTGATTCAATCTCTGATCGCAGTCGGCACCGGCGGGATCACTGGAACCGGTTTGATGGAAGGGAAGCAGAAACTTTTTTATCTGCCCGAGCCGCACACTGACTTTATTTTTGCCGTGACCGCGGAAGAGCTGGGGCTTGTGGGTGCGATGTTTGTCGTGACGCTGTTCGCCATCTTTCTATGGCGCGGGATGCGGACATCGTGGCGAACGGAAGATTTGTTCGGAAGATATCTCGCGGTGGGAATTACCACGATGGTGGTTCTGCAGGCATTCATCAACATCAGCGTGGTGCTGGGCATGATGCCGACCAAGGGCATTCCGCTGCCGCTGGTCTCGTACGGCGGCTCGTCTCTGTTTGTGACGCTGGCATGCGTAGGGGTGCTGCTGAATATTACGAAGCAAACGGAATGAAGACATTGAGTCATGGAGTGATTGAACAGAGCATCCGATGACTCAATGACTCAATGACTCAATGACTCAATGACCCAATGACTCAATCGCTCAATCATTTATAGTCACTTCATGCGGGCCATTCTGGCGGGCGGCGGGACCGGAGGACATGTGATCCCGGCGCTGGCCATCGCCAACGAACTCAAGAAAAGTTATGCCGCCGAGGTGCTGTTCATCGGGACGGCGCGCGGAATTGAGAACCGCCTGGTACCGGCGGCTGGATATCCGCTGCAACTGGTGCGGGTGGGGGCGCTGAAAAACGTAAGTTTTATGACGCGTGTGAAGACCGCATTCGATTTGCCGCGCGCAGTCTGGGATGCGGGCCGCATGTTGAACGAATTCGCTCCGGATGTGGTGATTGGCGTGGGGGGATATGCCTCCGGGCCGGCGATGCTGGCGGCGGTGGTCAAACATGTTCCGACGCTGGCGTTTGAACCGAACGTGGTTCCGGGATTTGCGAACCGGGTGGTGGCACGATTTGTCTCCGGGGCCGCGGTGCACTTTGAAGAGACGGCGAAATATTTTCGGCACGCGGAAGTTACTGGCGTACCGGTTCGGCAGGCATTTTTTGATATCGCGGTTCTAGATAATAAGGAGCGCGGCGGGACGCCGACTCTGCTGGTCTTCGGCGGAAGCCAAGGGGCGCACGCGATCAACGACGCGATGATCCGATGTCTGCCGGAGTTGCGCCGGCAGGCGCCGGGCATTCACATCATTCATCAGACCGGCGAGCGTGATTATAATGACGCGCTGGCTGCGTATCGGAATCTGGGTGAGTCGGCGGAGGTTTCGAAGTTTATCGAAGACATGCCGGCCGCGTTCGCGCGCGCTGACTTGGTGGTATGCCGGTCTGGCGCGAGCACGGTCGCGGAGATCACGGCTGCGGGAAAGCCTGCGATCTTCGTGCCATTTCCTCGGGCGGCCGATGATCATCAGCGCGTGAATGCGGAGGCGCTGGCGCGCGAGGGAGCAGCGGTGGTTGTCGAGGAATCGAAACTGCAGGGAGTCTGGCTGGCGGAGACAATCGCGGCGCTGTTAAATGATCCGCCGCGGTTGCAGGCGATGAGCGAGGCGGCGCGGAGTTTGGCGCATCCGAATGCGGCGCGGGATATTGCGGCGATGGCGGTAAGGGTGGCGGGGATCGATGAATTTGGTAATTGAGTAATCGGGTAATTTAGTAATTTGTATTTCGTTGTAACCAGCGCCAAATTACCCAATTATTAAATTACAAAATTGCTCAATCTCCTGACTTATGTTTGCCAAGATTCAGCAGATACATTTCGTAGGGATCGGTGGGATCGGCATGAGTGGGATTGCCGAGGTATTGCTCAATCTCGGCTACAGAGTTTCGGGATCGGACCTGAAGAGTTCCACTGTTACGCAGCGGCTGGCTGGCCTGGGCGCGGCGGTATTTGAAGGTCATCGCGCCGAAAATATTGCCGGAGCCGAAGTCGTCGTGACGAGTACCGCGATTGCGGCGGAAAATCCTGAGGTCGTCGAAGCTCGCAAACTGCATGTGCCGGTGATTCAACGGGCCGAGATGCTGGCGGAGTTGATGCGGTTGAAGTATGGCATTGCCATCGCCGGAATGCACGGCAAAACGACCACGACTTCCATGGTCGCAGCAGTGCTGGCTGCGGGCGGCATCGATCCTACTGTGGTGGTTGGCGGGCGCGTCGATGCGATGGGATCGAATGCGCGCCTCGGAAAATCGCAATATCTGGTTGCAGAAGCGGATGAGAGCGACCGGTCGTTTCTGAAACTCTCGCCAATTCTTTCAGTGGTGACCAACATCGACCGTGAGCACATGGATTGTTACCGCAATATGCGTGATGTGAAGAAGACGTTTTTGGAGTTCATGGACCGCGTGCCGTTCTACGGCATGGTTGTGGTGTGCAATGACGATCCGATACTGCGGCGGTTGCTGCCGGAGGCGCAGCGGAGGACGGTGACGTATGGCACGAAGCGCGGGTCAGATTTTCTGATCAGGTTGGACACGAATGCCGCGGTCAATGTGCCCGGCGATGGCCAGCCGTTGAGCCGGTTTCGCGTGAGTTATCGCAAGAAAGATCTGGGTGAGTTCACGCTGCATGTGCCGGGAGTGCATAATATCCTGAACGCGACTGCGGCGATTGCCGTGGGCGTAGGTTTGGAGATTGGCGTCGAAGCGATCCGATCCGCGCTCGATCAGTTCCGCGGGGTTGACCGGCGGTTTCAACTCCGCGGGCGCGTGGCCGGCGTAAGCGTGATCGACGATTACGGACACCACCCCACCGAAATCAAGGCTACGCTGGCGGCGGCACGGCAGTGCGGGTTTCGCAAGGTTCATGTGGTCTTCCAGCCGCACCGCTATACGCGTACGCGTGATTTGCTAGAGGACTTCACCACGGCCTTTGGTGATGCGGATTCGCTTTTCGTTCTCGATATTTATGCGGCGAGCGAAAAGCCGATCGAGGGCATCAGCGGGGAAGCTTTGGCACGGACGATCCGCGACAATGGAGCACGAACCACACAGTACGCGAGTTCGTTCGCGGATGCGGTGAACTCAGTGGCGGCGACGGCCCAGGACGGAGACATGATTCTTACCCTGGGCGCGGGCAATGTGTCGCAGTTAGGGCCAATGATTTTGGAGAGGCTGAAAGAGGTGCGGTCGTAGGTGTTGGGTCTTAGGATTTGAGCGTTTTGCGCCGATGGTAGCGCTGATACTGCGATGAAAACAGTGCGAGTGCAGGTTAGGATCACTCCGTCGTAAGGGATCGACTGCGCAGAAAGCAATAAAGGCCGGCGTTAGCGTTGCAGAGTTGGTGCGCACGCGCTGCGAAGGCTCGTCTGCCGGGAGGAACAGGTGGTTGCCGAACGGGCCATGCAACTTCGCCGGTGAAAAGGAACCAAGGTCTCGTCTACGAGCCGGCTGGTTTACTGATGAGCTGACCGGGGAGGTTGGCTTTCCATCACCACGCGCAGAATGCGGTTAATGCGGGTCTGGTAGCCCTTGCCATGGGCTTTGAGCCAATCGAGCACGTCCGCATCGAGACGGATTGTCAGTTGTTTTTTCTCTGGGGGCCAGGCCGTCGTGGCCTTCTTGAGAAATGTCTTGTCCAGCGGCGGAATGTCTGAATAGTTAATATCGGCTTGTTTCATGCGGTCAATTCGTGCCAAGTCGCTTTTGATAGATTTTTTGTTCACGCCGGTTCCCCTTCCTCATGGAAATGATGCGCGTCCCCTCGTCGCGTGGTGCATGGGCTATGACCACCAGACGTCCGGCCAGCAAGCCTAAAGTGACGAGCCGCTCTTCCCCGTAAGCAAAACGGTCGTCTTCGAAGGTGACGCAAGGTCCGGAAAATACTTGCTCGGCATCCTCGAAATTGAGGCCATGCTTGGCGAAGTTCTTCCGATTCTTCGCCTCGTCCCATTTCGTACTTCATGTTGGTTCATTTCCTAATGTAATGCTTTTTGTAGTTACGCACAAGGAGCGTTTAGCTTCATAATTTCCGTGGTACCTCCTGAAAATGATAAAAGAAACAGAACGTAGCCATGAAAGATGATGGCGCGGTTACCAGGAAGCGGGAACTTTGCCGCTGTCCATTCCGTATCTTCGATTGCTAACGGATTGGGACGAGGTCCGTCCAACTTGCCAGAAGGGGTATGGCGATGAAATCGATGCAGGGATGGGGATGGTTGGCGGCTGGGGTTCTGGCGCTGGGATTGAATGGGATTTATCACGACGGCGGCGCGGCATGGGCCCGCCGGAATGTTGGTCAGGTCATCGAGCGAATCGAGAGCCGCACTGGTCCGGTGCTTGCTCTGGCTGTGGGACGAGCTGATTGGTTCTTGACACAGGCCAAAATCACCGCCGCGCAGGAGCAAACCGCGTCCTGCCGCGTCGCCACCGCTGTCGCGCGCTTCCAGACGAAGATGGCTCGAAGCCAGACGCGCATGGCTAGGGTCGAGGCGATGTCGGCGCGGGAAGAAGCCGCCTTTGCTCGAATCGAGGCGAACCGGGCGCGGATTGAGGCTCAATTGGCTCGCGCACGCTTTGAGCCCGCGATGTTTAATTCTGTGGTGTGCCCGCGAGTGCGGGTGAAGGTTCCGCGGATGCAGATCTCGGCTCCGCTCGTGCATGTCGATCTGGGGTCGATGTAAGCGAACTTCCTTGACTTTTTCCTAATGATGGCGGGTGCGGGAATATCCGCATCCGCTTTTTCGTTGTTGGAGTTGGAATGGAGCGGCCGGGCTTCGCCCTGGCCGGACAGCCGAGGCGGCTGTCTCCACATGATTCGTGCCCTCATGCCGATGATGCCCAATGCGATTCCTCACTGTGAAAAACTCCAACATTTTGTCTATCTCAAACTTGAAAATAAAGTTATAGTTTGAGTGCTCAGCGATTCCTCTACGACAACTGACCTGAATTGATGGCGCGGAAGTCCGGCAGCACCATCTTGCAGGAGGAGTTGTACCCACCCAGCGCCTCGCATGTGCGCGAAGACAGTGCGCGCGAGGAGATTGATGACGCGCGCCTGATCGACTTGGATTCGAGCGAGGAATCTCCTTTCTTGCGCGGGCAAAAGCGCGTCTCCGCCCGGCGAAGTTCTCTTCCCAAGAAAACCGCAAACCGCTTGCTGTGGTCTCTCGTAGCTGCCGCCGCATCTTGCGTGGCGGCGCTGGGCTTTGCCGCGCTTTATCGCTACGGCGAGCGCTCGTGGCGCTTTCGCGTGGAATCGAGCGACAACATCGAGATCACCGGCATGCAGAACGTCAGCAAGGCGCAGATCATGGAAGTGATGGGCGCCGACATCGGGCGCAACATATTCTTCATTCCTCTGGCGCAACAGAAGGCGCAACTGGAGCAGATTCCGTGGGTCGAGGCGGCCAGCGTAATGCGCTTTGTCCCGAACCGGCTGAAGGTTGAGATTCACGAGCGCACACCTGTCGCCTTCGCGCGGGTGGGACCGCGCATGTCCCTGATCGACGCGGGCGGCACGTTGATGGAGTTGACGCCCAAGCACAAATATTCCTTCCCGGTGATTCTGGGAATGAATCCGGGCGAGCCGCTCTCGACGCGAGCGCCTCGCATGAAAACCTATGGCGAGATGGTGCGGGAGTTGGATTCCGGCGGCGCGCGTTATTCGCAGGAGCTGAGCGAAGTGGATCTTTCGGATCTGGAAGACGTGAAGGTACGGGTGAACGATCCGGCGGGCGATGTGCTGGTGCACCTGGGATCGTCCGATTATTTGCGGCGCTACAAAATCTATGTAACCCACGCGCAAGGCTGGCGGCAGCAGTTTCAAAAGCTGGAGTCGGTAGATCTGCGCTACGACAACCAGATTATCGTAAATCCGGACATGGAGCGGGTCGCGAAGTCCGTGCCGTTGAGTCCAGCGGCGGCGAGGGCCGCGGTGGCCGCCGGAGTCAAGCCGGTGTCATTGCTGACGCGCATCGGGCCCAACGACCGGTCGGTCCCAAAGCCGGCGTTTGAGCTGACCCAGAAGAAACTCGATGCCAGCAAGAGCGGGGTAAGCGGAGCGATAAAAACTGCTCCAAAGACGAAGTGGAAGAAGCCTACGGCGAAGGCGAGTAAAGCGACCGCAGGGGCAAAGAAAGCAGTGTCAACGGGAAGGGCTGACGCTGCTGTAGAGAAGAGCGTGGCAGTGCGGAAGTCGAGTTCGCCGGCCGGTCATGAGCTTGCAGTGCGTCCGGCCGTAGATGCGAAAAAGACTTCGCCGAAACCAGCGGCAAAGTCTTCCGGCGGTGGTCAAAAGCCGAGTCCGGCGATTGCCAAGACTCAGACGAATCAGTATTCGGATTAGTAAAAGTTGATGTCGTAGCGGTGCGATTTTATTTGGAAATTGAGTTTCTAGGAATTCATAAAGATGGGGAACCAGCAAGGGAGCTTTTTAACGGCCATCGACGTGGGTAGCGCGAAGACGTGCGCGTTGATGGTGGAGGTAACCGACAGCGGAGTACGCTATCGCGGGCATGGCGTGGCGGAGTCGCGCGGCTCGCGCAAGGGCGTGATCGTAGAGCTCGACAAGGCAGTCACGGCCATTCAGAAGGCAGCGGAATCGGCCGAGGACGTGGCAGGCGCGGCTGTCGAGCACGCCATCGTGGGTATCGGCGGAGCGCATGTGCGCGGCGTCAATAGCCACGGTGGCATCAGCCTGGGCACTCGCCCGCGAGAGATTGGGCGCGACGAAATCAAGCAGGCAGTGGCGCGCGCCCGTGCGATTCCGCTTCCCGCGGATCGCGAGGTTTTGCATCTGTTGCCGCAGGAATTCATTCTCGACGATCAAGCGGGGGTGCACGATCCGCTGGGAATGATGGCGGCGCGGCTCGAGGTTCGAGTCCATCTGGTAACGGCAGCGGCGAGCGCGGCGCAGAACGTGATTACCGCAGTGAATCGCGCCGGCGTCCACGTGGATGACACCGTGTTCGAGCCGTTGGCAGCGGCCGATTCCGTGCTGCGGGCCGACGAGCGCGAGTTGGGAGTCTGCCTCGCGGACATCGGCGCGGGGTCGACCGAGTTAATCGTTTTCATCCAGGGAGCGGTCGCGTTTACGGGGGTGATTCCTGTGGGCGGCGACCATTTCACGAGCGATTTGTCGATGGGCATGTGTACGCCGCTGGCGGAAGCGGAAAAAATCAAGAAAGTTTACGGGAATGCGATCGTCACGCTGATTCCCGAAGGGAACGAAGTGGAAGTGCCGTCGGTCGGTGACCGGCCGTCGCGTTTGCTGCCGCAGAGGCTGGTTGCGGAAATTCTTGAGCCTCGTGCGCGTGAACTGTTTGAAATGATGCGCGAGAGCCTGCGGCAGAGCGGAATGTTCGACGCTTGCCTGGCAGGAATCGTTCTATGCGGAGGAGGGTCGAGACTGCCGGGAATTTTCGATGTGGCAGAGTCGGTGCTGCGGCGGGCGGTGCGGCTGTCCTGGCCTACGCCGCTGGCGAGAATGCCGGCAACGTTGGCTGAGCCGGAGTTTGCCACCGTGCTTGGCATGGTGAATTACGGACAGCGCGCGCAAGCGGCGCGCGGGTTTCAGGCGGATCGGTGGGGATCGAGATTGAAGGCGTTGTTAGTTGGGTGAGGAACGTAGGAAACGATCTAGACGTCGCAAGTGAAAGCAGGTTCCTCTCCGGGCTATCGCCCGGTTTGATTGCATAACGACGTTGGCTGGTCGCAGCGAGTAGATTGGTTGCGACAAACAAGACCAAGGCTCACTGAGAGGAGCCAACGTCATGCTGATTATAGGCTGTGATTTTCATCCGGGGT
>Ga0210394_10000575_pt1 | contig 74055 bp, 64 predicted proteins | sample IncBWC12MmetaG_FD_160121 | JGI IMG/M metagenome (GOLD analysis project Ga0210394, IMG submission 160121) | Forest soil microbial communities from Barre Woods Harvard Forest LTER site, Petersham, Massachusetts, United States - Inc-BW-C-12-M | ecosystem: Environmental > Terrestrial > Soil >... | reverse complement strand
ATTGTGGCAAACGATTATCGTCGGCGTTGCTAATGTCACCTTCACACTAGTCGCAATCCTCACGGTTGATCGGCTCGGCCGCAAGCCGTTGTTAATTGGGGGCGGCTTGGTGATGGCCGCGGCGATGATCACGCTTGGATTTCTATTTCAAGCCAAGGCTGTGGGCACCGTTGCACTGATCGCCGTTGTGGTCTATATCGCAGGATTTGCGTTGTCGTGGGGACCTGTGACTTGGGTGTTGCTGTCGGAGATGTTCCCCAATTCGATCAAGAGCAAAGCGTTGGCGATCGCAGTGGCAGCGCAGTGGATTGCTAATTTGCTCGTGTCCTGGTCATTCAAGGTCGTGGACGGCAATTCAACGCTCAATGCATCCTTCAACCACGGATTTTCCTACTGGGTCTACGGCGGAATGAGCGTGTTGGCCGCCGCATTTGTGTATTTTTATGTACCGGAAACCAAGCGCCGTACTCTCGAAGGCATTCAGCATCTGTGGTCGCCCGGCGAGCGCAGGCCGCCCGATTCCGCCGCCGCCGCGATACGCAATCCAGCGGCGATCAAACAACCTTCTGCGGGCTGACGGTAGTTGCAGCAGTGCGACGCTCTGATCGAGTTCTTCGGCGTCTGCCCGGGGCAGCGCCAATGAAAGTCGACCGAGCTCATCTGGTGCTTCGTCAAGAGGACACGGAGCTGACGCTGGATCCGGCGCGGGGTGGTGCGATACTGGAATTCAGCTGGCGTGATCGTCCCATTTTCCGGGCGACGCCTCGTAGCGCTGGCACTGACCCATTCTCACTGGCGTGCTTCCCCATGGTTCCCTACGCCAACCGCGTTGCGCACGGCGGCTTCAACTTTGGATCGCGCGCAGTGCATCTAAAGAGGAATTGGAGATCGGATCCGCACCCGCTGCACGGCCAGGGTTGGCGCTCGCCGTGGCACGTTTTTTCTGCCACAGCATCGAGTGCAGTGCTGAAGTTCGAAGGTGGCGCGGACGAATGGCCTTGGCACTATCTAGCGGAACAGCATTTGCAGCTGAGCCACGGTGCGTTGTCGATCAGATTGTCGATCGAGAACCTTGCGCAGTCACCAATGCCGGTGATGCTCGGACTGCATCCATATTTTTGTGACCCGGATCAGGCACAACTGCAGGCAAGCACCCCGAGGGTGTGGTTGACCGACCATGCGTCCCTGCCCACCGAAGAGGTCGACACACCGCTCGACTGGTCGTTCGATCGGGCAAGAGTGATCACGGCGGTGCCGCTCGATCATTGCTTTACGCACTGGAACGGTGCCGCAGTCATCCGGTGGCCCGATCTCAGTGTTTATATTAGGGCGACAAACTGCCGTTGCTTGCACGTTTATGCGCCATCGGGGCGCGGCTTCTTTTGCGTGGAGCCGCTGAGCGCAGCGGCCGGGGCACTTAATCGGAATCGCAACGAGGCGACAGTGGTTCCGCCGGGCACACGATTCGCGATTCAGGTCAGTTTTGCGGTCGGATCAGCCTGACGTGTTTCTCGGCATCGACATCGGTACCTCGAGCGTCAAGGCGGTGTTAGTCGACGAACGCGAATCGATCGTGGCGCAGGCAGCGATACCCCTCACCGTCGCGAGGCCGCGACCGATGTTCGCCGAACAGGACCCGCAGGATTGGTGGCTGGCGACTGTGGCCGCTATTGGCAGTCTGCCACCTGCTGCCCGTGCCGCGGTGTGCGCCGTCGGGCTCACCGGACAAATGCATGGCGCGACGCTGCTGGACGAGTCCGGGAAAATACTGCGTCCGGCGATTCTGTGGAATGACGGACGTTCGACGCTCGAATGCGGGGAACTGGAACGTCGAGAACCGCATTCGCGCGCGATCACCGGCAACATAATGATGCCGGGCTTTACAGCACCGAAGCTGCTCTGGGTGTCTCGCCACGAGCCGGAGGTCTTTGCGCGCACGGTACGCGTGCTGCTGCCGAAGGACTACGTGCGATTGAAATTGACTGGCGAGGCAGTGAGTGACCTGTCCGATGCGTCCGGAACCGGTTGGCTGGATGTGGGCAGACGGGATTGGTCCGACGAGATGCTCGCGGCGACCGGGCTCGATCGTTCGCATATGCCGCGGCTGGTGGAGGGGAGTGCACCCTCGGGAAGTCTGACGCCCACGGTGGCCGAGCAATTGCAGTTGCCGCCGGTCGTCGTCGCCGGCGGAGCGGGTGACAATGCCGCAAGTGCGGTGGGCATGGGCGTCATCGCGCCTGGTCAGTCATTCCTGTCGTTGGGCACATCGGGAGTCTTGTTCGTGGTGACGGACCGATTTCGTCCTAATCCGGACAAAGCGGCGCATGCCTTCTGTCATTGCCTGCCGAGCCGCTGGCATCAAATGTCCGTGATGTTGAGCGCCGCCAGCGCGCTGGATTGGGTGGCGCAGCTGACGGGAGAATCGGATCTGCAGCGCCTAGTTGTCGCGGCGAAAGCGAGAGGTTTGCGGCGAACGACGCCGTATTTCCTGCCCTATCTCTCCGGTGAGCGCACTCCGTACAACGATCCGCATGCTCGCGGAGTGTTTTTTGGCCTGGACTCGCAGACCGTACCTGCCGATCTGGCCTTGGCGGTGCTTGAGGGCGTGGCGCTTGCCTTTGCAGATGGAATGGATGTGCTGCTCGAGAACGGCGGTGGGGTAGGCGAGATCAGCGTCACCGGCGGCGGCGCTCGCTTCGCTTATTGGGGACAGTTGCTCGCGGCAGCCCTCAATCGAGCCCTAACATACCGGGTCGGCAGCGAAATCGGCGCGGCAATGGGCGCGGCGCGGTTAGGGCGTCTTGCCCTGACCGGCGAGTCAGCGCACGTGGTGTGTGTCATGCCGCCGATCTCATACGTGATTCAGCCGGACGCCGAGCTCTCCGCATTGCTTGCCGATCGGCGCCGCATTTTCGTGAAGCTATATCGTGACCTTAAAGATACTTTCGTGGAGTTTGCAACATGAGTCTGTTTTCAGAAGTTGAACCCGTACAGTTCGGCGGCACCAACTCGACTAATGAGTTCGCCTATCGCGTCTACGACCGAGGCCGAATGGTGCTGAACAAACGCATGGAGGATTGGCTTAAAGTCGCTGTCTGCTATTGGCATTCGTTCAATTGGCCGGGTACCGACATCTTCGGCGCCGGGACCTTGCCACGGCCCTGGCTCGGAACTTCGATCACGCAAGCCATGGCGGACGAAAAGCTCGATGCCGCCTTCGATTTCTTCGCGCGTTTGGGAGTGCCCTATTTCACGTTTCATGATGCCGATGCGATGGCTTCTGCCAGTTCGGTGCGCGAGCACGAAAAGAACCTGCGGCGCATAGAGGCCGGCATGGTCGAAAAAATGGCCGCCACGGGCGTGAAGCTTTTATGGGGGACGGCGAACCTCTTCAGCCATCCACGCTACGCCGGCGGCGCATCCACCAGCCCGGATCCGGAGGTCTTTGCCTGGGCAGCGGCGCAAGTGAGGTTCTGTCTGGAGACGACGCACCGGTTGGGCGGGGAAAACTATGTCCTGTGGGGCGGGCGCGAGGGTTACGACTCGCTGTTGAACACGGATCTCGGGCGGGAACTTGACCAGTATGGCCGTTTTCTGAGTATGGTCGTCGAGCACAAACACCGTATCGGCTTCAAGGGTGCGATTCTGATCGAACCCAAACCGTTTGAACCCACCAAGCATCAATACGATCGCGACACCGCCGCTGTGTTCGCATTCCTGCAGCGCTATGGCCTGACGAAGGAGGTCAAGGTCAACATCGAAGTCAACCACGCGACGCTGGCGGGGTTGGATTTCGAGCATGAGGTCGCCGCCGCGCGCGCCTACGGAATATTTGGCTCCATCGACATTAATCGTGGTGATCCGCGCAATGGCTGGGACACCGATCAGTTTCCAAACAACGCGCAGGAATTGGTGCCGGCGCTGGTACAGCTGGTCGAGGGCGGCGGCTTCACGAGCGGTGGCTTCAATTTTGACGCCAAATTGCGGCGCCAGTCGGTGGATCCGACGGATCTGTACCTGGCTCATATCGGCGGCGTGGACACCATCGCGCGCGCACTGCTCGCGGCCGCCGACGTTGTCCGCGAGGGGCAGCTGCGGGCACTGCAACGGGAGCGCTATCAGGCGTGGGGCAACGAACTTGGACGGCGCATCGATGGAGGCGAATTCACCTTAAGTACGCTCGCCGATCATGCGGCCCAACAGGGTTTTGATCCGAAACCGCACTCCGGTCATCAGGAACTCGCCGAGAGCATCATCGCCCGGCATTGCAAATACTGAAAGCGCGAGAACAAGGCCTGGGCAGGCTTTTCGCTATCGCTGTGGAGCTCAAATGAGAAGGCATTCAATATTTCTTTCGCTTGTAGCCGGATTCGTCATCACCTCTGCGATGTGCCGCGCGCAGAGTGCGGAGCAGCGAGTCGAGATACAGAGTAGAGGCGAGACCGTTGTTCTTGAACCGTACGCGCCGAACATCCTCCGCGTGACGCTCAGCCTTCAGCATGACGCCGCAGTGGCTGGGCCGGGCTATGGCTTCGTCGGCGCGCCCGAGGGCTCCGGGTGGACGAAAACTGAGACCGATCAAGCCGACGTTTACCAATCGGCGCGCATGGTTGTCACAGTGGAGCGCGAGCACCCACCGGTCGAGCCGATGCCGGCATCGCAGACGGACATTGCCAAATACTTCAAAGAGTCAACGCCGGGAGCGAACATTACCTTCAGCACACCGGACGGCAAGAAACTTCTCGAACTGACCGGGTGGTCGCAGCGGGTGCCCAATCATAAAGACGACACGGCGAAGCTGCTGAACGATCGGCGGCCCAGCGATCCGGAGTTCTATACCGTGGGCGCCACCTTCGCATCTCCCGACGACGAGCACTACTACGGACTTGGCGAGAATCAGGAAGGCTTCCTGGATCATCGCGGGCATCCGGTCCGTTGCTGGAACGATTATCGATCGCCCGCTGCGCCCACCACGTGCGTGCCATTCCTGATCACGAACAAGGGCTACGGGCTGATTTGGGACAATCCCTCGAAGACCCTCATCGAGCCCGGATTTAATGAGCAGACACGCTGGAGCTCGCAGGTCGGCGAGCGCGTGTCATTCTTTGTGATTGCGGGATCTACAGCGGACGAACTTTACGCGGGATACCGCCTGTTGACGGGTCCGACGCCGATGCTTCCCAAGGCTGCCTACGGCTACATCCAGTGCAAGCAGCGCTATTCCAGCCAGGATGAAGTTCTGTCTGTCGCCAAGGGCTATCGCGATCGACATCTGCCCGCGGATGTCATCGTGGTGGATTGGTTCTACTACACAAAGATGGGTCAGATGGATATGAACCCAAAGTTCTGGCCCGATCCCGTTGCCATGAACAAGCAGCTTCACAAGATGGGTTTCGAGACGATGATCAGCGTCTGGCCGCGTTTCGAGCCCGGATCCCGGTATTATGATGAGTTAGTGAAGAAAGGTTGGCTGATCCATCTGGCCGACGGGACTCCCATCGATGGGCTGCCGTACGATCTCGCCGGCTCCGACATCGACACGACAAATCCCGATGCAGCGGCGTGGTATTGGAAGACGATTCGCGACAAGATCCTGAGCAAGGGCTTTGATTCACTCTGGGCCGACGACACCGAGCCCGATCTGCCGCCCAACGGCGCGTACTTCAAGATTGGCCCTGGCACGCAATTCTACAACGTCTATCCACTCTTCCACACGGCGGCCCTTTACGATGGCTTTCGTAAGGACGAGCCGGAGCGGCGTGCGCTGATCCTCTCGCGGGACGCTTACACAGGCGCACAACGGAACGGAGCAATTTTCTGGTCCTCTGATATCTATCCGACCTGGGACACGCTCAAGAGGCAAATCCCCACCGGCCTGGATTTCGCGGCCTCCGGTTTCGCCTACTGGTCCAACGATACCGGCGGCGTTCAGGATCTGCCCGCCGTACATCACCCGGCTCATCGGCCGTTGCTTGACCCTTCCGACGCCAGGGCCACCGTGGGCGGTTACGACGATTACCCGGAGCTCTATACCCGCTGGTTCCAGTACGAGACGTTCCTGCCCATCATGCGCACTCATGGTGGTCGACCTACCAATGAGGTTTGGTCCTACGGGAAGCAAGCCGAGCCGATTCTTGAGAAGTATCTGCGCCTACGTTACCAGTTGATGCCATACATCTACTCGCTCGGCTACCAGACATGGCTCACCGGAGCTCCATTCATGCGCGCACTGCCGCTGGATTTCCCCAACGACCCCAACGTCGCAGATCTGCGCGACGAATACATGTTTGGGCCCGCCTTTCTGGTGGCGCCGATCACCGAGCAAGGTGCGATCAGCCGCAAAGTGTATCTACCCGCCGGCGGCGACTGGTACAACTACTGGACCAATGAACGCCTAAAAGGCGGCCAAACAATCACGGTGGCCGCACCCATCGATACCATTCCGCTGTTCGTGCGTGCCGGCTCCATCCTGCCGATGGGATCCGAGGTTGAAAGCACGCATCAGCAGCAGAGCATTGCCAAGCTGCGCGTCTATCCCGGCACAGATGCCAGCTTCACGCTCTTCTCCGACGACGGTATGACGTATGCCTACGAGAAGGGCGCTGGTTCGATTGCCCGCCTGTCTTGGGACGACAAAAAACAACAACTGACTCATACAGGTGCCGCTGCATGGGCTCGAGGCGACACGTCGATGGTTGAAATCATCGGGCATTGACCGACTACGTCCATTCCGGTCGCGATGATTGCGCAGGCTCTTCTGCGCTTGCACACGTCTGAAACCATTCATAGGCGAATCGCAAGCAAGGTCGCCACCGCCTTGAACTCGCGGCACTGCCGCCGCGATGGCCATCACATCATGTCGGCGTGATCATTCGGGAAGTGAATTACCTATTTTTGCCATGCTTGACATACGAATGGCAACGGGTAGGATGGGAGCGCTATCATTGTTAACCGCTGGGCTTTGGGAGCGCTCGCATTTGGCGCTGGGTTTAAGTAGGGATCTGTGCTCAAGAGCCGGAACTCGGCGGAGTCGAAGATTGCGGATGCAACAACAACACTTCGCCGGTCCGCAACGGATTATGCAAATCGCGCGGGGTGAGCCATGAAGAACAAAAGGGGTGCAGAAATGCGGAAATTCAAAAATCAGGGAGAGCGTTACATGTTGTCGAATCGAACCACGACGCGGTCCGCCAAATTCTGGACGGTGATCGCTATGCTGTGCGCGGCGGCCACTCTGCATACCTCGCAGTCGCGGGCCGCCGAGGCTTCTGAGACGGACGCCGCTCTTAACGAGATCATTGTGACGGGCTCGCGCGTGACCGGATTGAAGGCTTCCGACAGCCCGGCTCCAATTCAGATTGTCAGTGCGCAGGCTCTGGCGAGTTCCGGCGCCTCCGACGTCATGGGGGCATTGACGGCGCTAGTGCCGTCGCTGCAGATGCAAGCGTTCGGATTCGATATGGCTGGCCAGACTCTGCAAACGCGGTTGCGCGGCGTAAGCCCCAACGATGTGCTGGTGTTGATCAACGGCAAGCGCCGCCATACCACGGCCAATCTCGCCGTAGATTCCGGAACGCCCTTCCAGGGCGGCGCCGGGGTCGATTTGAATTTCCTGCCCCTAGATGCGATTGATCACGTCGAGGTACTGACCGACGGCGCGGCAGCCCAATACGGCTCGGATGCCATCGCGGGAGTCGTCAACATCATCTTGAAGACCAATTCCAGCGGCGGTACGGTCGCCGGCACTTATGGCCAGTACGGCAACAACGGCGGTGGCCGCACCGAAGACGTCAGCACAAATACGGGCTTCGAGGCAGGCAGCGGTGGTTTTTTTAATATCACCGGTGATTTCCGTGATCACGGCCACAGCAACGTGGGCGCCATCGATCCGCGCTTGTATCCGGCCAATCTTGCCGCCGGCGGCTATCCCAACACCAACGCGGCGAATGTGCCCGGGTATCCCAACCTGAATCGCATCTCCGGTGACGGGGCTGTCCAGCAGAAGATCGCGGCTGTCAATTCCGGCTTTAATTTCGACAATGGCATGGAGCTGTATCTTTTCGGTACGTACGGCCACAAGGATGCGAGCTCCTATGAAAACTACCGCATGCCGAATAAGGCTGCATACACCGATCCAATCACGGAAGTCACCACCTATGCCTATCCCAACGGCTTCGGTCCCCAGGAATCTAGCGACGAGGATGATTACCAGTTCAACTTAGGGCTAAAGGGCACGATCGCATCGTGGGACTGGGATATCGCCACCGGCTATGGCGGCGACAAGGTGAATATCTCCACCATCAGTACCATCAATGCCGGCGTCTACGCGCTCAACGGCGTACCGCAAACCCCCTATCTGTACGACGGCTACTTGCAAGCTACACAATGGGTGTCGACTATTGATTTGAAGCGCGATTTCAACGTAGGTCTGGCGGGCCCCCTGAACATTGCCTTCGGTGGCGAGTACCGGCGGGAGACCTACCAGATCGGCGCCGGCGTTCCTTTGTCTTGGGAAAACGGCGGCGCGCAGTCCTACCCGGGCTTCACGCCGGCCGATGCTTCATCTCATGACCGCAGGAACTATGCCGGCTACGTCGATTTCAACGCCATGGTAATCGACCATCTGCGCATCGATGCCGCCGCACGCTACGAGCACTACAGCGATTTCGGCAGCACCACGGTCGGAAAACTAACGGCTCGCTACGATTTCTCGCCGGAGTTCGCGCTGCGCGGCACGGTGAGTAACGGCTTCCGCGCACCAACCCTCGCCGAAGAATACTATTCCTCGACGAATGTCGGTCCCACGCAGGCCTATATCCAGTTGCCGCCCAACTCGCCTGCGGCCGTGCCCCTGGGGCTCGGCAACGGGCTGCAGCCTGAAAAATCGGTCAACTTCAGCGCAGGCCTCGTGTGGCGCCCGATTCCGCACATGAACGCCACTTTGGATCTGTACCAGATCACCATCACCAATCGCATTGTGGGCAGCGGCAACCTCAATGGTGCGGTCAACGGCATACCGACCGCGCCGCCGGCCTCGACCTCGATCGCCGAAGCGATCGCCATCTACGGGGCGGGCACCGACGTGATCGATCCGGACGTGTTGAAGAGCGGCTCGTACGGCGTCGAAATCTTCGCGAACGGCATCGATACGGAGACCCGCGGCGCCGACTTGGTGTTTGACTTCCCGTACGAGTACAACTTCGGCAAGATCGATTATTCGATTGGCGCAACCTACAACGACACCAAAATAACCAAGTACGGGGCCACGCCGGCGCCATTGCAGCCCCAGGTGCTGTACGATCAGACGGCATATTCGGTGCTGACCACGGCGACGCCGAAATATGTGATCAATTTGGGCGCCTTGTGGACCTACGACAAACTGCAGGTCAACCTGGTGGAGAGGGTGTTCGGCCCATCGTCGGACTATCAGAACGATGACGGCGACAACCCGACCAACAACCCTGAGTACTTTGAGAACAAGATCAACCTCACCGCGACCACCAACCTCGATATCAGCTATCTATTCACCGACCATCTGAAGTTGGCCATCGGCGCGACGAACCTGTTGAATCGCTTTCCGAACAAGGTTAATAGTATTCTTTTGCAACGTTATGCCGCGGCCCAGGACAACACCGCTGTGGAGCAATACCCGCTGATTTCCCCCTTCGGCATCAACGGCGGGTTCTACTACGTGAAGGCGGTTTACAAATTCTGAAACAACAACTGATTGTCTGATCGCAACACTTAAAGTTGGTGGCGACGCCAAGGCCTCATTCACCTTCTGAACCGTACACTGCCACGGTGCAGACTTTGCACCGCGGCAGCGCACTCTCCATCGGGCGGCAGGCTTCGAGCTGCCGCCCTTCGCGAAGTGTGCTGAGAGCCGGATCCTGTTCGTACTCTTGAAATGGCGGGAAACATCCAGCATGACAATGCGAACCTGCAACAAGGCGACCCTGATCGCCACTTTCTGTCTCGTCTCGATCCCACTATTTGTGTGTCGCGCTGTGCGGGCTGAGGCTCAAACGGGCGCCGCCATCGCGTCTCAGGTCCGCTCGAGCTCGACTGGCGCGGACGATGACGCAAAGCCGATGTCGATGAACTATCGGCTAGTACAACAGCGGCTGGCGCATGGTTGGAACACATGGGATGCGAACAGCGTAGCAACGCATGTAATGCTGCCGGGAGGGCTGGCAATTCATATTGGCCTAAAGCACAACAACACAGAATCCGGCGAGGGATTTCTGCAGGATGCGCTCATCGGCCGGCTCACGCCCGATGCGGAGCAGGTGACTCCGGGTCCGCATTCATGGGACGGACGGTACACCGACCTGCGAATCTCGTGGAAGGGGCATAGCTGGCGCATCCAGAGCGCGACTCAAGGAAACGACCTGGTTTTGTTGACAACGCCGCTCCCGTCAAAGTCTTTGTCGGCGCTGCCGCCGACCATCGTGTTTGCAGTCAACTTTCTTTGGAACCAGCCGGGCACAACCGTGCGTCACCGAAATTTCATCGAGACTCGTGGCGCCTCCGGAATAGTGAACGTCTATTGTACCTGTGCGCCTATGGGGGCTGAACCGAAGATCAATCTTGTCGACCTCCCTACGGGCGGCCCGTACTTTGCGGCGGATTTGAACCTACCTGTCGGTTTGAGCACGGGCAGGCGACGCACGCTGGCTGAGATCGAGGCGGTCATTACCCGCCAACAGGACGCTTACAAGGAGTCCGTTGCGGCTGCGGGTAGGAGCGCGCCAATCGTAGACGCAATTGAGACAACGCTGGGTTGGGACACCATTTACGAACCAAGCAAGCACAGGGTCTTTTCGCCAGTGAGCCGGGTTTGGAGCGTGAATTGGGGCGGATATGTGCTTTTCGACTGGGACACCTTCTTCGCGGCCACGATGGCGGGCATCGGTGATCGCGACCTCGCCTATGCGGACGCAATCGAGACGCTGCGTGAATCAACGAAGCAGGGATTTGTGCCGAACTACGCGCGAGCGGGCGGATGGAAGAGCTTTGACCGTTCGGAGCCGCCGGTGGGAGCCATTACTATACTGGGCCTCTTTAAGAAGTTTCACGATAGTTGGTTGCTTGAGGACGCCTTCACGCCGCTTCTCCGCTGGAACCGCTGGTGGGCAGAACATCGCGATATCCAAGGATATCTGGCGTGGGGAAGTGACGGAGAAAACAAGCCGGAAAATCTGGACGACGCTGCGCGTGGCACCCGCGTCGGCGCGATTCTAGAATCGGGATTGGATAATAGTCCGATGTACGACACGGCGACCTATAACGCAGAGTCGCATCAGTTGGAGTACGCCGATGTGGGCCTGATGAGCCTGTATATCGCCGATTGTGACGCTCTGACTGCGATCGCTGAGATTCTGCAAAAGCCGGCAGAAGCGAGAGAGTTGGCAGAGCGCGGCGCGCGCTACCGTGGAAAGCTTGCGACCTTGTGGGATGGGCAAATGGGCATCTTCCTCAACAAGGATCTGCACACGGGAGAGTTCAACACCCGGCTCTCTCCGACGAACTTCTATCCCTTGCTGGCCCACGCGGCAACTGCGGAGCAGGCCAAGGTGATGATAGAGAAGCATCTTCTTAACACAACGGAGTTCTGGGGCGACTGGGTCATTCCTTCGATCGCGAAAGATGATCCTGCCTTTCGCGATCAGGATTATTGGCGAGGCCGCATATGGGGACCAATGAATTACCTGGTCTACCTGGGACTGCGCAACTATGATGACGCAGCAGTGCGCAGTGAGTTCGCACAGAAGTCTTATGCCTTATTCCTGAAAGAGTGGCGTGAGCAGGGACACGTGCATGAAAACTACAACGCGATTTCGGGAACGGGAGACGATGTTTCCAGCAGCGACCGCTTCTACCATTGGGGCGCACTCCTGGGCTACGTGGAGTATCTGGAGCGTAGTCGAAATGGCACATTATGAAGCGCGTCGTATGTCTCCTACTTGTGTTGTTCTCGCTGGGCCGCGTGGCGAATGCGCAGCCCGTGTCTTTCGACTGGTTCGAATATAGAGGCCGCGATGCCGTTTTCGCGCGGTCGTTGCCAAGGGGTAGCTATCGTAATCCGATCCTGGCCGGTTTCTACCCGGACCCGAGCGTCACGCGGGTCCGGCGAAAATTCTATCTGGTTACGTCGACTTTCACTTATTTCCCGGGCATCCCGGTATTCGAAAGCCTCGATCTAGTGCATTGGCGACAAATCGGTAACGTGATCAGTCGACCCGCGGAACTCAATTTCAGCGGACTCGACGTCTCTCGTGGCGTGTTCGCACCGACGATTCAGTTCCACAATGGAACATTCTATGTTTTGAACACCGCGGCGGATAGCGGAGGCAATTTCTATTCTACCGCGACCAATCCCGCAGGTCCCTGGTCCGATCCAACGTGGTTGCCGCAGATTGACGGCATTGACCCGTCACTGTTCTTCGACGCGGATGGCAAGGCTTACGTCTTGAACAATGGACCACCGGCGGGTACGCCGCTCTACGAGGGTCATCGGGCCATTTGTATCCAGGAATTCGACCTCAAGAGCAACGAGCTTGTGGGGCCGCGTAAGATCTTGGTGAATGGTGGAGTCGATTTGTCGAAGCGTCCGATATGGATTGAAGGGCCGCATCTGTATCGTCGTGGCCAGTGGTATTACCTGATGTGTGCGGAGGGGGGCACGGAGTCGAACCACTCTGAGGTGGTGCTGCGGAGCCGTTCGCCCTGGGGACCCTTCATACCGTACGACGACAACCCGATCCTGACACAACGCGATCTGGACCCGGCGCGGGCGGAGCCAATAGTCAATGCCGGACATGCCGATCTGGTGGAGGCTTTTGATCACAGCTGGTGGGCGGTCTTTCTGGCTTGCCGAGCCTACGACAAAACGAATTTCAACACTGGCCGCGAGACCTTTCTTTTGCCGGTAACCTGGCGTAACGATTGGCCGATCATCCTGGATCATGCGAAGGCGATACCTTATGCCGTTCGCGGGCCGAGCTTCCTCGCCGGGGATAAAAAAATCTCGCCGACGACCGGAAATTTCTTCTGGCGCGATGATTTCGATGAACTGACTCTAAAGTCCGAATGGCTCAGCGTACGCACCCCGAAACAACCCTGGGCAGACCTCGGGAGCCGGCCAGGCTGGCTTCAAATCAATCCCCTTCCGATGCCACTCGACGGCTTGGGAAATCCCTCGTTCCTCGCGCGCCGGCAGCAGCATATGTTTTTCGATGCCAGTACCTCATTCGAGCTGCCGGCCGACGGTAAGGTAGCGGCCGGTCTCGCGGCTTTTCAAAATGAGGGTTACTGGTACTTCCTGGGTACACGTCGTATGGGCGATCAGATCGAGATATTTCTGGAGAAAAAGAGCGGTCACACGACCAAGACGATCGCAACAACATTGGTCGCGTCGCCCCAAGGGGTACAGCTCAAGATTAGCGGGCAAGGCGGATCGTATTCATTTTTCTATGATGTCGGCGCTGGCTGGAAGCCGCTTAGGGTGGATGACGACGGCTCCATTTTAAGCACCGATGTGGCGGGGGGTTATGTCGGTGCCATGGTAGGGCCGTACGCCCGCGCGGAGTGACTACTCGCAGCAACCTATGCGTCCACTGCAATTAAAAAGTACCGACCTTTTGTCGGGGAGAGTCTGAATGTGGCAAGTTCTTATGTGGTTCTGCTTGTCCTTTGGGCTGGTCGTAGAAGCAAGTGCTCAAACTACCCAGCTCTCCCAGGCAAAAACCGCACCCTATGCGTATACCGGGCACCTCGCGCTTGACATCGCTAAGGTCCCCTTCAGCCGATATGGTTCCACTATAGCGTTCTCGAAATTCACGGATGAAAACCTCGCGAGCTTTCACGCCACGGGTCTCCCAACCGGACTGTACCTGCGGAGTGTGTATGGCGATCAACGTACACATCCGGTCTTTCGACTGGAGTTGCTGGACGCAGGCAAGCCTGTTCCGTTTATCGTGGAAGCGGGTCCGACCCTTCTGCGTCTGAAGGCCGCGAACGGAATCATCGAAATCTGTATAGCTGACTCAGATCGAGTGAAATTCCGCGGACACAGGGTCTCGCTACGGCTCACGGCGCAAGAGGGTGCGTTGGCCGTCGCCAACTACGCCAATCACTGGGAGGTCAATTCAGAACGCGTGATGGAGAAGTACATGCTGTGGGCGAACCACGGTGACCTGCATGTGGACGCCCCGTGGAACGGCCTATCCAACCTTCGCGTAGCGGCTACTTTCTCCCCCGACCCGGAAAACTCGAGCGTTGAGGGTGAAATCGACAGCTACCCGAGCGTCTGGACGCCCCATCAGAGCAGCGAAACCTTCGATGAGACGGTAAGGATCGTCGAACAAGACTACGGCCGCTGGCTCAAGCTTATGCCGGACGTGCCTCGAGAGTTCGGTCCGGGCGCGGAGTTGGCGGCCTACGTTAATTGGACCAGTGTTGTTGATCGGAGTGGATATTTGGATCGGCCGGCGATGCTGATGTCGAAAAACTGGATGGCCGCCATATGGTCGTGGGACCACTGCTTCAACGCGATGGCATTGTCGTTCAAGAATCCTGACCTTGCCTGGCAGCAATTTATGCTGCCCTTTGACAACCAACTCCCCGAGGGCGCGTTGCCGGACATGACCACGAGTACTTCGAATGAGCTTAACTTCACCAAGCCGCCGATTCATGGATGGGCACTCGCATGGATGATGCAACACGGCGGATTCACCGATCAGGCGCACCTGGCACAGATTTACTCGCCGCTGTCGCGTTGGACGAACTGGTATTTTCGATACAGAGATTCGAATCGAGATGGGTTGCCGGAATACAACCACGGCTACGATTCCGGATGGGACAACTCGACGGTCATGCTGTCCGGGATGCCCGTGGAGACGGCCGACTTAGACAGCTTCTTGATCCTTCAAATGGACACACTGGCCGAACTGGCGGGAAAGCTGGGAAAAGTCGCAGAGCGGCAAGAGTGGCACTCGCGCTCGAACGAACTTCTCAAGCGAATGCTCTCGACCCTCTGGCGGAAGGATCATTTTGTGGCCATCCGCGCATCTGACGGCGCCGCGATAGATTCGGAAAGTCTTATGCTCTATATTCCCATCATCCTGGGTACGCGCCTTCCTCCCGATGTGCGCAAGAAGCTGGTTCAGGGACTTTCGGAGGAGGGGAAGTTCCGAACGGCGCACGGATTCGCGACGGAACCCCTGACGAGCAAGTACTACACGACTGACGGCTATTGGCGAGGACCGATCTGGGCTCCGGCGACTATGCTGTTGGCTGAAGGGCTGGACGCCGCCGGCGAACATGCTTTGGCCAGGAAAGTGCGCGAGGACTTCTGCCGAATGGCCCAGCACAGCGGCATGTACGAGAATTTCGACGCAATCACCGGCGACGGCTTGCGCGATCCTGCCTACACTTGGACGTCAAGCGTTTATCTTATCTTCGCTCATCAGTTGTTGAGCGGCGGCCGGGACTAGATCGTGGTTCACTCGGAAGACTAGAGTAGCCGCCCGCCGAAAGTCGGTCAGCAGCGTCGTTGTCGCCGGCCTTAACCAGCACCTCAATCACCGGCACATCCTTCAAGTCGCCGATGTCGGGGACGCGCAATTCAAGAATAATGCTCACGACATTCACCGCGTCCATGGCGCCTCGGACTGGGTGTCGATGCCATAGCGCTGGATCGCCTGCGCGACAGTCTGCGTGGGAATGTGGCCGTCGCGCGCCAGCGCGTGCAATGTGGCCAGCACAACGGAATGGCGATCAACCTCGAAGAAGCGACGCAGGGCCAGGCGGGTGTCGCTGCGACCGAAACCGTCAGTCCCCAAGGTGACGAATCGACAGCGCAGATAGGGAGCGATGAGCTGCGGGTAGGCGCGCACGTAATCGGTCGCAGCCACCACGAGCTCGGCACCCTGCAGATGCCTCTCGACGTGACTGGCCCGTGGCGGGTCCAGCGGGTGCTGGCGATTCCAGCGCTGGACTTCCGCTGCTTCGCGTGCGAGTTCGCTGAAGCTGGTGACACTGTGGACTTCGCTGCTCACATTCCAATCCTGCGCCAGCAGGGCGGCTGCCGCGATCACCTCGCACAAAATGGCGCCTGAGCCAAGCAATCGTGCCGATATGCTGGAATTGTCCGCTTGCCAATGCTTGTAGCGATACATCCCATTGATGATGTCTGCGGGCTCGACGTCAGGCGGCAGCGACGGTTGAGCGTAGTTTTCGTTCATCATGGTGATGTAGTAAAACTCGTCTACCTGCTGTTCCATCATGCGGCGCATGCCATGGTCTAGGATCACAGCGAGCTCGTAGGTGAAGGCGGGGTCGTAGGCGCGACAATTGGGAACTGTGGCTGCGATGACGTGACTGCTGCCATCCTGATGCTGCAGACCCTCCCCGCCCAGCGTCGTGCGGCCGGCGGTGGCACCGAAAAGGAACCCGCGGGTACGTTGGTCGGCCGCAGCCCAGATCAGATCGCCAACGCGTTGGAAGCCGAATATCGAGTAGTAGATATAGAACGGCAACATAGCCACGCCGTGCACGCTGTAAGCCGTGCCGGCGGCGGCCCAGGAGGAGAGGGCGCCGGCTTCGGTGATTCCCTCCTCGAGGAGCTGTCCATCCTTGGCTTCCTTGTAGTACAACATGGAGCCCGCATCTTCCGGCTCGTACAGCTGGCCCACTGGCGAATAGATGCCGATCTGGCGGAACAGATTGGCCATGCCGAAGGTGCGCGCCTCATCGGCCACGATCGGTACGATGCGTGGGCCCAATTGCTTGTCGCGCAGCAGCGCGCTGATAATGCGCACCGCCGCCATCGTGGTCGACATCTGTTTGTTCTCGGCGACGAGCGCGAATTGTGCGTAGCTGCCTAAGGTGGGAACGGGCACCGGCGGGGCTTCGCGCCGCCGGGCGGGCAGGGCACCGCCCAGCGCCGCGCGCCGTTGTCTCAAGTAATTCAGCTCACGGCTATTATCGTCCGGACGGTAGAAGCGTAGGTGCTCAACCTCATCATCGGATAATGGCAATTGAAATCGATCTCGGAACGCCTTGAGCGCATCCAAATCCAGCTTCTTGGCCTGATGGGATGTCATGCGCGATTCGCCGGCATTGCCCATGCCGTAGCCCTTCTTGGTCTTCGCGAGGATCACCGTAGGCTGACCGGCGTGATTCTTCGCCGCCGCGAACGCGGCGTACAGTTTGCGAAAGTCATGGCCGCCACGCTTGAGCGCATCGATCTCCGCGTCGGCCATGTGCGCCACGAGGGCCTGAGTATCCGGGTCTTTCTTGAAGAAGTGTTCGACGTTGTATGCACCATCCTTGGCGCCGAGATTCTGGTAATCGCCGTCGACGGTGGCCGCGAGCCCGCGTAGCAACGCGTGCTGCGTGTCGCGCGCGAAAAGCGGGTCCCAGTCAGAGCCCCAAAGTACCTTGATGACGTTCCAGCCCGCCCCGGCGAACAGCGACTCCAGTTCCCGGATGATCTGGCCATTCCCGCGCACCGGTCCGTCGAGGCGCTGCAAGTTGCAATTGATGATGAACGTGAGGTTGTCGAGCTGCTCCCGCGCCGCTAACGTGAGCGCACCAATAGATTCCGGTTCATCCATTTCGCCGTCGCCGAACACGCCCCAGACGCGGCGGTTGGCCGTGTCGGCGAGCCCGCGGTTGGCCATGTAGCGCATGAAGCGCGCCTGGTAGATCGCGTTGATCGGCCCGATGCCCATGGAGCCCGAAGGCACCTGCCAGAACTCCGGCATGAGCCAGGGATGCGGATACGAGCACAGCCCGTTGCCATCCACTTCCTGACGGTATTTGGCCAGTTGCTCCTCGCTCAAGCGGCCTTCAAGAAAGGCGCGCGCGTAAATGCCCGGTGCAGAGTGGGGCTGGAAGTACACCAGATCACCGCCGTGGCCCGGACACCGGGCCTGGAAAAAATGATTGAACCCGATCTCGAAGATCTCCGCCGCCGAGGCGTAGCTCGCGATATGGCCGCCGAGCTCGCCATAAGCTTTGTTGGCGCGGGTCACCATGGCCAGCGCGTTCCAGCGCATGATCGAAGTCAGCCGCTCTTCGACCGCCAAATCGCCCGGGTACTGTCCTTGACGTTCCAGCGGCAGCGTATTGCGGTAGGCCGAATAAGGAGATGGTGGCGCAAGCAAACCGAGTTCCTTTGCGTGCTCCTCCAGCCGGCGCAGAAGAAAGAGTGCGCGTGTCGGGTCCTGGGCGCGAATCACCGCGTCAAAGGATTCGAGCCACTCGCGAGTTTCAACTATATCGCTGTCTGCGGCGGCACTCGGCGACTCGTATGCGCTCATTGAATCCTATCCATACAATGCCCCGCTCTGCCTCGACAGGCGAATCATGAATCTATCTTCAAACTCGCCGCACGTGCTGCTGACTTTCGCAATGACGGGCGTCAGTGATAGAATTAAATGCTGGGAGCGCTACCATTTGGAGTCAATGATGCCGATGAACGGGCCGGATTCCATGGATGTGCGCATCCTCAGAGAGTTGCAAGAGAGTGCCAAACTGACGAACCTGGAGCTATCCGAGCGCGTGCATCTTTCCCCGTCGCCGTGCCTTGCGCGCGTACGTCGCTTGGAACGCACGGGTTTAATTGATCGCTACGTGACGCTGCTCGACGCGGACCGGCTCGGCCTGGGTGTCAATGCGATCATCCAGATCCGTCTGGAAAAGCAGATCGAGCGCGCACTCGAGGTGTTCGAGGCGGCTATGCAGTGCTGTCCGGAGGTGATGGAGTGCTATCTGATGTCCGGCGATTCCGATTACTTTATCCGCGTCGTCGTGCGCGACGTGCCTTCGCTCCAGCGATTCATCGTCGAGGAACTCTCGAAGATATCGGGCGTCGCCAACATTCGGTCGAGCTTTGCTCTAAAGCAGGTCAAATACAAGACCGCGTTGCCTCTGCCCGAACCGCCGATGAGCAATTCCCGGCTGCGCAAGCGTCGGCGGGCAGGTTCGGTTGTGCGGACTCGGTGAACTAGGGGTCTTGTGAACCCGCGTGTTTGTGTGTGACGCCTTGAAGCTCTGGCTCACAGTCCAGATAGTTTGTATGACACTGTTCGAGAACGTAGCGGAAATCGGTCGAACCTCGCGCAGACTTCGAACTCTGCGACCTCGGACACCACTCTGGCTTGGAGATTCAGTAAGCGACCTCGATGAGTAGTGAAAATAAGGGATTCGATGTAGATCGGTTTTACCGTGCTCTTAGGGCTATTGTCTGGGAGCGGTTGAACACATGGAGAGATGTCTCTGCGGAGACCGGTATCAACCCCTCAACTTTTTCACGCATGAAGCGCGGCCGAAATCCCGACGCCGCAAGCTTGGCCGCGCTATTCGCCTGGTCCGGGCTGAAGCCTTCTGACTTCGTGCGTCGCTCGTGTCCCGAGCATTGCCCAGAGGCTTTGAATCAGATTTCATCCATCTTGCGTGCTGATCCGAACCTCGATGTCGATGCCGCGACGGCGATGGAGGCGATCGTGCGGGTGGCATACAATAACCTGCGCAAGTCTGACTGAGTCACCGGGGGCGATTCCGTCGCAAAGCGGCCAGTCGGTGCGCATCGACAACGGCGCAACAGCGCGGAACATGCCGGGCCCAGGCTCTTTCGGGAGAAAAGTGGCGGTCATTGTCATAAGCAGTGTAATAGCCGTTGGGTTCCAAACTCCATAGGAAATTTCCCGAAATTAGTCATACAACCCCCGTTTTTTTGCTCCTGAGAGTAATCGCTTTACCATCGATGCTCAGAATCTTGCAGTGACCACGGGCTCCGGTTTCCGCCAATAAGTGCCGCGCATGAAGTCCAAACTCAGTAGCTGGAATCGCGGTCTCTTAAGTGCCACTGCATCGATCGCGATAGCGCTGGGGGCAGGATGTCATGAGAAGCTCGGGCAATCCGCGCAGCCGTCGTCGCTTGGGGATACAGCGACATTGCGACGAGGCATCGGTGGCGAACCCGGCACGCTGGATCCGGGCGCCGCAACGGACTCGTTCTCTTTGGAAGTGCTCGGCGATCTCTATGAGGGGTTGACGGCGGAGGCGGCAGACGGAGCCATTGTGCCCGGGGTCGCTGTCTCGTGGACCGTGGACCCGACCGGAACGAGGTACGAATTCCACTTGCGACCCGATGCACGATGGTCGAATGGCACTCCAGTCCGCGCACAGGACTTTGTTAATGCATGGCGGCGCGTGGTTGACCCAAAACAGGGCTCCCCTGTGGCCGATAATTTGCGGATCATCCTCGGCGCGGAAGCCATCATCGGCGGGCGCACGATTCCAAGCTCGCTCGGGGTTTCGGCGCCACGAGATGACGTAATCGACATTGTACTTACAAGACCGGCGCCGTATTTTCCCCAGCTCCTTACCCATTACTCAACATTTCCCGTGTTCTCCGAATCCGCGGCCAAATCTCACGACTCGAAAACCTGGGTATCGAACGGCGCGTATGTCCTTTCAAGCTGGACTCCCGGCGGCACCCTACGACTATCGAAGAATCCAACGTACTGGGACCGGGATCACGTCCGGATAACGAACGTCGTATACGTCCCGGTGCCTGATGAGTACGCGGAGTGGCTTCGTTATCGCGCCGGTGAACTGGATCTCACCCAAAGCGTCCCTGCCGCGGCGCTTGCCTCGATTCGTGAGGAATCCCCGAGTGAATTACACCTGGCGCCCTTTTTGGGTACGATGTACTACGCGTTTAATTTGCGCGCCGCGCCTTTCAAGAACAATGTCGAATTGCGCAAGGCCTTGGTGATGGCCGTCGATCGGAGAGCGATCCTCACAGCTATTCTGCCGTTTGGTCAAAAGCCGGCGTATGGATTTGTTCCCAATGGCACCGGGAACTACCAACCTCAATCGTGGGAGTGGGCCGATACGCCCGATGCCACTCGAAGCGGCGAAGCGCAACGGCTATACGCCAAGGCCGGATATTCGAGGCATGCGCCTCTACATCTGAAACTGTTATACAACTCAAACCCGAGTATTAAGCAATTGGCCATAGCGATGGCGGCGATGTGGAAAGATGCCCTTGGGATCGAGACAGAGCTGATTGATGAGGAATATCGAGTATTTTTGGATTCCCGCAAAGACTATTCTCGATGGGATGTGGTTCGGCTTGCCTGGGTCGCCGATTACAATGATGCGGGGTCGTTTCTTGACACCTTCCGTAGCGATTCGGCCAATGACGACTCGGGCTATGACAATCCGCAGTTTAATGCGCTGATTGATGAGGCCGAGAGAACCGCGGACATACAAAAGCGCCGGGAGATCCTTGAGTCAGCGGAAAGAACCATGCTTGCGGATTACCCGGTGATCCCGATTTATTTTTATAGCTCGAAGCGCCTCTTTAAGCCCTACCTTCGAGGCGAGACACCCAATCCGTTGAACCGGCTCTACTCGAAGCATCTTACTATCGAGGCGCATTAGGCCGCGCAATCGCGCTGTACAGTCAGTTCTCCGCGCAGCACTCGCGCTGCACACTGATCGCAGAGCATCACGGCCTGCACTCGCTGACGCCCGGTGAAGATCCCGTCACGCGTCTCGGCCCAATTGCCATTGCCTTCAACGTTCACATCCCCGGCCCTCACATGGAGCACACATCCGGTATTCGCGCAGAAGACCGAATCGAATTCCCGCACAATGAAATGTCCTAAAGATCAGGCGGTGGATTTGGTCCGGCTTAAGGCGATGCGCTTGATCAGCCAGGCGTTCACCTCCTTATCGAGCCATCCGACCGCACGAACCCCGATCTTGACACGTGGCGGAAACTTTAGATCGGCCTCCAGTTGGTAGATCATCGAGCGGCACAGGCCCGTCACCTCACAGACCTGGGGCAACCGCAGAATCTTAAGAGAGGCGTCATTCGTGGCATTGTTCATGGGGAGACTCCGGCGATTGAGGATTGGGTACTGTGGCCATCTAACGTGCGCGCTGCTGCGTACTTCGGGGGCAGCCTTTGCTGACCGGGTGGATCTGATCTGCGGCGCCGACAGCCATTGGCTTTATCTGGCGATATCGCAACCCGGTACCGGGAGGTGCGGGCCATCCAGTCAAGAATGTCCGCCTTGAGCCAACCAATGTTTTTTCCGCGGAAACGCTGTTTCATAGGAAATTGCCCGACCGCCGCCAGGCTGCGAATCATCCATGGCGGTCGCCGGATGAGCCGAGCGACATCATGGGCAGTGAGAATACGATCCCAGGCAGGGTAGGGTTCATTTACCCATCGAGAGATCGAGACTCGTTGAAGCACGCATACGCCCGTCTCGATGCCGTGTTGAACGGAATTTGTCGACATAAACGACCTTCAATGCGGTTCCGGTCGTTTAGGGTCAAGTCATCACGTATGGCGCGATGATGCGCCTAACGCCAGGTGAATGGTGCGTGAGTTTCGCGGAGAATTCAGTGAAACTCTTACCATGCGCATGCTAACGCATGAGTTGAGTGACAACCTCGCGGGGGTCGATCTTAAGCGCCCGTGCTAAGTCAATGAATTCTATGACGTCAATGCGTCTTTCGCCGATTTCGATTCTGGCAATGACCGTTTGCGAGGTTTTAAGCCGTTGTGCGAGTTCGTCCTGCGAAATGCCGGCGGCTTTGCGCGCGGCAGCCAACACGACACAAAGCGCGCGGTGCCGGCGACTTCGTAGGGCTTTCAATGGTGATGCTCCTTAAGTTCTCTTGAGAGCATCCACATATAATGCGAAAATTGACTTATGCGATTTTTGACTTAAGCGCTAGAATGGCGCTCGCCGGATCGAGCTTAGGACCTTAAGGAGGCGGCATGCTCATTTTGACACGGCGCGTGCGTGAGACGCTGATGATAGGGGATGATGTGGCCGTCACCATCCTTGGCGTGAGCGGCACCCGGGTGCGTGTCGGGATCGATGCACCGAAGGCTATGCCCGTGCACCGGTGGGAGATCTATCAACGCATCCGTTCACAGAGGCCGGCCGGTGGCTTTCGATAGCACGCATTCTGTTCCACCCATGCGATGGCTCTGGCGGGCGGCTTGTTTGCCGGTCCTTATGTTGCTGGTGATTCTGGAGCCTCTGGTTACTTTTGTGCTGGCGGCGCTCGCCTTGTTGGGGCTGTTGACGACACTATTTTTCTATCTCGTCGGGCCGCCAGAATTCCCTGTATGGACGATGCTGGCATTGTCGTTAGGATTCGGCATCGCCTTGGTGCCTTACCATGCGTTGATTCGACTGCTGTCGAACACTTAACGCCGGACGCAATCGCCACTCCGGTGGGGACTAAAGCTCCCAAAAAGGCTTTCAATCAAGGTCTGTTGCCTTCCCGCTGAAAGTTGCCGAGTCTTGTTCACGTTCACGAACGTATTCGCAATGAGAACAGGTGCGCCGGGAGGGATCGATTCGACTGTGGACTATTAGGCCCTTACACAGCCGGCAAAGCCTCAGTTCGACAAGATCCCCCTTCGCGAGGCTCCTCTTGAGGAGCATCAGTTCTTCGAATCGGACGTTTGATTGAGGATAATACGCAAGGTACGCATCGTAGATTTCGCATGCTTGTTCGCCATCATCGAGTGCTGTGGAGGGTTTGATCGAAGTCGAGCTCTTGAATAGTGGGAAGAGCGCGGCAAGGGCTGCGGCCTCAGTCCGGCCATGAGAGGTACGCAGGAACACATCGAGCGAGCGCGGCGGGGGGCCGCGACGGCGAGCATCCTCTGAAACCATCAGACGGCGCCTGAGCGTCTCGAGGCGATTGCGCGAGAGGCCGGTAAATTTGCTGATCGTCTGCGTTCTCACTTCGTAGAAGATCAGCCGCCTCGCTAATTCAAAGCAGCGAAGTTCGCGGATAACCGAATCGTCTTTGCGATGAGCGTCCATTGCCTCATTCCCGGGCGGTCCCAACCGTCGTCCAGCCTTTGAAAGGGCCGTCATGGTGTCAAAAGCGCGGCAAAAATAATTGCCTATAGCATGACAGATAGTTTCGATATAAACTCGACTGTAAATGGGGCCGCCGGGGAGTTCAACACCGATATTGTTGGACTGCCGCTAGACTCAGGTCGCTCGGCGCTACGTAGCGTCGATCGGTCGCGGCATCGTATGTCCAACAGTTGAGCTCAATAGGAGGCAGGGGGTTCATCGGACCGCATGCAAACGAGAAGAATGTGTCATGTCGACCAAAAGACTAGCGCAAGAGAAGGTGAGGCGCCGAGGATCGATAGTTCCCGAGTGATGCATATTGGAGCGCGGCCCGTGATGCTCATTCCTTACCGTAACTACGCGCCTGAGAGGCCAGGCGTGGCGCTTTCGAGTATTAAGTCCAGCCCATGAAGGCCTCACAGGAACACTCTGATGTCGCGAGGGCCTTGAGCGCGGCGCTCGAGCCACTGATTGATGTCTGCTTGACCATCGGCATTACAAGTCCTGAGTTCGAGAGTCTGCTGCGGGCTACCTTCGTACAACGCGCCATAGAGAAGCTTCCGCGCCATAGTCGCACTGGGTGGGGCCCCAGTGATTCCAAGGTCGGTCTGGCCGCGGGCGTGCACCGCAGCGAGGTGGGACGAATTCGTGCGGCCGGCGGCGCTGCGGGCGCTAAAGGAACGATGGAGAAAAAGCAGCGCCTGTATTCGAAGAGCGCGCGCGTCCTTTTGGGTTGGACGACGGATCCGCGCTTCATGACCAGCGGTGCACTACCGCTGGACTTGCCGTTGGAGCGCAGCAAGCAGCGTCGAAGCTTTGCGGACTTGGTCGATAAATACGCCCCGGGCAATCATCCAGGAAGTGTGCTGAAAGAACTACGCCGCCGCGGTAACGTCGACTTGCTAAATGACATTGTTCGATTCAAGGGTACGACGACCCGATCGAGCGGTCTTACGAAATCGAATGTCGCCGGCGTCGCGCTCCGAATGAAGCATCTGGGGGACACCTTGGTTCACAACATTGTGAGTGCCCAGCAATCCCGTCTGTGCGCAGAAACAAAGACCTTAAGCCTGGACGTCGAGCAGCTTGCGCTTATCCGAGCCGTGCTCGAAAGACGCGCGAAGACATTTATCAGCGCCTTGGAGAGTGAGTGTCAGACGCGCATTGTTACTGGCGTCGGTGGACGCGCGAAGCGGATGGGCGTGAGCGTGTTCGCATGGGAAGAAGACTAGCTAAGAACCGGCGGCCTGGAGTTGTTGGCCACGACTTAGTGGGGACAAGCGAGCTGGGATGCCCTTAAAAGGGAATGCATCATGGCAAGGAAGAAGGCGGCGGAAGAAGCGAGTAACGGCTCTCAAGTAGCCGGTCGCGCGACGCTTTCGGGTCGTGCCGCGCTCGAGGCACTGGCATTGGAACTCTACGGGGTTATCCGTGCGGCGCTGAAAAAATATGGGCTCTCACCTGGGGAGCAAAAAAAGTTCTTCGCGCAATCGCAGCGCAAGTCGAACATCAAGCAAGTGAGCGTTGAGCTTCTGGGGCAGATTAGGCCGTTAAGCGATCTTCTGACCACCTGGTTTGAAGAAGTACCGTATGTCGATTCCGTGGGAGCACCTCGGGTGCTAAAAATCGAGGGTCTGGGCGCAACGTTTGAGGCTCTGGCAAGGCGATTTTTGCCCGGAGTAGCGCTCGCCGACGTGGTCGTCCTTGCCTGTCGCAACGCGAATGTCGGGACGCTGCCCGGGGGGAGAATCGCTCTTTACGGCGACGCAATGGTCAATTTAAGGAGAAGCAGAGACGGTGTGCTCGCGCAAAACATTTTGCACGTGAGACAGATTTTCGACACCTGTCTCTACAACGCCCAGCGGGATCTCGACGATGACAAGCCCGGCCGCCAGGAACGCATCGTTACCCATGTGTTGAGCACCATGGAGTTTGAGAAATTCCAGGGAGAAGTTCGCGGGCAGCTGCATGATCTATGCGAAAGATTCGATCGGCTGCTGAAATCCGCTGCTGAGCGCTCCACTCGCCAGAAGCAGCCTCGCGGCCAAGCCGGCATTGGCATCTATGTCTACTACAACGACTCTACGAAGCCGCGGCCGCATCATCGAAAGGGCAAGAAATAATGCCCTCAGGACACCTGAAAAGGAGCTCCAACACGGCGCGTAGGAAAGGGGGAGCGTGAAAAAGCGATCCCACATTACGGGCTCCTCGCTGATGGCGCGCCAAGTATCCCAAGACAAGTCGGCGCGGAAATACCGCGCGGATTTGGCGGTGGAGTTGTACACGCTGGTCAGACTCGCCCTCGGAGAATTTGGGGTGACCCGCGCGGAGCAGCTGAGGGCGCTGAGGCGTTGCGGAGCGTTAAAGGTCCCCCCGAATGTGAGCGGCCGGATACTGCGCGCCCAATTGGGGGTCGGGGAGATACTCCTGGAATGGTCGCGCAAAGCACCCTACCTCGATTCGGAAGGTAAGCCGCGCGTTCTCTTAATCGCTGGCCCGGGCGCCACTTTCGAAAGCCTGGCACGAAGGTTTTTGCCCAACCTACCCTTAGCGGAAGTCGTTGCGCTGGCGTGCGAGAACTCCGAAGTGCTCATCCGTCCGGGAAATCGGATTGCGCTCCTGGGCAGCATTCTGGTCAAACCTGGAGACACCCGAGAAAAATATCTCGCACACGCAATACGCCAAATCGATCAACTTCTGCAGACGTTACTCCACAATTGGCGCGTGAAACGGAATAGTACCGAAAAAGGTCGCATGGAAAGAGTGGTGATCGGGGTGATCTCGCGCGCTAACTTTAAGCCCTTTATGGACGAACTGCGCCCGCAGATTTACGATTTGCTGCTGCGGGTGGATTCCTCCATTGAGCGCAATCAACCCAAAACGGTTCGGAGCCTCGGTGCCGCAACCGCAGTCAGCGTGAGCGTGAACGTGGGTCAAGAGGATGATTTAGAGCGGGCCGGGGTGGACACCTCGCTGGCGACGATTGCCGAGAAGCGTGCGAAACCTAAGAAGCGCACGAGGGCACCCAAAATCAAGTAAGCGCTCATCGGCCTCGCGCTGCCGCCTGACATGACCCACCGGACTGCAGAGGGGCGCGTGACGATCGCCCGTCGCTTCGACGTCCCGACCTCCAAGTTCCGCTTCAAAACAGAGAATCGCCCTTGCATAGAGCCAAGAAACGCGGTACACAATAGTTGCCATAAAAGTGCCAATTATTATTTGCCGAAAATCACCATCTCTTTGAGGACGGCATTGGATGAGAGCGGAAGGCTGTGAATCAATTCAAAGATGCGATACACGCAGGTTGCCTGCTGCGCGTGTTAGGAGGGGAATGGAGGGCTCTCCGCTTAAGGTAAGGATTTTTGAGACGACGGTGCGTCGATTGAATGAACGCGCACTTGGTTTGCTGACAAAGGCTGCTCAGGCACTCGATGCTACGGAACCACAGGCTTCTTGGAAAGAGATTCTCCCGTTGTGGGCTCACGCCAGCGAGGACACCTTGGGCCGCGCGGCGCGTTGTCCCATGGTGCTCCTGGATTTTAATTTTCAGCGGCTTGCGTGGTGGAGTCGGGTGATCTCCGCTCAACCGTTTGAAGACTCTCGACAATCGCGAATGAGCAGATTTCACACCGAGGAGGCGGTACCTCTCGCACGCGATCTTCTACTGGAAGCTTGGAGTGCCGCGCGTTCCATGTCCCAAGTCTCGAGCCTGGTGTTTGGCATGGCGCCGGAGGTTACCACGCTGATCGCACGCCTCTCGCCCCGCGATATGGATCATGTGGTCGTGCACGAAATCCAAGAGCTGCGGCCTCGTTGGGAGAATCGGCCCATGTTCTGGAAGGAATTATTCGATGCGGCGACGGAAATGGACGATCAGATTCTCGCCAATGTGCATTTGCACTGCCTTCAGCTTCTGGGGGGCGCATACGCCTCGACGCGTGACAAGCCGCTGGCAACGGCTCCTGCGGCAAAAGGACCGGTGATCGAAGCCTCGGTTGAATAAAGTTAACGACGAAGCGCCGTTTAAGCTTCGCTCGTTTGAGTTTCACTGAAAATACCGCGAAACCCTCGCCAACTTTGGCTCGTCACCGTGCTGTGATAGCTGCAAATTCGGTAGGGGGGCAAAACCATGAAATCGGTCGAATCGGCGTACAAGGGTCGCGGTCTAATGTTGCTCGCCGGATGGCTCGCGATCCCCGAGTTGGCGTTCGCACAGACCTCGCCGTTTTTGACGGGCGCCACCTCCCTACAAACAAACATCCTCGCGTGGCTGACACCCATTGCCATCATCCTGGTCATGGTGGCGGGCGGCCTCGCGATGGCTGGTCGCGCTTCTTGGGGCTGGTTCATCGGCCTTGTCATCGGTATTCCGATTGCCTTTGGCGCGCCGCAAATTGTCACCTGGGTCCGCGGGATGTTTGGCACCTAAAGCGAGATGGCACATGCAACATCGCAACGCTGGGCTCATCGCCGATCCGCTCTTTATCGGAGCCACGCGCCCCTCGATGCTCTGGGGTGTTACGTATTCAGCGGTAATGCTCAATGCCATGTGCATCATGGAACTGTTTCTACTGACCAAAAACCTCCTCATTCTGCTCCTGGCGGCTCCGATTCACGGCGTGTGCATGCTGCTCTGCGCCCGCGATGCGCGTTTTTTCGATCTAGTACTGTTGTGGGGCCGAACCCGGCTACCGGCGTTTCTGGCGAACCTTCGATATTGGAAGGCAAGTAGCTATAGCCCCCTGATAATTGATTTACCCGACGCCCGTGGGTTTCGGCGACGCGGTGTCGCATCGTGAACACGCTAAGCCGTACCAAGGCACTACGCCGGGAGCCAACGGCGGATAAGAATGTTCCCTATACCGCGCATGTCTCTGAGCGCGTCGTAAAAACCCGCCAAGGTGACTACGTTCAAGCCTTTCGACTCGGGGGCGCGAGCTTTGAGACGGCTGATGATGAGCAGCTCAACAACTGGCACGAGCGACTCAACGTTCTGTGGCGAAACATCGCCCGGGAGAGCGTCGTTTTGTGGACTCACGTCATTCGGCATCGCGACGCGGTGAGAGTCGGTAACGCTCATGCGCCGGGGTTCGCCCGGGATCTTAAGGCTAAGTACCTGAAGCGTCTGTCTTCCGAAACCTTGATGGTCAATGAGCTCTATATATCCATCGTGTATCGCCCAGCAGCCGGTCTTGCCGTGGGCGCCGCTTCCAAGTTCTTCTCCAAGAGCCGCCCGGCAGAAGCGCGATTGGAGCTTAAGGATTCACTGGAAGCGAGCGAGAAGCTCGCGCAAACGCTCCTAAGTTCCCTGGCCCGCTACGAGCCCCAAACATTGGGCCTGTACGAATGGGAGGGCCGACAATGCTCGAGCCTGCTCGAGTTATACGGCGTACTTCTTAACGGCGAATGGCAGCGGGTCGCTTTACCGCGTGCACCGATTGCCGAGGTGCTCGCCACCACCCGACCGCTCTTTGGATTTGAGACGATCGAGTATCGCACGCCCACGCGAACGCGCTTAGGCGCGATGCTTGGGATTATCGAGTATTCGACGCCCACGGTGACGGGGGTATTCGATGCACTGCTGTCGACGCCGTTTCCCTGGGTGCTCACGCAGTCGTTTGCATTCCTCAAGAAGGCCAGCGCTCAGGGATTGCTTCAGCGTCAATACAACCGGATGCAAAGTGCGGCCGACTTTGCAGTGAGTCAAGCCGAGGAGCTTCGCGACGCACTCGATGAACTTACGAGTAGCGAGTGGGTGATGGGCGAGCATCACCTTTCGTTGCAGGTGCTGACCGAGTTCATCGAGCACGTTGACTTAAGTGTGCGCGATCGGGAATTAAAGCTCTTGAATGACAATCTCGCACGAGCTCGCACCCTGCTTGCGGACAATACCGGCATGACCATTGGGCGGGAGGACCTCGCGATCGAGGCTGCGTTTTGGGCCCAACTGCCGGGAAACTTTTCATTTCGGCCGCGCAAGGCGCCGATTACCTCGCGCAATTTTGCGGCCATGGCGAGCTTCCATAATTTCCCTTCCGGCCGAGCGACGGGCAATCATTGGGGTGAGGCGCTCAGCCTCTTCGTAACAGCTGCTGGTACGCCGTACTATTTTTCCTATCACGCCTCCGACCCTTTAGACCCGGAAGGGGGTACCAAGAAGGACATCGGCCACGCGCTCATCATCGGACCCACGGGATCCGGCAAAACCGCACTCATTGCCTTCACGTTGTGCGAACTGCAGGCCTTTGGAGTGACTTCGGTCCTTTTTACCAAAGACCGCGACACGGAGATTTGCATCCGGGCCTTAAAGGGACGGTACTATCCGATTCAACTCGGCGTGCCCACCGGCTGGAATCCGTTTCAGCTGAAATCCTCGGCCGCCAACCTGCAATTCTTAAACGACCTCGTCCGCCGGCTCGTGAGCCGGGCGGATCGGGCGCTCACGATCACCGAAGAGAATGAGCTCACCGAGGCCATCCGGTCGGTCATGAGCTTCGAGCCTGCCGATCGTCGCCTCGGGCGCGTGCTCGATTACTTGGATTCGACGGAACCCGAAGGCGTGTATGTGCGCTTGAAGCAATGGTGCCACGCACGGCGCAATGATGAGCAGGATGGCCCTTACGCGTGGATCTTCGATAACGCCCAAGATTCGCTCATTGACTCACTCGGGTGCGCCTTGACGACCGGATTTGATGTCACGGAATTCTTGGATAAACCCATCATCCGCACGCCCATCAACATGTATCTGTTTCACTTAACCGAACAACTGATCGACGGCCGGCGTTTCGCTCTTTTCATCGCGGAGTTCTGGAAGGCGCTCGATGATGAGTATTTCGGGGCGTTCGCGAAGGATCAGTTAAAGACCATTCGCAAGAAAAACGGCTTCGTGGTCTTGGATTCCCAGTCCCCGAGCGATGCAATCAAGCATGCGCACAGCCGGACGTTGATCGAGCAGACGCCCACGAAGATCTGCTTTCCCAATCCCGATGCGACCCTCGAGGACTACGCGACCGATGCGGGACTTAATTTAACCGAGCGCGAATACCGCTTGATCAAGCAAGACATTCCCACCGGTTCCCGCATGTTCTTGGTGAAACAAGGTCATAACTCGGTCGTCGCGAAACTCGACCTCAAAGACTTTGATGCCGAGCTTGCTGTGCTCTCCGCGCGTAAGGCGAACATCGAGCGCATGCAGCGATTGATCGATGTGTACGGCGAGGATCCAAATAGATGGTTGCCGCGCTTTATGCGCGGGGAGGGGAGCTGACGGTGGATTTTGCTTGTTATCTTGAAGGAGGTTGTCATGAGGAAACACAATTGGATGGTATTAGCGGCGATTGTCTCGATGGGGGTTTGCTCGATTAGTCAGGCGCAATTTGCCGTCATTGATGTCGGGGCGATCATGCAGCTCATCAAGCAGGTCACGACCCTTGAGCAGCAGCTGCAAACCGCTCAAGCGACGCTCACCAACGCGCAACAACAATTTCAAGCCATGGTGGGCAACCGCGGAATGCAGAATCTGCTCTTCGGTGTCAATCGCAATTATCTGCCGTCGAACTGGACCCAGCTCATCGGCGCCGTTGGTCAAACGGGTGGGGCCTACCAGGCGCTCTCGGCTGGCGTTCAAAGCTTGATGATGGCCAATGCGGTCCTCACACCGCAGCAAATAGCTTCCCTTTCGCCCGCCGAACAGACTCAGTTGCAAACGGCCCGGCAGTCCGCCGCCCTCTTGCAGTCAACCTCCCGCCAGGCGCTCGACAATACGAGCACACGGTTTGCATCCCTTCAGCAACTGATCAGTGCGATTCCGAGTGCGGCGGATCAGAAGGGAGCCTTGGATCTTCAGTCCCGCATTCAAGCGGAGCAGGCCATGCTTCAAAACGAGAACACGAAAATGGCGGTTCTCTATCAGACGCTGGAGGCACAGGAGTGGGCACGCAAGCAAAATGCGCGCGAGCAAGTCGTCGCGGGCGTGGGCTCGCTGCGCACGTTGCCGGCCCTCAATCTACCGTAAGGGAAATCGGTCATGCAGTTTCGGCCCGGTGTACGGCGCGTGCGGAGGTGTTTAGGGCTCGTCATCACGATAGCGAGCGCCGCCGCCTGTGCACCGGTGCCGGATCGGGCGTCACACACGGTAGATGAGTACCGACACGACTCGAAGCTTCGAGAGCTTACCTTCGCTCGCTGTGCCAATGATCCGGTCTCGCGCAACTTCAAGCCCGACTGTCTCAATGCACGCGAGGCCGAGCGCCTGGAGAGTGTGGGGTCGCTGCGGAGATTGGCGCCGCTCGAACTTGCCAATCCCAATGCGCACACCGATTCCACTCCGCAAGATTCGAAGGCAAGGAATTAACCCATGGGCTTCTTTGCAACCTTCAGTACGTGGCTCAATGGCCTTCTTTCCACCTATATCGCCACGAACACCGCGCGCGTGGCGTCTCTCCTGCAGCCCGCGATCGTGACGTTCGCGACTCTTTACGTGATGATTTGGGGCTATCTGCTGATCACGGGGAAGATCGAGGAGCCTTTCGTGACGGGGATCAAGCGCATTGTCACGCTCGCGGTCGTGTTGGGCGCGGCGCTCAATCTCTGGCTCTACAACGATGTGATCGTTGATACCTTTTTTAACGCCCCGGGTGCACTCGCTGCGGGCATCATCGGCGCGTTTGATTCGGTTGGTATCATCGACAACATCATCTTTACGGGCGGTGATGCCGCGAGCCTTTTGCTTCAGAAGGGCGGCCTCTTTGAAGGCGATATTTCTTACTACATCGCCGGCTTCGCGGTCTACTTAATCGTCGGATTGACGGCGATCTATGCGATGTTCCTACTCGCGCTCTCGAAAATCGCGCTCTGCATTCTGCTCGCGTTGGGGCCGCTCTTTATCGCCTTTCTCCTCTTCGAGACCACCAAGCGTTTCTTCGAGGCGTGGATCGCGCAGATGGCGAATTACGCCTTCGTCACGATCTTAACGGTGTTGGTTGCGGCCCTGATGATGAGTCTTGTCACGAGCGCCGCGCAAGCGGCGGTCGCGCGGGGCGGTGCAATTCAGATTGCCGATGCGGTGCGGGTGTGCCTCGCGGCAGGACTCACCTTCCTCATCATGCGCCAAGTGATGCCGATGGCCTCGGGGCTCGCAAGCGGACTGGCATTGAGTTCCTTTGGCGCGGTCAGTGCGCTTCTCGCCTGGGGATTGGGCCGGGCGACGGGGCATACCGGACAGTTCGCGCGGGGGCTCATCGATCGGGACACCGCGCGCTCGGATGCCTTGAGCCGGAAGGCCGGCTTTTATCTCGGACGCGGTGCACGGGCAGGCGCGACCGGGGCGGTGCGGCTGATTGCACGGCCCAATACGATCCGGCAGACCTAACAAGGGGTGCTCGATGACTAGACTCCTGATCATTGTTCTTTTCGCGCTATTGAGTGCTTGTCAGCACGAAGCGTCGCGCGTCCGCTGCGATTCAAAGTTGCAGCCTATCAATGCCCCCGCGCCCATCGTGAAGGCGCCTGCGCCAACAGGTGCGCCCAAGCCATGACCAAAGACCCTATGCAAGCCTATTTTGACGAAGCCGTCTCATGGGATCGCGATCGAGTCGCGATGCAGCGTCGCAGTGCCCGTATGGCCTGGTGGGTCGCGGGCGCCGGCTGGATTGCATCGCTCGCGCTCGTGGCGGTGCTCGCGATCCTGATGCCCTTAAAGCGCGTCGAACCCTTCGTGATACGGGTCGACAACGCCTCCGGGATGGTCGATGTCGTGCCCGTGTACGTGGGGCATGAAGCGATGCCGGAGACGGTGAGCAGGTACTTTCTCTCCCACTACGTGACGGTGTGCGAGCGATTCAACTTCCCGACCGCGGAATCCGATTATCAAGAATGCGGGGCGTTTCATACGCCTCAGCGTAATCAAATTTGGTATGCGGCCTGGGCGAAGACCAACCCCAACTCGCCATTGAACCTCTACCGCGATGGGACGACGGTCGAGGCCCGGGTGACCTCGGTGAGCTTCTTTACGCGCTCGGATGGGGTGACCGATGTGGCCCAGGTTCGCTACGTGAAGGCGAAGCGCCAGGCAGGCAGTAGCGATGAGCAGAATAGCTACTTTATCGCCAGCATTCGCTATGCGTTTGCGAGCCCGCCGAGTGAGCCTGCGATGCGTCGCTGGAACCCATTGGGTTTTAAGGTCGTCGACTTTCGTTCGGAACCCGAGGCATTACCACCGTCGCAAAGTGTTGTTGCAGCGGGTGAGAAGAGTGGGGGCTCTACATGAAAGGTCTCGTCACCTTGGGTGCCTGGATGTTCACCCTGCTGCTTAGCATCAATGGCCCGATTCACGCCGAGTCATTGCCGATGCGCGGACCCACCGATTCGCGTATCCGCACGGTTTTATACAGTTCCGATGAGGTGTATCGGCTGTATGGATTTGTGGGTTATCACCTGGATCTTGAGTTCGCATCGGATGAGGCCTTCGTGGGCTTAAGTGCGGGGGATCCTGAAGCTCTGACCTACAGCGCTCATGAGAATGTGCTGACGCTACGCCCCAAGGCTGCGAGCTCGCAGATGAACCTGACGGTATCGACAACCAAGCGCCGCTATTATTTCGAGTACACCATCGCGGCGCACTCGACGAGCCGCTTTGCCGATGAAGTGATGTACGCGGTGCGCTTCATGTATCCCGCGAGTCCTGCGGCCAAGGACTCCTTGACCCCCGAGGAGCGCGTTGCGCGTGACCTAGCACTCGCGCAAAAGAATAAACCCCGGAATGTGGATTACTGGTTCTGCGGCGATAGCACGATAAAACCGACTGCGGCATCCGACGATGGCGTTCATACGCGACTAACCTTTGCCGCGAAGGCGGAGCTTCCGGCGATTTTCGTGAGCAACGACGATGGTTCCGAATCGCTCTTGAATTTCAATATAGACGCGGGCGATGTCGTTATTCATCGCGTCGCGCCAAGATTCATCGTGCGCCGCGGCCGCCTCACTGGCTGCATCGTCAATAAAGGCTTCGCGGGGAGCGGCGAGAGATTAGATTCGGGCACCATCGCCCCCGAGGTGACCCGCGAGCGCAAGGACACTTCCCCATGAATCCGGAACCGACACGCGCCGACAACAAGGCGCAAGCGTCGATCTTAAGCGCGGTGGCGGCGTTCGAAGAGTCGTTGAAGGACCCAGAGACGGGTCACCGTGGAGAAACCCAAGAGCCCGCAAGTGATTTCGATGAACTCGCTGGCGAGCGAGGCGAAAGCGGTTTGCATCGCGCGCGGTCGTTACAATCCCGTGCAAGCCAAGTGTTGGCATTGAGTTTGATGGGCGCCCTCGCGGTTGGGCTCTTGGGGTGGTACTACGTCCATACCTTCGCCTCACGTGGTACGGCCCAGCGCACCGCGCAGACCGCCTCGCGCAACCAGGCGACGGGGGATGCACCGCTCCCGAACCTGGGTCCGATTACACTTCCCGAAATCCCGGTCGAGAAGGTCTTAGGGCCAGCGCCTGACGAGCCGCCCATTGACCACGAGACGAACTTAGGTCTAGCCAGTGCCACATCGCCGGTTGGCGCATCGTCTCCTCCAGCACTCAAGTCGCCTGCCGAGATCGCCTTGGATCGGCGATTGACAGGACCTGCGTTCTCTCGCAAAAGCGACAGTGATTCCGGGCCGGCGACCTCTACGCCGAACGAGAATTCGAGCGCGACTCTCTTAGGTACACCGGCAGGACCCGTGGGCGAGCGCGAGCCTGCGGCCGGGACAGGGAGTGCAGGTCTCTCGGAGTTATTGAAGCCGAGTCTCACCCCCGCCGTGCGCGCGCAGGTGCTGCCGACGCAAAGGTTGTTGCTGCCAAAGGGGGCCTTCATCGATTGCACCTTGGAGACCGCTCTTGATTCCACGTTGCCCGGAATGACCACTTGCATCACGGCGACCGATACATTCAGTGCCGATGGCTCCACTGTGCTTATGGAACGGGGGACGAAGCTTGTGGGCGAGACGCGGGGTGGCGTTAGCCAAGGCGCCGCGCGGGTCTTTGTGCTCTGGTCGGAGGCGCGAACGCCCACCGGCGTCGTGATTCCCTTAAGTTCTCCGGGGACCGACGAACTCGGGCGTTCCGGACTTTCAGGGAACGTCAATCGTCACTTCTTCCAGCGCTTCGGGGCCGCGATTTTAATTTCGCTCATCAGCGGCGCCGTCCAAGGTGCCGTTGCCTCCCAGAGCAACGGCAGTACGGTCATTTACAACCCCTCGGGCTCGCAGGACGTCATGACCCAGGTCTTGAAAGACACCATCAACATTCCACCGACCATCACGAAAAATCAGGGGGATCGAATCGAAGTCTTGGTGGCTCGGGATCTTGATTTCAGGTCCGTGTATGAACTTAAGTCCCGCGCACCCTGAAATCCTCGTCCCCCGCGTGCGCCAACCCACCGAGGCGGACCTCGCCCGCATTCCTGCACGGGCTGAAGCGTCGGCCCTCGATTTGACCTTAAGGGCATTAAAGCCCTTTCTCGCACAGCGCGAAGTGACCGAGCTTTGCATCAATCAGCCCGGCATCGCGTTCCTGGAAACTCGCCAGGGTTGGCAGCAGGAGCGCGTGCCGTTTGCGGATTTTGAGTGGTGCCGGCGTCTGGCAAAGCTGGTTGCCAATTCGACCCGGCAGCGCATCGACGAGGAGTCACCGCTCCTCTCCGCCTCGTTACCCAGCGGCGAGCGAATTCAGATGGTATTGCCGCCGGCGACGAGCGCGGGATGCGTCGCGATCACGATCCGCCGGCCGTGCGATGAGGTGTGGTCCATCGAGTCTTTAAGCGCAAGCGGGATCTTTCGCGCCACCCGGCGCGCAAGTGACGCCTTGGATGAGACGGAATCCGAACTCCTGCGGCTCCTGGAGGCGCAAGACTATCAATCCTTCATGCGCTTGGCCGTACTCGCGCGCAAGAACATCTTGGTCTCGGGTCCCACGGGCTCCGGCAAAACCACCTGGACCAAGGCCCTCATTCGGGAAATCCCCCACGATGAGCGCCTGATCACCATCGAGGATGCGCAGGAGCTCGTTCTCGATCACCCCAATCACGTACGGCTATTTTATTCGAAGGACGATCAGGGACTCTCCCGAGTGACGCCGAAGCAGTTGCTCGAATCCTGTCTTCGCATGAAGCCCGACCGCATCTTGCTCGCGGAATTGAGGTCCGAAGAGGCGTTTGACTATTTAAGAAACGTCAACAGTGGCCACCCAGGCTCCATCACGAGCGTGCACGCGGCGAGTGCAGAACTGGCCTTCGAGCAGTTGGTGCTCCTCGTTAAACAAAGCCGGGCGGGCCAAGAGCTGCCGCGCGCCGACATCAAGGAACTCTTGTACTTACTCGTCGATGTCGTCATTCAATTTGGCGTCGAGCGCCATCAACGCTTCATCAAAGAGATCTGGTATGAACCACACCGTAAACGCCGTCGCCTGGGCGGCGCCGGCTAAGCCGCGCTGGCTCATCATCGCCGGAAAGGCGATCGCCGTCGCCTGCTTAAGCCTCATTGCCTCGCAATATCTCGCCGGCTTTTTATTACTCGCCTGGTGTCGGCAGGATCTGCGAACCGCACGGCCCTTAACCATCGCACGCTATGCCTATTATTACGGCGGCGTTCCAGTGGTGCGAAAGCGGCTCTGGGTTTCATCCGCCGGTGGCCTTGCGCTCATTGCGTTTAGCGGTCTTCCGCTCCTACTCCCGCGTCGGCGGTCGCTCCACGGGGATGCGCGATTCGCCAGGCGACCCGAAATGGCGCGCGCGGGGCTCTTTGCCCGGCATGGACTCTTTTTGGGGCGCGTCGGCCGCCGATATCTCATCCTCGGGGGTCAGCAGGGCGTGCTTTTGTCCGCACCTCCGCGTGCGGAGAAGGGCACTGCGATCGTCATCCCCAATCTGCTTTTTTGGCAGGGATCGGTCCTCTGCCTAGACGTCAAGCTTGAGAACTGGACGCTGACGGCGGGTTATCGGCAACGCGCGGGCCAGAGCTGTTATTTGTTTCACCCGCTTGCGGAGGATGGCAATACGGCCTGCTGGAATCCCTTAGGCTATGTCTCGGCCGATCCGAACCTTCGCGTGAGCGACGTGCAGCGCATCGCTGCCATCCTCTACCCGGACGTGCCGGGGACGGATCCTTTCTGGGCCGCCGGAGCGCGCTCTTACTTTCTAGGCGTCACCATGTATGTGCTCGAGACCCCCTCGCTTCCTCCGACCTTGGGCGAAGTCTTGCGCCAAGGCATGGCCTCGGACACGGAAGGGTTTGGTCATCACTGGCGGCGGATCATTGAGGGACGGCAAAAGGGACCGTACCCTTTAAGCTCGCAGTGCGTGCGGGCGCTCTCGGAGATCATCGACTTAGCTCCCGTGACCGCATCCTCGATCCGCAAGACCTTTACCTCGCGCCTCGATCTTTTTGCGAATCCGCTCTTGGATCGTGCCACTTCGCGAAACGACTTTGACCTTCGGAACCTGCGCAAGCGTCCGATGTCGATTTATCTTGCAATCAATCCGGGCGATTTGCAGTTGCTTCAGGCACTCCTCAATCTTTTTATCGAGCAGGCCTTGAACCTGCAGACCCGCGAATTGCCGGAGCATAACCTCGCACTTAAATATCAGGTCGCCTTTATCTTAGATGAGCTCGCGGCCGCAGGCCGTATTCCCATTCTCGCGCAAGGCGTCGCGTACCTGCCTGGATATAACGTTCGCCTGATGCTCGTGATTCAGGCCTTCTCGCAACTTCGAGAGATTTACGGTCGACAGAATGCCGAGACGATAATGAAAAGCTTGGCGGCACGGATTGTCTATGCACCCAATGACGTGAAGGAAGCGCTGGAGATTTCCCAGGAATTGGGTATCACGACCGTCAAGGTCCACACGCACTCGCGACCGGTCTTAGATGTCACCGACCCTAACAATCAGCTCGGCAGCATCAATGTGGGTGAGCACCAGCGACCCCTACTGTTGCCTCAAGAAGTCAAGGAGCTCGGCAAAGATAAGGAGATCATCTTCTATGAAGGCGTGCGTCCCATCCTGGCGCGCAAAAACCGCTATTACCGCGACTCTTACTTTCGAAAGCGCCTCTTTCCGCCCCCCAAATCCGCCGTTCCGTCGGCACGACGCGCCAAGCGGCCGGCGGCGCCGCCCGAGAGCCCCACGAAGTTAAAGCCCGCGCCATCACCTGACAACGCGATCGCCGAAGGGTCAGTCGCGCAGTTAGCGCCCCAAAAGTCCGACTCGCCGGTGCAGGAGGAGGCATTGCCCCAGGCCGCGTCGCCGGCGGAGTCCGCGCCTCGCACCCGCGAGGCAACGCTCGCCGATGTTGATCGGATCGAGACCATAACGCTCGAGGACTTCGTGGTCGATCTTAAGCGCGTGAAAATTCCCGAGGGGCCCTTGAGCGACGAGGACGCCGCGCGCGCAGTCGCGAATCTATTAGAGGCGCTGCGCGGGCGCTAGGGAGGCAGGCATGGAGGAGGATCTGACATCCACCAAGACGCCAGCAGCGAGCGCGCAAGACGCCGCGCAGCGTCCCGGGCGGCCAGCTTTAAACGCAGACTCTGGGTCGCCAGATCCTAAGAATTCAATTCGGCCGTCAAGGCGTCGCACACGGGCGGCGGCGAAACCTACGGAATCCCGAGAATCAGATGCAGCCAAGAGCACTAGCGATCGCGCGCGCGAGGCGGCCTCCACAACCGCCACAGCGGAGCGCTTGATTCCTGATCACATCCGCAAGCGCTTTGTTCAAGTCGGTCACCGATATCATTTTTCGGACGGTGCGCACGCCTTCACCGACCGCGGCGCTCGCTTGGTCACCTCGAGCGAGAACACCGAGGTCGTGAAGAGCTTGATCGCGATCGCCCAAGCGCGGGGCTGGAAGGAAATCACGGTCACAGGCACTGAGCGCTTTCGCAAGGAGGCTTGGGGTGAGGCCACCGCTTTGGGCCTCAAGGTTCGGGGTTACTCCCCCTCAGAATTCGAGCGTGCGCACCTCGCACGCAAGCTCGCCCGCGAAGCGGCAGGCTCAGCCGGAGTAGCCGAGCCGTCTGCGCCGTCTGGAACGGGGCGCAGCGCCGAGAGCCGTCATGACCCTGATCGCGCCAAGGGGCCTATCACAGGGCGACTGATTGATCATGGGGTGGCGGCGTATCGGCACGACCCGCGTGAGCCGATGTCCTATTTCGTCAAAATCGAAACACCGCAAGGCGAGCGTGAGATCTGGGGCGTGGATCTAAAGCGCGCACTTCAAGAATCGCTCACACAGCCTAAAATTGGTGATGAGATCGCTCTTCGCGCCGTTCGGCGCGACACCGTGACCGTGCGAGAGATCGAGCGTGACCCGGAAGGCAAGGTTGTCGGGCAAAAGCCCCTGGATACGCACCGCAATCGCTGGATCGTGGAAAGACAAGAGTTTTTTGCCGAGCGTGCGGCCGCGGCCCACACCTTGCGCGATCCCAGCATTGACCCTAAGCAGGGCGCGAGACGCCACCCGGAACTCGTGGGTACCTACCTTCAGATGCATGCCGCGCAAATCGCCGCGCGACAGCTTCGAGACCCTCAAGATCAGGAGAAGTTTGTAAGCCTCGTCCGCACCGCGCTCGCCGACGTAGTCGCCCGCGGTGAGGCACTGCCGCCGGTGCGGCTGAAGGAGAAAACGGCAGTACCGACGCCGACCCCCGACGCAATCAAACGCGAGGAGGCGCCGGCGCGATGAGGCGCTACTATTCGTGAGCAAGGACTCGGAGAAGCCGGTCGGCGGCATTGAATCCTCCGCCCCTGGGTCACCGCGCTTCGCAAAGCGGCAGATAGGGCCCAGGCGCGGCGGCTCACTCCTCGTGGGCCGCCTCACGGAACACGGTCGCGCCAACTATCAGTTCCGCACCGAAGAGAATGCCTCGTACTACGTGAAGCTCCTCACGAGTCGCGGAGCGAAGACGCTGTGGGGAAAGGACTTGGAACGCGCGCTCACTTCCGGTGAGACCCGGCCCAAAGTCGGAGATCTCATCGGCGCGCGGCGCGCCGGTCGCGAGACCGTGACCGTCACCGCCCGCCGTCGAGTTGCCGATGGACGCATTGTGGCGGAGGAAGCGCATTACGCACATCGGACTCGCTGGATCGTTGAAAAAGTGCAATTCTTTGCCGAGCGCGCGCGGCTCGCGCGACGGTTGCGGGATGAGCAGGCCGATGTCCGGGAGACCGTACGTGCGCACCCGGAACTGAAGTCAAGTTTTTTGAGCGTCCGGGCAGCTCAAGAATTTGCGGCGCGCCGAATCGCAGATCCAAAAGACCGTGAGCGGTTTCTGATCCTGATGCGCGAAGCCATGGCAGCGTCCATCCAAAAAGGCGAACCCTTGCCGGCCGTGCGTCTGCGCGATCCCCTAAAAAGAGAAGAGGTCTCGACGGTAAAGCCGCGGTCGCCGCGGCCGGATGACCCGACACGATGAACGCAGCCTCGCCTTTGCCCGATTCTCAAAAGATCCTTGCAGACCCCTCGGCATCGGAGTGGTTAAAGTGGGCGCTCAAAAGCGCTGCCGAGCGCGATCCCATTGATGCGCTAAATGATGCCCTGGTGCTCGCAGCGACTCTGGAGGATCGACTGCGGAGCGAACTCGATGTGCGTTGAGCCTGCAATCAATGCTTTCGGATCGCGCCATTCCGGTGTTTCAACGTGAGTTTCTGAAAGCGGCTTGATTGGCACGGTGTGGGTGGGGAGGGTATCGCTTAGAAGCCATCCGGCACGCTCTTTTGCCCCTCTGAGCGATTTTTGGCATGCTTCGCTCCTGGAGGCTACATGCGAAGCCGCTCCAAGATCGTCCCACTCTCAATCGCCGCCGCCCTTGGGGTTATGCTGGCAATCGCGGAAGTCTACGTCCTGGGCTTTTTGGCGGCCCGTCCATATCCTCATTGGTATGCGCTAGCACTGCAGGATCATAAGAATTTTAGATTTGAGCTCTGGGGGGCTGTGGAAATGGCGGCACCCGTCGCCTTATTAGCCGCCGCATTTGGCATCGCACTTGCGCGGATAGCGAAAAAGTACTCCATGACTGTGCCCCTTGTCGCAGTGGGGGCGTGGCTTGTCTGGCGTCTAATCTTGATCCCCGTGCTCTGGGATGAGCCCATTTCGGCGCTCGGTGATGAGATCCGCTACGTACCGGTCTCGATGATTGCGGGAATCGTTTTGCCGGCTCTGGCTTTGTTTTTCGGGTACCGCGGAATGACGCGGCCCTCAACTAATATCGTTTAAGATGCACTCGCTCGAACGCTTACTGTATGAACCCACCTCGAAATGAATGAAGAGTTGACACTCGGGATGATCGGTATTGCGTGGACATGGATGGCAATCGCGGCGGGGACTGTTGCTACGATTGTGCGAAAAGGTAGACCTCTGCCTCAGACAAAATGGGGAGAAGATAGAAACCAGGCGGTTCGTAAACCGCAGGACATGGTACTCGCCAAGTATTCAGCTGCCGTGATGGTTTGGGGAATATTCTTGACTCTTGCTGTGACCACTCTGTTGTCGATATTGCGCGTATTCCCACACACCTATAAATTCTTGTGTGCCGTCAGCTTCCCCTTTTGTTGGTGGGCTGGCTATTTCATTGTCCGCTCGACCCGCGAACGCCCGCTCCAGTAATGGTTCTCCCGCCAGCGCCTTAGATGAACAGAAAACGGACTTCGCTCGCGCCGCTTTCCAGCCTGCTTGTTTCAGCGGTCACTGCCGCCTCCATTTCACCCCAGAAAAAGTTTTCGGTGCCAAATATAGCTGTGGCCTTGAAACAGCAGATCTTTCGTCCTGCGGTGCGCTGGCTTGCGGTTTGCGCTTTTCTGATCGGCGCTGACTGCGCTTGCGCCCAAATTCGCGCTGAAGCCGCGCCGCCGTGGCGATTCGAGGTCACGGCGCCTGCCGCTGTCTCAGCGACGCCTCTCACGGGACGTCTCGTGATTGCGATCGCACGTGAAGCGACTCCCGAGCCGCGCGAGCTCATCGGCATGAATGGGAATGGGCCAGTGCTCATTGGCGCTGACGTTGCGCAATTAAAGCCCGGATCGGTAATGTCGGTGGATGCCACGGCGGTGAGTTTTCCCTATGCCAATCTTGCGGATCTGCCGCCCGGGGACTATTACGCGCAGGCGATTCTCATCCGTTATTCCGAAGTCAAACGAGCGGACGGACACGTGCTGTGGGTGCCGACAGCCCACCGGCGCATTCCTTTCACCGAGCTGCCCGGCAATCTGTTTAGCAGGGTGCAACCCAACCACCTCGATCCGGCACAACGCAGAACTGTCCGTCTAGATCTCAGCGAAGTCATTCCGCCTCTGGAAGAAGCCAAAGACAGCGAATATCTGCGTCATGTGACATTGCAGAGCAAGGTGCTGACGAAGTTCTGGGGCACACCCATTTACTTGCGTGCTACGGTTCTACTGCCGCAAGGATACTATGCGCATCCGAACGCACACTATCCGGCGGTCTACCCGCAAAGCCAAGGCGACGTGCCGTTCCTCTTCAATCCCGACCCGACCAGTCAATCGAAAGATGCAGTGCATGTGGCCGGCAGCAATGTGCAGACAGGCTATGAGTTCTATCAGAGTTGGACATCGGAAGGCTTCCCGCGCGTGGCCGCTATCCTCATCGAGCAATCGAGTCCTTATTTCCTCGAGGCGTACTCGGTCGACTCCGCCAACAACGGGCCTTACGGCGAAGCACTGACTCGAGAAATGATCCCATTTCTGGAGAAAAAGTTCCGGCTGATACCTAAGCCCTATGCGCGTGTGACGGAGGGCGCCTCGACCGGCGGATGGGAGGCGCTGGCCATGCAACTGTACTATCCGGATTTCTTCGGCGGCACGTGGGTGTTCAGTCCCGATCCAATTAGCTTCACGCATTATCAACAAATCAATATCTACAAGGACGATAACGCCTTCACGGTGCCGATGTCGCCGTTCCGCAATGTGGAGCGGCCATTCAGGCGTACTGTGGAGGGGCAAGTGACATTGACCTTCCGCGAGCTCGCTCGCCTCGAAGCGGTGTTGGGCAGCAAGGGCCGCTCGGGCTTGCAGCTCGATGGTTGGCAATCGGTGCATAGCCCAACCGATGCGCAAGGTTATCCGGCACCGCTATTCGACAAACTCAGCGGCAAGATCGACCACGGCACTGCCGCCTACATGCGCGAGCACGGCTACGATCTCGTCGAATACACACGCCTAAACTGGCCGACGCTGGGTCCGAAGCTCGTCGGTAAGCTCAATTTTTTCACGGGCGAGATGGATGATTACTATCTCAATCTGGGCGTGTACGATTTCCAGGACATGCTGATGGCTACCAGTAACCCTCATTACGAAGGCCGCTTCGAGTTCGGACGGCCCAAGAAAGGCCACGACTGGCACCTGACGAATTTCGCGCAGATGATCCGCGAGGTGGGTGAGCATATGAAGAAGACGGCGCCCAATGGTGAAGATAGCGCGCAATGGAATTATTGAGCGACTTTGATGAGGCAATCACTAGGCCTGACTCAATGGATGGATTGAATGCGCTTCAACCATTTCGCCGAGTCGACATGGGCGGACATGCACTACGCACACGACGCATACAGATTGCCAAATAGCAGTCTTGGAGGTAATAGGACATGGCGACTTCTCTAAATCGACTGACCCAGTTTTTGCTCGCCGTAATCGCGCTAGGCGTCTGGGGCTTGCTGCTAAAACCCCACATGCCATTCCTGTTTTCTGAGGCACAGGCATCTCCCAGAAAGGAAGTCTCGGCGACATTTGATACGCTGACCGCGCAGCGAATCAACATTACGGATGCGAGCGGCAAGACACGGCTGATCATCGCCAACAGCGAGCGCTTCCCCGACGTTGAAATCAGAGGCAAAGTCTATCCGCGCAGCATCCACGATAGCGCAGGGTTGCTGTTCTTCGATGCGAAGGGCGTGGAAACGGGCGGCTTGGGGATCACCAAATTGCGCGATGACGATGTTGCCAACCTGATCTTTGACTACACCTACCAGCCTACGGACGGCATCCGGATGACTAAGCAGGAAAGTCCCGATGGGGCGCATTGGAAAGCGGGATTCGACGTCTTCGATCGGCGCCCTTACCAGCCAGGGGACATTGACTCAAGCCAAGGCGCTCAACGTATTTCTCTGACCGACGAAAACCAGGACGCTAATCTCGTGATTTCAGATACAAGCGGCCATCCGCGGGTCCGCATTGGCGTAGACAAGACTGGCAAGCCAAGTATCGAGATGCTGGGTTCGGACGGCAAAGTGACCTATCGTGCCGGCGATTAAGGAGCATCTTGCATCCCTCAGTCGTCCGTTATGAAATGATGACGGCAGCCTAGAATTGCTCGCTAGGAAGCGGACATTCGCGACGGGCGACTTCGGGTTCGATGGCGGTCAACTGTCATGCGAACGATGAGGGGGAGAATGACTGCCTGCTCCCACGAGTAGCGTCAGTGCATGGCGGCGAACACATGATCCGCGGAACTCAAGGCTACGCTGAGCACGCGTCCGAACTCATCGAGCGCTACGAGTCTCTCTCGTTCGCCTTCAAGCATGAGTCAGTGCTTCACTTAATCCCGAGGGCGCCGGCAAAGGCCATGGATATCGGCGCCGGAACCGGCGCCGACGCCGCGTGGTTAGCGGAACAAGGCCATGCAGTCGTCGCAGTCGAGCCAACCGACGCGTTCCGGGAACACGGTCTCAAGCACCACCCGTCGCCCCTGATCGAGTGGGTGAACGATTCACTTCCACAGTTGGTTGGCGTTGCACAGCGAAGGCGCGAATTCAGCCTCGTCATGCTCACGGCCGTATGGATGCACCTCGACGAGCACGAACGGCGAGTCGCCATGCCGGTCGTAGCCTCACTTCTCGCGCCCGGCGGAATTCTCATCATGGCCCTTCGCCACGGGCCGGTAGCCACCGAGCGAATCATGTTCGCCGTCTCCGCAGAAGAAACGGTAACGCTTGCCGAGGCACAAGGACTTCGCTGCGTGCTCAACGTTCGTGCCGAATCGAAGCTCGCCGCGAATCGGGAGGCGAGTGTAACCTGGTCGCGCATAGCATTCGCGCCCTGGGACCAATGAGGTCCTCAAACCCGAACGATACGATCAAAATGATTCTTGCGCGGAGGCAATAGCACTGTCCGAGACAGCGGCCTTGCGCTGGCGCGGCCGGTCCTGGTACGTATTCAGCAAGAGGGCAGGGGATCGAATTGTCTTGCCAGGGCGGCCGGCAACTGCCGGCCAGAGGCGATAATTCACTCTCCCCAACTACCCTCCAGTTTGCGGTCATTCGCAAAGCGTGGAATCGGTCACGGTTCTCTGTCCATTTCCCCATCGCCGATGTTTGACTGATCGGACGGTAAGGGATTAATTGCGTTAAAGGCAGAAACGGATGTCGCAAATGCTAGCTCTTGACCTGTAACCCTTTTCCCAGGCTTCGCGCCGGTCGCGGAACGGGAAGTCCGTCTCGGCGCATGCCGCTCTGAGACCCTTAGAATGGACGGACGAGGACATTATGTGGCTTGCCGCCGTTGGCGCGGCAACACGAGGGAGAAGGCACGTGCGTTCAATTTTCCGAATCACCTATTTCGTCAGCAGTATTCTGCTAATTGCCGGATGCGCTGCGAATCCTTATAAGCAATTTTATCGAGGCAACCCCGACGGTCGCACGGTTGATAACTACATCGCGCCTACTGGTCCGCTCGAAATATACGCCACGGATAATTTTAACCGAGATGTAGACGCCATGGAAAAGCGTGGTTTCGTGCCAGTAGGCTCCTCGGATTTCAATGGCGCTTCAAATAAGGTTTCGGAGGACGACCTTAGAGAACAAGCGGAAAAGCTTGGCGCAGCGGCGGTCCTGGTTTCATCCCACTATACCCATACTGTCTCAGGCGCTATGCCGTTGATGCTTCCGAATACATCAACGTCGGTGACCAACGGGAATGCTACAGTGTATGGGCCAGGCGGAAGCGCGAACGTCTACGGTTCAGCTACTACTACGACATACGGAACTGAAACTGTAATGCTTCCGTACAACATTCAACGCTCAGACTTTTCCGCCGTCTATTTCGTCAAGCGACGGGCACGCCTTGGTGTGATGTATGGAACCATCGACGCCACCACCCGCGCACGCCTGCAGACAAACGCTGGCGTTCTCATCAAAGTCGTTGTTGACGGAAGTGCTGCTGCCCGTGCAGACATTTTGCCAGGCGATATCATCCTTGCAATCGATGGGGAACGCGTAGATGGTAATGAGGCGCTGAGTGCCATGCTGAAGGAACGGGTTGGGCACGAAATCGTCCTCGACATCGACCGAAACGGTACGCACGTGAAAAAGACGGTTACGCCAGCTTTGTAATGTCTAGGGCGGCCTGGGGCATACTTTGGGTGATCGAGAGGGTTTTATGCTCAAAAAGGACGCGCCGTGAAGCTAGGGGTCATTCCAGTTGCATCGGGATGGAGCAACGATCATTGTCGTGACCCACAACGCAGAGATGACACGTCGTGCTGAACGCGAAGTACGCATTGTTGATGGAAGTATCGTTCCGCATCCACTCCTAGGTTAATAGCGGCCTGAGCATTAAGGCGAATGGCCCAACGCTGGAGACTATTATTACGCATGATAAAGGAGGTTATCATTCACGAACTGCTTCCAACCTTGAATGAGTGTAAGTGCCCGAAGATTGCCATTCGCTTTACGCCAATGCTCCGCTAATGGGAAAGTTCCTCACAGATTCAAGCTATTTTCCAGGAGCTGTACGGCTTCGCTATCGGTGACGGAGAAGTTGCAGAAAACACCGGCTACCCCTTCGGCACTCACGTGCAGCTGATGCTCCTCACCGGGTGTCGGCTGGATGAATGGGCATCGGCGCGCTCGGGATGGGTTGATATGAGCGAGGCCGTGATGGTGATCCCGGTCGCCGAATACAAAACCGATCACGTCCATGTTATCCCGCTGGTTCCGCAGGCCCTTGAGATCCTAAAGCGCATCCCAAAACCCCAGAACGGCGATTACTTGCTTTCAAGCACGGGTGGCAGGGTGCCGATCCAGGGGATAGGGAAGTATTTCCGCACCCGTCTTGCGGACGCGATCATCGCGCTGACGGGCGCGAAATTTTCCAAAGCATTTTCATCACATGATCTTCGCCGCACGGTCGCGACACGTCTCGCCGAGGCGCTGGGCGACCAAGGGGACAAACTGGTCAAGCGCGTTCTCGGTCACTCGGATGGCAGAGAATTCCAGGTTTTTTTGATTTCCGTTCGCTTGGGATACCCCTTTCTACCCGAAGTTCAACGATGAATGTAGCCAGCTCCAACAGCTCGTCATAGGTTAGGATCTCAATGTTTCGCGAGTCGCGAGCGTAGCTTTTTTCGGGTAGCTCAACCAAATGCGTAACGAGTCACGATTTCAATTCCTCCGATCGCTTCTTGAGGGAAGTTCTGTTGTAAAAAGAAGGATCTTTGTTAGCTATCATCACCACCAAGACCAGTGGTACTACGACGAGTTTGTGCATTTGTTCGCCAACAGCTATGAAGTGTTTTCCGACATGTCACTACAACGGGAAATTGACAGCGTAGACGACGACTATGTTCGATTTCAGATCCGGGATAAAAACATTAGAGGCAGTTCCTGTACAGTCGTGCTATGCGGCGCAGAAACGTATGAGCGAAAATATGTGGACTGGGAGATCAAGGCTACACTCGATAAACTGCACGCCTTGGTCGGGGTATGGTTGCCGACGCTTCGGCTAATTGACAACGGTGCCAAAAAACCGGAGCGACTGCAGGACAATGTCGATTCTGGCTACGCCAAATGGATTAAGTGGCGGGATCTAACAAGCAACGTCTTGACGACCACGATCGAATCCGCAATCGCTAGTGAGCGTAGCCAGATTGTGAACCACCGTGAAATACGCAAACGGAATGGTTAATGCTGCCGTTGAGAGAGTGGCTCGCCACAGGGGGGCTGCATGCCCGGCGTTCTCTTAAGCCGCTCCTCGTTTGACAAGTAAATCGTCGCGCGGCTTGCCTCGGCGCCGGGCCGGGCGGTGGAATTCCGATAGAATACCAGTGCGTGTGGAGAGACCGTTCTCGCCGTACGCGGCGGCATCGCGTTTGGGGTCAGCACGACGAACTTCGAGGCACGTGCAATGATCCATTTTACTGCGTGTCCACGAAATACTGGGAACTCCACCCCTCCTTTCTCATCTCTGGAAAACTTTTGTTGGGTGCGAGGCGACTCTATGCCGTACCACCTGTTGACGGGTGCCGGATTTAGTGCCAACTGGGGTGGCTGGATCGCATCGGAGGCTCGGTAGGTTCCTGTTCGGCGGTCCGGCTTCGGTCTGTATTCGAGCCGGATATTCGCCGAAGCGATTGACTTTGCCTGTGGCTATCTCATCGGAATTTCCGTACCTTCAGTGGCACAGCACTAGTGTTCTTCATTGACATCAGGGTCATGATCGAACGAACGTCCTGTACGCCGGGGAGCTTCATGAGCGCAGAAAACATGAATTCCTGATACCACATCACGTCTGGCGCCACTATTTTCATCAGAACATCCATGTCGCCGAACACCGCGTAGCATTCCATGATCTCGGGAATATCGTTGATCTGGCGTTGAAACTCCTTGCGTTCTTCGTCGGTAAGGCGAGACATCCTCACCTGCGCAAAAATGCACATGTTGAAGCCAACCTTATGACTATCAACGATCGCGACCGTGGCCTTGATGAATCCCTCTTCTTGCAGCCGCTGAATACGGCGCCAGCATGGTGACTGCGAAACACCGACTCGATCGGCAACCTCTGCGGTGGAAAGCGACGTGTCTTGTTGCAGCAGAGCCAGAATCTTCATATCGATGTTGTCAAGTTGCGACTGCATATATACGCCTCTGTTTCGGAAGTGTGCGGATATATAATGCGCTAAATGCCATATACATGGAAAGTTATCCCAAAATCCGGCGCATACTTCGATTAAGATCCCTCGTGACGCTCAAAAAATGCCGATTTGTACGCAACGGACGAGGGGAGAACAGATGCTCAGGCGTGGTTTGATCCGGGTCATGAAGAAGGCGCTGGACGATTCGAGTGACCATACATCGCCAATCTACCAGTGGATGCGCGTTCCCTCAGGTCCCGACTTTGGATGCAGAACTTGGTGATTGCTCGGGAGTCGACTCCTGCCCGCAGCGCATCGAGTCTGCACAATCAGCGGCGACCTGTAACGTACCAGTACGCCAGTCCGACAAGCGCCCAGCCGCCAATTAGCACATAAGGACGCCAGTCGGCACCGACACCGGCCAGCGAGATTGAAAGCCCGGCGAGTGCTCCCAATACCCCCAGCGCAATAACGACGCGACGGTGGGGCCGGAACGTCGCACGGGCGTAAACCTCGGGATGACATCGCGCGATTTGCACAGCGGACAGGGAAGAAGAAATATACTTCAGCATCGTGGGAATATTTACGGCCAGCAACAAAAACGTCAGGCTGGGCGGCATGAACAATCCTGCCATCGTTGCTGTATAACAAGCTAACAAAGCGATATGCGGCGTACCGAAGCGCGTGTGTACCCGGCCGAAGGCCGCCGGGAATGAACCTGACCGTCCCATAGCAAACACAGCGCGCGAAAATACTAGTGCCGTTGAATTCATCGTCTTGATGATCGATACGACCGCTGCGGTCAAGATCACAGGGGCCGCAAACGCACCCATGGGGCCTCGTGCGGCGTCCAAAAGCGGCGCCGCGCTTGCGGCCAACCGTTGGGGTCCAAGAAGGCCCAGTGCGGTTACCGAAATCGCAACGTACACACCCGCCGTCAGAACGACGGCAATCGCAATCCCTCTGGGAATTGTGCGCTCTGGATTGCGCACTTCCTCGCCGATTTCGGCGGCGGACTCGATGCCCAAAAACAGTGAAATCATCAAAGGAACAGCCGTCGCGATTGCAATCCAGCCGCGCGAATCCAACGGGCCAATGGCGGTCGCGCTGGCCATCGGAAGGCCGACAATCACGAATATTGAAAGCGCGCCAAGCAGAACTGCCATGAGGAGAGTCTGAGCACGCGCGGCAACAGACACTCCTAGGTAATTGAGGGCGAATACCGTCGTGATTACCCCGGCCATCGTCGGCTTCAAAGGAAGCGCTACGACGGCACTCACGTAACTCACCAGTACCATCGAAAGAACCACGAGCGCGCCAACGTTGCTGAGAATCCTTAGCCAGGTGACCAGGAAACCCACAGCCGGATGGATGAACAGTCTGGGCCACTCGTAGGATGCGCCGGATTTCGGCAATGCGGAACTCAGGAATGAGTAGATGATCGCAAACAGGATCATAGGTACGACGTCGATGGCGACTGCAACCAACAAACCGGATCCCGCCGCTTTTGCCGCCGGCGCGAGAACCGAGAAAATGGAAACGCCGATGGCCGTGCCCGCACCAAATGTCACGACGCCGACGAGGCCCACTTCTTTTTTCAGATTCGATTGACTTTGCGGTATTGTCAAAGCGTCTCCTTGGCAGCCTAGTCTAAAATCACGATGCCCCCTATTTGTTAAACGTCGACAGGTAAGGCAGCTGCGACGCGACGTGCGGCAATTCCTATCGATTGGATCGGGCCCATCGACATCAAATGGTTAAGGGTAGGCCTGCTGCCGGCCGCTAAGAGCGCCTGCGTAAACTCATCGAAAACTCCGCGCGGCCAGAGTGCTAGAAGATCCGGTATCTGATAGCCAATGGCTACGCCGCCGCGAAAAGATGCATCGCTCTTTGCCTGCCGAATAGGGAAATTGCTGTCGAGAAGATTCGCACTCACAACCCAGCTGGGCAGCTGCGGATCGTGTGTCGCATTGATCGTCACGTTGCGTGCTCCGCGCGGATCGAAAACCGTTTTTGCAGGGTGCTCCAGCACCGCTGATAGTCACCTTGCAGCTGAGGGAGAGAGAGTGCATTGGTCGTCGGGGATATCACGGCACGGGTCTCGAACATGAAAGCCATGGTTTCACTGATGTAGGTCGGTTTTCTCGTATCATCCCGTCTTGCTTTTTCGAACGTCGCCTCGTCCGGTCCGTGGCCGCTCATGCAGTTATGCAAAGATGCGCCGCCAGGCAAGAATCCCTCGTCCTTCGCATCATAGGTTCCCTCGATAAGGCCCATAAATTCGCTAGCCACATTTCGGTGAAACCAAGGAGGGCGAAAGGTATTAGTCATTGCCAGCCAGCGCGGTGGAAACACGACGAAATCTACGTCATCGACTCCTGGAGTATCACTTTGCGATTGCAGCACGAGAAAAATCGAGGGATCCGGATGATCGTAGCTAATGGATCCAATGGTGTTGAAACGCCTTAAATCGTATTTGTACGGAGCGTTGGTGCCGTGCCAGGCCACAACGTCAAGTGGCGAGTGATGGATCGGTGCCGACCACAAAGAGCCCATGAATTTAGTCAGCAGTTCGAAGTCGCCTTCGACGTCCTCGTAGGCAGCGACGGGGGTTTGGAAATCCCTGGCACGCGCCAAGCCGTTCGATCCAATGGGTCCGAGATCCGGTAGTCGGAAGGCAGCTCCAAAATTCTCACAAATGTAACCGCGCGCTTCGGAATCGACCAACTCGACCCGAAACCGCAGGCCGCGAGGAATGACAGCGAATTCCAAAGGCGTCAGCTCGATAATCCCGAGTTCAGTGGCGATTCGCAGGCGACCAGTCTGCGGCACGATGAGCATCTCACCATCCGAGTTGCTGAAGAACCGATTGTGCATCGAACGATTGGCGACGTACCAATGAATCGCACACCCAACCTGGGCACGGCTCGAATGAGTGCCGCCGACGGTTAACAGTCCCTCGACGAAATCGAGTGGCTTCGCGGGAATCGGCAACGGATTCCAGCGCAGGGGATTTGGTGATGCCAAATTTGGTTCAAAGGTCGATGCTAAGTTAGCGTGATCGACACCGCAATACGATCCAAGCACGGCGGCGGGACGGATCCGATAAAGCCACGATCGGCGACTAGCATGTCGAGGGACCGTAAACGCCGTTCCAGAGAATTGTTCAGCGTATAATCCATAAGGACAGTGTTGTGGTGAGTTGCGCACGTCAGGAAGAGCGCCGGGAACCGCTTCGCTGGCCAATTCGTTCCCGAACCCGGTTTGATATCGCAAGTTCATTGTTTTGTCAGAGCGTCTTCGTTGTCTTAAGAACGCCACGGCGAATCTGGTCGCGCTCCATGCTGACGAAGAGCGCGCGGAAATTCCCCTGACCGAAACCGTCGTCCCCGCGCCGATCGATAACTTCGAAGAAAATCGGACCGATCAATGTTTGGGTGAAAATCTGCAATAAGAAGCGACCCTTCGCTCCATCCAGCAAAATGCCACGTTTTTGTAGTTCCGCGACCTGCTGGCCGTGCCCTGGAACCCGTTCCTCAAGCATTTCATAGTAGGTATCGGGAGGAGGGCTCATGAACTTCAGACCATTCGCGTGCAGCCGGTCCCACGTGTCCAGAATATTGTCTGTGCGTAGCGCTACGTGCTGGATGCCCTCGCCGCGGTACTGCTGGATGAATTCCTCGATTTGGTCGAGCTGAGGGGAACCCTTATCGCACTTCGACTCGTTGATCGGTATGCGGATCTTGCCACAGGGAGCCGACAGCGCGCGGCTCGTCAGGCCGGTGTATTCGCCGGTGATATCGAAATACTGATGTTCGCGAAAATTAAAAACATGGTGATAAAAGTCGTAGAAGTAGTCCATGCGACCTTTCGACACGTTGTGCGTCAGATGATCGATTTCTACCAGTCCAACGCCCGGTGGGGATAGGGAGAAGTTGGGTTCCTTGATGAAGTCGATGTCGTAGATTGATGGGCCGGTGTGACGATCCACGAGGTAAATGAGACTGCCGCCGATGCCCTCGATGGCTGGGATATTGAGTTCCATGGCACCGACCGTGCCCCTGACCTCCCGCGCACCTGCCTCCATGGCGGCGCGTAGAGCATAGGCGGCGTCTTTGACCCGAAACGCCATGGCACAAGCACTCGGACCATGATCGCGAGAGAATTGCTGCGCCAAGCTATTGGGCTCGGCATTGACCACAAAATTGATGTTGCCTTGGCGATAGAGGGACACCTTCTTAGAACGATGTTGAGCAACTCGCCTGAATCCCATGATCTCGAATAGTTGATTAAGTTCGGCCGGGTTGGGCGCCGTGTATTCAACGAATTCGAACCCGTCTGTACCCAGAGGATTCTCCCACGCCGGCGTAGACACGCCAGACTCTGCGGCGGAAATTGGCAGGTCGCTAGCAGTCATTTTGAATTTGTGTTGATTGAGCACTGAGTGCATCATATTAGATAGTTGCATGCGCAACTGTCAACGAGCCCTTTTTGCAATGCGCGATCGAGTTACTCGGATGAAATTGCTGCGGCTCGAAGAGTTCGTGCCATTTCGGCTCAATCGTCTTGCTGATGCAGTCAGTTTGAATCTTTCGGACATATACCGTGATCGGTTTGGATTGGAGATTCCTGAGTGGCGCGTGTTGGTCACGATCGGCCAGTTTCAGGAACGCACCGCACAACAGATCTCGTTGAGTACTCGAATGCATAAGTCGAGGGTGAGCCGGGCCGTCGCCTCAATGGAAGATCGCAAGTTGGTTGAGCGGACATCCAATGCTGAGGACGGTCGAGAAATGCGGCTTTGCCTTACCAAAGCCGGAGAGCGAATGTACGCGGCCCTGGTGCCCTTAGCTTTGGAGCGCGAGCGCGAACTTCTATCTTGTTTGTCGGATTCCGAGCGGCGGATATTTCTCACGGCTATCACGCAGTTGGAAGGATCTTTGGAACTGAGTGAGGCTACTTGACGCATAATTTATGCGCTATTCCCTCATGGCCGCGCATCCGGAAGAGTCGCGCGATACCGATGGCGCAGACAACGAAAAAAAAATCCTGCGGACATGAGCTAATCTTGTCGCAGATAGTTTTGCAAACGCCGTGTGGGACGAATGATGGTCGGAGCGCGCAGCTTCATCGGTAATCTAAGTATTTGCCTATCTGCATCGCTTGGCTTGGGCGTTCAGTTGGCACTTTCTGCTACCTCACCTGCGCCCGCGCTCTTGCTGCGGCTGCAGCCGGGACCGATGGACATCCAGCGTGGACTAGGCTATGTCGATGTCACGCTGACCGTCGCCGGCGCCGATGCGCCCGCAGGAGCTGCGCTTCTGACATTGCCTATTGTGGTCGCGAACACGGAGACGATCGCGGACACCATAGAGAATCTTCAAGCCAGAGACGATCTTGGCATCGTACCATTGACCTCGAGAGATGATCCGGAGGCGCTTAGCTATTCGCGACACTGGATCGCCGGTCGCGCGGTGAAGGGTGATCTTATCGTGCGGTACCGCGCACCCATTGATGACACCCCGCCGCCTCGCGGAAGCGGTCCTCCGTTAAGCCTCAGGACAGAAGGAGGCGGTTTCTCCGGCGCGGGAAATAATTTCGTCCTGCTGCCTGAAACAAAGCAGCCCTATCGCATTGCAATTCGCTGGGACTTGGCTGCGCTAGGCAAGGGAGCGACTGCAACATCGAGCTACGGCGACGGCGATGTTGAAATCGAGGATGGGCCGGCCGAACGCCTCTCATCGACGGCCTTCATGGCCGGACCGATGCAACGCGAGCCGGTCGAATCTGGGAGTGACGGATTCTCATCGGCTTGGCTAGGTACGCCTCCTTTTGATCCGCACCCCTTGATGGTGTGGACTCGCCAATTGCACGCGTGGATGAGCCAATTCTTCAGGGATTCCTCGATCCCACCCTATCGAGTATTTCTGCGCTTCAATCCGATCAACGCCGGTGGCGGCGTGGCGCTGACGCACTCATTTCTGGTCACCTATAACCAGACAACCGATCCGAACAATATCAAGGAGACGCTCGCTCATGAGATGGTTCACACCTGGACCAGCTCGAAGATCGGGCAGTGGTATTCGGAGGGAAACGCGGTCTATTACGAGCATCTGCTCCCGCTGCGAGCGGGACTCATTGGACCCGAGACATACCTGACAGGCCTGAACACAACCGCGGCGCGCTATTACGCCAACATCCTCAACACTGCACCGAACGATCAGATAGCGACTCGCTTTTGGGAAGATAGCCGTATCCGAGTTCTTCCGTACGATCGAGGTGCAATGTATTTCGCCGTCTTGAATGGTCGTATTCGCAAGGCGTCTCACGGTAAGCGCTCGATTGACGACCTTGTCAACGAAATGATCCGCCGTACCCGGTTGGGGCAACCCGCGACTGAAGAGATCTGGATCGAGCTTCTCACCAAAGAGATCGGATCGGATGCTAAAGCTATCCACGCCTCGATGCTCGCCGGTGGTTTGATGTTGCCCGAGTCCGGGGACTTTGGGCCTTGCTTTTCACGTACGACAACCAAGATTCGCCGCTTCGATTTGGGCTTTGATCCAAAGTCCCTGGTCGGGCATGTGAAGACCATCCGAGGCGCGGAGCCGGATTCGCAAGCGGTGAAAGCCGGCTTGCGCGATGGCGATATCGTCACTTACGCGGTGGCCCTGGATCTCGTCCAGAGCAATCCCACACAGACACTCACGTTGCAAGTCAGCAGGGACGGTAAGACGTTTCCTCTTACCTATCTGCCTCGCGGTGAAGCCGTTGATGTCTGGCAGTGGGCACGTGTCCGGGGCATTCCAGATGCAGCGTGCATACGCTAACAGAAACATGGGGGCCGATTTTGCGACGCTCATTTTGACGCGCGTGCGACCTCACCGTCGCGAGCGCGCGGAATTCAAACTCTCGGTGTGCCGCGGCGAGTCACCGGTGGGATGGTGAGCCCGGCACCGGCGCAACGCGGGCGCGAGGAACTCGGAAAGCACGAGAAATACCGCAACTCGACGGGACGGGAGATTCGCGAGTTGTGCCGGGCGGGGCTCTGGGAAGACTCGACTGCTGGCATGGCGCGCAATTTCTACCAGGCCAACCTCGTGATCCTGCCCAAGGAATACGCGTTTGAATTTATGTGTTTCTGCCACCGCAATCCCAAACCCTGCCCTCTGATCGATGTCACGGAGCCGGGGAATCCGGAGTTCGCGCGCGCCGCTCCGGGAAGCGACGTGCGGACGGACCTGCCGGCTTACTATGTCTATCGGGAGGGTGAGTTGGTGGAGGAACGGACGGACATCAAGAACATCTGGCGTGATGATCACGTTGGCTTCATTACTGGCTGCACCTTTTCAGCGGATGCGGTGTTGGAGGAAAGTGACGTCGAGTTTGGGCGGATCGAGACGGCGTCGGGCCGCTTCGGCGCGTATGTGACCTCGATCTCTTGTGAGCCGGCCGGCCGACTTCATGGGCACATGGTGCTGAACGCAAGGCCCGTCGCCGCTCACTCGGTGGCGCGAGTAGTCGAGATCACGTCGCGCTATCCGCTCGCTCACGGAGGGCCCGTGCACGTCGGGTTTCCGGAGCAGATCGGCGTTGATCTCGCCAAGCCGGACTGGGGCCAGGATCGCGGGACGTTTGGCAACTACGTGCCGGTCTTCTGGGGCTGCGGAGTAACGCCCGCAGTCGTCGCTAGGGAGAGTCGGTTACCTGAAATGATCACCCATAAGGTCGCTCATATGTTCGTTACCGATTTGAGGATCTAGGGTCGCGCTCACCGGACCGCGACGTGGCGACAAATCCATTGAACACCAGCGGTTATCCTCCAAAGAGCACGGCCTGGTGCGCGATCGTCGTGTTCACGTTCGTGGCTACGAGTGTGCAGGGCGACAAGTCCGTCATGGCCCTGTTGTTCGAGCCGGTCAGGGCGGGACTGGGGCTCAGCGACACGCAGATGGGTTTGATTCAGGGCACCAGTGGCGGTCTCGCGTTTCTGTTGGCTTCGATTCCGATCGGCCTTTGGGTGGATCGCGGTCATCGTATCGTTATCCTTGCCGTGGGGTCCGTGTTGTGGTCGACCGGAACTCTGGCGACTGCGTTCTGTAGTGGCTTTACTGGTCTGTTTCTCGCGCGTCTTCTGGTCGGCATCGGGTCTATCGTGGTGAATCCAACCGGCATTTCCCTTGTGGCCGACTGGTTGCAGGCAAAAGATCGTGCACTGGCGAATAGTGTCATTTCCGCCGGCGCGGGGCTGGGTACTGCTTTCGGCACGGCGGCCGGTGGGGCATTGCTCGCAGCCGTGACACTTCATCCGCTGTGGAGCGGGGGCACGAATCACTTCGCTCCGTGGCGCACGGTCAATATCTCTTTCGGTGTCATCGCATTTGCCATGACAGCGGCACTGCTGCTGATAAAAGAGCCTCAGCGCAAAGATATCGCTTTAATCGATGCCCGTGTCGTAACCCGATTTAATCGATTGTGGCAGTACCGGCGCTTTCTATTGCCTTTGATTTGTGGGATGACTTGCTCCCTCACGCAATTCATGAGCGTCAGCATCTGGACTCCGGCAACGCTCGGACGGGTGTTTTCCCTTCAACCGCAGCAGTTCTCGAGCTGGCTTGGAGCGGTCACACTGCTGGCGAGCGTGGGCGGTTCTCTGGTCGGAGGCGGGATATCACGGCTGACATCGCGCGGCCAAGTCCGCGACTTGATGGTCACGGCTGCGTCGTTGTCCCTGATAGCCATTCCCTTCGCGTTGTACGCACTGTCATACAGCTTGGTCGTGTTTGCCCTGCTGCTAGCGGTTCTTTTCCTGGCCAACTGCGCAGCACGCATTCTGGTTACCACTGCGCTCACGACACAGATGCCGAACGAGTTGCGTGGGCTCGCCATGGGGGTTGACACGATCTGCAGCGCCTCGATTGGTCTCGGTGTGGCCCCTGCGCTCGTCGGCTGGGTGTCGGACCGCCTCGGAGGCGGTGGGGCCATCGTCTGGTCACTGGCATCCGTGTGCTCATTGTCGGGTGCGGGGTCCGCCTTCTTTTTCTGGCGCGCAGCGTGCAACTCCGCTCATCCAGCGCCTGCACCGGCCGTTTCTTTGCCGGCCGATCACTGATCTTTCTAACTGCTTTTTTGGTAGGAGCTGCAGTGTCTACGAATCTTCGCCTTCGACTTATTTCGTCCTCGACGCAGCGGGACGTTGAAGTCTCGATCCGCGATTTGATCATCGCGGGATGGGCGGGGCGCGATCCCGCTGCCGTACATGAGCATATTGAGGAATTGCAGAAACTAGGCGTGAGGACGCCGCAGACGACGCCGGAGTTCTACAGCATCTCCGCGTCGCGGTTGACCCTTGAGCCGTCAATCCAGGTGATCGGCGAAGCTTCGGGCGGCGAGGTGGAATGTGTCCTGCTGTGTACCGGCGGAAAGCTCTGGGTTGGAGTCGGATCCGATCACACCGACCGTGCCGCGGAGGTTCACGGAATCACTCTGTCGAAGCAGATCTGTGAGAAGCCCATTGCGCCGATATTCTGGGATTTTGACGACTTGCGAGGCCATTGGGACGAGCTCGAACTGCGCTCGTTCATTGCGGACGCCGAGCGGAGTTTGTACCAGAAGGGTCGGCTAGCAACGTTGCTGCCCGCTAAGGATCTCTTCTCGAGCCGCATGGACGGTCGATCGACCATGGAGGGCGTCGTCATGTTTTGCGGCACGATTCCCGCCATTGGAGGCATCAGGCCGTGCCGCTCTTTCGAACTCGAACTTAATGATCCTGTGTTAGATCGCACCATCTCGCACCGGTATGTATGTCAGGTGCTTCCAATCGTGGCATGACGGGAGAGTTAAAGATGGCTATCAACAAGCTCCATGAGGAATTCCGCAATATCGATATGTCGGCGGGTTGGTCGTTGCCGGAGGGTTATTCGCCAGATGCGTTGGCGGAAGAAAAGATCCTGTCCGGCGCTTTAGATCATAAAATGAAGCGCGGCAGTCGAACACGCCTGCTTCGGTTCAAGCCGGGATTTCTCACGCACGCGCCGTTTGTGCATGATTACTGGGAAGAGGTGCTCTTACTGCAGGGCGATATGATCGTCGCGGGCGAGTGTTTCAAGGGTTACACGTACTGTGTTCGCCCACCTGGTGTCCATCACGGGCCATTCAAGTCCGAAGACGGAGCGCTGCTGCTTGAAGTTCACTACTTCGATCCGGTCTGAGCTGCGGACCGACATGGACAATCCGCAGCAACTTGAAAAGTAACACGACTGCCGGGCACCATTCGGCGCCGCTCGATGATCTGCGCAACTTATGGCGTGTCGGCTTCATCTTGCGCGATCACAACCGCGATGATGTGGTCGATGGCGTCGACGTGTCTTTCCTGATGAGGGAGACCGCGTCAGCTGCAGAGATCATCGCTGCTGCCAACATAGCCGCGAGGGCCGCCTTCGAGACCACGGCGCTCGATCTGCCCGTAGCGCGCGGATGCGAGGCAAACACGATCGTCGTTGTTGGGCTGGACGCTCTTCGTGACCCTGATCACGCAGATATCCGCCGGCGGGCCGCCGCGCCCCCTGCCGGGCTGGGGCTGATCACCCTGCACAGCAACAGTGTTACAGGAAAAGCTCTTATCCTCCTTCAGGGTTCTGATGACCTAGCACTGCTGGGATGCGCCCGATTTCTTTCGGAGTTATCCCGGGCGGACATTGTCGCTATCGATCGCAGGGTGGCCCGCGTCGAGGAAGGCCTCATGGCGTCGGGCTCGATGCCGCGAGAGGTGCGAGTTAGTGCGGCACTTGTCACCCGCGAAGGAAGATTGACGGCGTTCGATCTGACGATGGCGTCGCTCACGTCACCGTCCGGCTCACCGCTGATGCCGGGAGGGACTGATACTCCTTATGAAATTCTGCCCGCGGATATCGGAGACGTGTTGCGCTTACATGTCGAGTGGGGCGCTCAACTGCCGACTTCGGAATGGCCACATAACATTGAGACCCTCAGCAGTGGTGGACGGGTGAGGACGCAGGGAGATCTCGCCAACTTCTATGGCGCTGGCGGATGCTTTGCGCCGCCGGGAGCGAAGCGGCTCGCGGGACTTGAGGACGTCGTGATCAGTCCGTTTGGTGAGGGAATCGAGCCGACCATCGATCTCGCAGCCCGGCTCGCACTGGAGGCGACATCCATCCGCTTCCCACTCGTCGTTCCGGCCGAAGCGCTTCGGGCCAGTCTCGAGGGAAACGCAGGTGACCCGCGCAGTCGCCGCGGGACGCTCATCTTAATCGGTGCGGACCATTTGCTCGTGCGCGTGCTGGAGCAGCACGGTGTCCTTAGCCCAATGGACGACAAGGCGGGCCTCGGTGCCATTGAGATCCTGTCGCATTCTTTTGAGCGAGACGATGCGCCAATCAACACCATCGTCGCACGCGCGACGGAAGCCGACGCTCTCAAGGTCACCCTTGCCAGACTTGCGCTCGTGACGCCCCACATCGGCGCGCGGGGAAAAGACCGGCCGGTGATCGGCGACGTGGCGTTAGAGTTAGCTGAAGTCGTTAATGCCACCGCGCCGCTGGGCCAGGCGGTATCCGCCCTGTGTGCGCTCGAGGAAGTAGCCCTGGCACTGGCGGTCGTCGGGTTGGAGGAGGTGGAGGCGGAGGTCGCGGTCGATCGCGCGGACCCCGCTTTATCGGTTTTTTTAAACGAGTGGGCTAGAACCCGGTTCGGGCCCGTACGAACGACTGCGCGGGTACTGAGCCGGGACGTGAGGCAACCCGTCCCCGTTGCCGACCTTGAATCCATTGGTCGCGAATTCACCGTCCGCAGCGAAATCGCCGAGTTCTGGACACTGTTACGAGAGCGAGTGCTCGATCGCGTGGGCGAGGGCGACGATGGCATGGTCGAGATCGATGCTTACCTGAGCGAGTCCCCGGAAACGCGGAGGGCGCTCGCCGTAAGGGTACGCGATGCGTTCACCGCGAAAGGGATCACCGCGGACCGCCTGCGCGTGACGATTGGTTGCGCCTACAAACCTGGGTTCTCTTGGATCACGGAGGTGGTGTCAGATGCTCTCGCGCCGCTCGGTGTCGATCGAGTGACCTTCAAGGCGCGGCGTCATCGCCCCCCGATCGAGTGGCCTCACCAGACGATCTTTACGCCGACGCGGTGGCTTCACGAACTCTATCCGGCGGATGTGGTGTTGGCTCGCCGCCTGGGTCTGCCGCTCGAGAAGATCGGGCTCAAGATAGTCGATGAAGCGCCGGAAACGTACGAAGTCATAGCGTCGCGTGGTGGGACAGAGGTGTATCGCGGAAGTTTCAGCCCACGCCTTATCGTTCAGCCACTGATCCGCCATTTTCCGGATTATGAGCGTGTGCAAGTGACAACGGGTGGCTTACGAGTGACCGTCGCCGGCCACGTGCTTTGCGATCAGCGCATCGAGACCGACATCGAGGCGCTTTGGCGGCATTTCCAGAGTGAGACCTTGCCACGGCTCCATGATTACATCATGCGGGTGACGAGCGGCGATCCGCGTCCGGGCGACGCGCCGCTCTTTGCAGAGTTGCGCATCGAGGCGAATCTCAGTGAGCCGGACTATCGCATCGGGGTGGCTGACGAGGTCGTCTCGTCCATTGATGCGCTCCACGAAGAAATCTATTTTGGCACACACCGCTTCCTGGAAGTGATGGGGCAGCGGCTTGGAGGCGATCCGCTGGAGTTTGCGGGGCGCATCATCCCGGTCCTGCGAGCCTCGGCACCGGATGAGCCGCAGCGTTGCAAGATCAGCTTTGCGGGCTTTCCCGCTGTTCGACCGCATGCGCGGTTGCGCTGGCGGACGAAGTGGGATAGTAGTGAGAAAGTAATTCCGATCCTGCAGCGGGCTGTTCCCAAGCCCCGGGTCGTGGATATCCGCACCGACTGCAAACTCCCCGAAGGCTGCGATCTCGCCGTGGAGTTTGTCACGGATGAGCGCGGTGAGGAGAAAGCGCGTCTGCGCAATAGCGCGTATTTTCCGACCAGGGAGTTGGCAGAGTCATTGGTCTCCGTCGGCCAACTGCAGCGCGTGTGTGACTGGATCGGCCGGCTCAAACTCGCAAGACTCTACCCAACCGCGTTGGCGTATGACGGCTTGCACGCCGTGCGAGTTTCGAGCGACGGCAATCCGCTTGCGGCAATTCCCCTAGCTTGCGGGAGCAATATCGAGGTCCCTGACATTCGCTCATGCGAGGAAACGGCGACGCAAGGCGGCTTACTTTTTCAGAGCGAAGCGCCGATCACGCCGGAAGGAGCTAACGCCATGCTCGCGGAAATGGCGCGCTTCGATGAGGTGACTGCTTATCGCGTGGGCGAGAGCTATCTCGGCCGCGATATCTGGGCGATCGATCTGATGGAGCCGGTTGCGGCCGGTTACCTCTCGCGTCTCAAGCTCACGACGGCGAAACCAACTATCGTGTTCTCGGCGCGACAACATGCTAACGAAGTCTCTTCCACCCATTTCGTACTCGATCTCGCACGGCGGCTCCTGACCGAGCCGGACAGCCGGCGGCTCCTGCGGCGGGTGAATGTCGTCGTGCAGCCGATGCAGAACCCGGATGGTGCTGCACTGGTGGAGGAACTGCGCGCGCTGTCGCCGAACCTGTTGCTCCACGCGGGCTATTTCGGAGCGCTCGGGGGCGATGTCGGCTACGGCTTTCCAGGCGACCGCAGTATCATGCCCGAGAGCAAGGTCAGGCCGCGACTCTGGGAATGGTGGTTACCAGACGTTTTTATGAACCCACATGGCCAACCCAGCCACGAATGGGTCACGCCCTTCTCCGAGTACGTGGGCTGGGCCATTTCGCGCACCAAGGTGGTACGCAGCTTCTGGGCGCCGCGTGGTTGGTTCATTCCCGACGCTACTTACATCGTCGGACCGGATTACCTGGAGCATCGGCACGCCACTTTCGAGATTCTCACGCGAATCATTGCTGCCCAGAAGGCCGACGCGGCCGCCGTCAAGCGCACCGAGTTTCTCCGTGCGCTTTATACCCGCTACACGGTCGACATCGATCCCGACACGTTCGGACTAAATGTCGTCGACGGTACCACGGTCTGTTTCAAGAGCCCACTGGGAGAGCGGCCGTTCTCGACTTCAGCCACGCAGCACTGGATGCTCAACCATCCTGATATCACAATCTGGCAGGGATCGACCGAAGCGGTGGACGAGGTCGCCTACGGCGAGTCGCTCAGGTCCGCCACGGGCGAGGGATTGCGTTGGGGCATGGCCGTCATCGAATACCTTGTGCAGGCCATACATGAAGTTCGCCAGTCGCAGGTTCGCGATCCGTGGGGGACGATCTTTGCGGTGCATCGACGTCGCCCGGGGACGTCGTCGCGTGGCGACGATGGCGCTCTTACTGGTACCGCTGCGGCCGACCGCTACCGGAAACTCGCACGCCTGTTGTTCGATCCGGAGAGACCCTGAGCACCGCAAGCGCAGCCTGGGATTCCCCATGTGCTCAGGCGCAAGCGTTACGGAAGTCGGTGCGAGTATTACGCTCCCACCGGCCGACACGAATTTAAGCGAACGACTCCAATGTAACCCTAGCGCGACAAGCATTTTTTGAAGTCACGCCCGTCGGGTCTGCGCAATGACGCTGCCCGTCGAAGCGCGCCGGAGAGTAGCGATCTGTGGCGAGAGGTTCCTCTCAACCATCGCCACCCCAGGCCATACTAGAAGTCCTTGGAAAGGGTCAGACCGACTGTGCGCGGTGTCAAGTATTCCGCGGTCGTGACACTAGTGCCGTTACGATTGTCGGCGTAGAGGACACCAAACTTGTTGAACGCATTGCGGAGAAAGACAGAGGCACGCCAGCCATCCCATCGGGCTCCCGTCCGCAAGTCGACGAGCGAATAGCTGGGGATTGTGAACCGCGGAGTCGAGGTATTGACAGTGGGATCGTCCGCAGACGGGACAAAGAGCTGAAATGCGGAGTCGCGTGTGCCGATGTAACTCCAATTCCCCCCGACGAAACCAACAATGCCGTTGGCAATCGGAAAGTCCTGCTGAATGGATAGGTTGCTCGTAAAGCGCGCCGAGCCCGGCAAACGATCGCCTGCATTTCCGATCAGCGTGTCGATACCGGGCGAGCTGGGAATGGTCTGTGCCAAGACGGCATCGAGCAGGGTCATGTTCGCACCAACGGTTAGTCCCGTGTAGGGCTTCCAACTGATCTCGGCCTCTAAACCACGACTATGCGCTCTGCCGCCATTCGTAATGTAGGTGAACTCGTTGGCAGCAGAGGTATCCTGCAGCTGGATGTCCTTCCATTCGATGTCGAATAGGGCGATGTCGTAGCTGAGGGAGTGCTCACTCACGATTCCCTTCAAACCTAACTCGTAGTTGGTAGTCGTATCCGGCGCAAAGGAGGGCGGTACGCCGGCGATAGTGTTATTGAAACCTCCGGGTCGATAGCCGGTCGCAACACGCACGTAGGCCATGAGATCCGAAGTGATGTGGTATTCAGGAGTGACTTGCCATGTGGTCGAGGAATCCTCAGAGGTTTCCGGGGTGCCCCCGGACGAGGAAGGGCCGAAGAACACCACGGCAGCCGGATCGACTACGGTGCTGCCACCGGCCCATTGCTCGTTGTGGGCCCAGCGAACTCCAGCTGATACTTCGAATTGGGGCGTGAAGTGATAGGTGGCATCGGCGAACGCCGCACGCTCCCTGTAGGTATTCGGCCCCAGTGAAGCAAAGGGGACAACACTGACGCCCGGTCCTGTGAAATTCAAAGCTTGATTAGTATTGCTAGACTCTTTCGTGTAGTACAGACCGAGTCGCCAGTCGAATTGCTCAATCTTGCCGCTCAGCCGCAACTCCTGCGAAAATTTCTCGGTTCCCGCAACATCCGCGATGCTGGTCGATCCGGGACCGTAGACGGACTGCAGGAAACCAAACACGTTGCTCACGTCGTCGAAGTTTGTACCGTCGCTTTTCTGCCATGCTGTAATGGACGTCACGTGCAAACTTGCCGGTAGGTCGGCGTCGATCTTCGCGGAATAGAGTTGTTGATCCCCGATATCCGACGTGGGGCCCAAACTTAGGGTAGTAAGGTTACCATTGGCGCCGGAGTTGAAGTCAGGATAACCCGCCGCGTTTTCGTTGACCACGGGTCCTCCATCGGAGAATTGCGCATTGCGCTTCTGCTCCAAGGCGGACAGCAATATCGACACGCCGTCCATCGGTTTGACCAACAGCGCGGCATGCCCGCCATAGGTGTTCACCGAATTAACGTTGTAAGATAAGACTCCGTTGTCGGGATTGATGTTGTCGAGGTAGGCGGGATCAACCCGTTTGAAAGCACTGACGCGCAGGCCAACCATGTCCGAGACGATCGGAATATTCACCTCGCCACGTGTTGACCAGCCCATTCCCCCGCCATCGGTCGTTTCCACGCCAGTCTCCACGCGGCCAGAGAAGTTGTTAGTGTCCGGTTGGCGGGTGACGTACTTGATAAGGCCACCGAGGCTGGACGCTCCGTAAAGAGTGCCCTGCGGACCACGCAGGACTTCGATGCTATCGAGCATCGCAGGATCGAAGTCCGGGAAGTGGCCGTCGCTCAGACCAGTCTGTGTAGAAGCGCCGAACTTGACATCATCGATGGTGATGGCGATCGTAGGGCTCAACCCGCCACCTGTCGTGATGCCGCGAATCGAGATATCTTGCGTGGTATTACCGTTGATCTGAAGGCCGGGTATTCGGGAGTAGTAATCCTTTAATTGATCCAGATTCTGCACCGCCAAGTCTTCAGCGTTGACTACGGTAACGGACATCGGCACGTCAATTGCCCGTTCTTCACGCTTCTGCGCCGTTACCACGATCTCCTCGAGCCCTGGAGAAGCGCCTGCAGTGGTCTCATTATTCGCCGCCACGGCAAGTACGCCGTTAACCGATACACAGACGCCTAGAACGATTGGCCAATGTCGGCGCATGCTGACTCCCCAAAATTAGTGGCTGTTATACGACGGTCGACAGCAAAGAGCTTACCGAGCTTACGCCGCACAATTTTTGCGTTCTGTACGTCTAGCTGGTGCTGATATGAAAAAATTTCGGCTGAAAGCCACCCCACGCGACTAATCATTTCGCCTTTTGTGCGGGGGGCTTTCAGCGTAGCTTGCATGTCACTAGCGATGACTCGCTTACCCGGCCTTCGCCTTATCTACTGTTACCTCGGGGACTGCAGCCAAAGCTCCCGCTTTGTCAGGACTGCGGGAAGTCATCCCCAGCGCTCTAGACGGCGCGTGGTCGATGTTGATCTGGTGACAAGCACGATAGCTTCTCGGTACAGCAGAGATGTCTCCTCGATCACCCTCTTTTTGTCCGAGTGCCACGAGTTCGAGAACTCGGATCCTGCTCAATACATAAATCTTGCGCGCAAGTCTCCCTGCCGAGCTCAATACGGCAGAAAATGCCTCCCGTGCGTTGCTAATTTTGGCTGGCCTAAAGACCGTGGTCTCAGCGCTCGCTATGCAAACTAACAAGGAGTCGTCTCGATGACTACTTTTTTATCCCCGTCATCTGCTCGTTGCGATGGCTCTGCTGCCTGTGACCGCCGGTCACCCGCTCGCTGGTGCAGCTGCTTTCGGAGCCCGAGGGGACATCGTGACCCTTTTGCTTCGATGCGACGCGCCATCCAGCGCTGGGAATCGCCCCGCGCCAAGCGCAAGCGCGAACTAAGCGCGGCGCTCGGGCATAGGTTATGCTGTTGAACTGCGACACGCGGAAAATTCGTCCCAATAAGCTCAGTTATAGTCACAGTTCGCAAAGATAATTTCAAGCATCCGTTTAGACTAAACGGCGTCAATCTTGTCTCTGTCGAGACGAACACGAGGAAAATCCTGCCGGTGAATTCGTTCACACCTCCACGACCTACCATCAGGGACGTGGGCACCGTAGATAATGACTTCTTTTCTGCGCGTACTTATTCCGCGTGGGTTCGAGGCTCGATGCGAGCGGCAGCGTCAAGACGGAATCCGGCTATCCTATTCGGAAGCTCCGTCAGCGAGCCAACAAACGAACTCTTACACGTCTTGCGGAGTGCATTCTCGCCGCGACTCACATCTCGCTATATCAGCGTTTTTTCCGATGGCAACCGCTATGTGGTCGACGCAATCTGTGCACGGTACGGCGTAAAGGCCGAATGTGTCGTGACCTCAACCGGGGTAACGAGTGCGCTGTCGATGATTGTTAAGACGTTTGTCGCCCCAGGCGATCATGTCTTGGTTGAACGCCCAGGCTTCGATCTATTAGGTCTAACCGCCCGCGATGGCGGCGCACAGGTTGACTATGTGGAACGATCGGCGCCCAACTTTCGATTAGATATATCCACCATCAAGAGTCAGCTTTTGCCAACCACCCGTCTTATGATGATTACAAATCTGCATAATCCAACCGGGGCACACTTAGGAAGCGAGGAGATAGCATTAGTTGCAGCCGAACTCGCCCGAGTCAACGCGCTCCTAGTGGTTGACGAAGTTTATTCGGATTTTACGCGCCCGTATTTTGAGGCGCCGGCAGCGTCAATCGCCAAAAACATTATTAGCACGAACAGCCTCACCAAGGTCTTCGGCCTGCATACGCTTAAGTGTGGCTGGCTCATTGCTGCTCCGGAGTTGATTGGTCGGCTTCAAAATGATCTAACGGAGGGGGACACAGGTATTGCGAAACTGTCGCACGCAGTCGCTGCGCACGTTTTAGAATCGCCTGACTCATTCGACTCTCATTGGAAGACTATTTTGCACGCCTCGCGTCCTGTCGTTGAACACCATGCACAAAATATGATTGCTGCCGGCCTTATCGACGGGTCGATCCCGCGATTTGGATGCATGTATTTTCCCAAGGTGCTGGATGTGAATGACACGATCGGCCTTGCCCGGAGACTTTGGGAGCACTATGACATCTTGGTCGCACCGGGGGAGTATTTCGGCGCGGCGGGCTATATTCGTATCGGCTTCGGTGGTGCAAGCGCAGAGCTAGACAACGGACTCCTGCGCTTGCATGAGGCGCTAAGAGAGATGTGTTCCACTTAGATTTCCACCCCAATGGAGGTCATCCGGAATGTTTATCATGACCAGACCTCGTGGATATTGTTTTTGAAAGCGCATACCTCAACGCGATTGTCGAACGCACAGGCTGGGATTTGTGGCTACACTACAAACGGTTGCGCACGAACCAATTCGTGGCTTGGTGAGTCAGCTATTGAACCCTCGCAGAACTCGACGGCTTGACCCATACTGAGGCAACTCATGAACAAACTTACACCCAGCATTCGCATTACCGACCCGGCCTTCATCGGAGGCCGGGGCATCAGTGCGATTGCTCTTCAAGTGTTAGGTATGAGGTATTTGTTCCATGGATTCTTCACTTGCTCTTTCGAGGCGACGGCTTCAAGTCGTCGCAGACGCTGATCCCGGCGCAATTGGACGCGTCGTCGAGGCTTTCCAGAACCTAAATATCATTCCCCGGCGAGTGTCCGCCGAATTCTCATCGAACGATGTGTTGCACATGGAGGTCGACGTGTGCGGGGTTGCCGACGATCAGCTGGCGCTGATCGCCCGCAAGATTCGGCAATCGCCATGCATCGTGAATGCCTATTGGCATCAATTGGATTGATTTCAGTGCCGTGTACTTAAGAGACAATCGGATGGCCGACTTGCTACACCGTCCTCTCAACGTTGGTACCCCGTGTGCCGCTTACGTTTGGTGAATGGGCGAAGTTTATGAGTGCGACGGGTCCCTACACCCTACAGGGCGCGTCTCGACCGAGGCAAGCTCGAGGTGGGTGACCAGCGGACTCGGGGGTCCGCTCGATCAAAGGGTGTTTGAGCGCGAGGCGCAATGCATTCCATTCGTTAGAAGACCCTGGACGAGACGGCTCTCGAGATTTACGGCCGCTGAGCGCGTTGCTCCATCTCTCAGAATTCCTTCGGCACTAGGTCGTACTCTGGAGTGGGCAGACCTTTCAGGTAGTGATCGAACCAGCGAAGCATGTGGCGCGAACGCATAGCGCGATGCTTGGGATTGCTCGACGTTCCAATACTATGGCCGGCGCCTTCAAACCATATCAACGCCGTCGGTACCCTCAGATCCTTCAGTGCGCGAAACATCATCAACCCGCCGCTGCTGGCCGGCGTGCGATAGTCGCGGTCGCCGCCGATGAACATCGTTGGCGTTTTGATATTCCCTGCGTAGTAGATTGGCGAGCGTTTGTTCTCGTCCGTTTGCTGGAATGGCGCTTTGTTTTCGCCGAAACTTGGTTGGTCGCCGATGTACCACAACTCTCGGAAATCGGCGATGTCGCTCGTTGAAACCGCGGCAGCAAACCGGTTGGTATGTCCGATGATCCAGTCTACTGCCACGGCGCCGGCTGATCCACCGCTCACCCCGAGCTTCGACTTATCTACATAGGGGCGGCCAGCGATGAAATCGACTCCTGCCATAAGGTCGTCGATGTCATTTCCGCCGGGCCAGTCTGGGAGCGCGCTCGCAAACGCTTGACCGTAGGACATGCTGCCGCGCGGGTTGATCAGGAGATAGAGATAGCCGGCGCCCGCCATAATTTGTGCGTCGTCGTAGAAGCTCTCGTTGTTGAAGTAATAGGGGCCTCCGTGGATCGACAACACCATCGGGTATGTACGGTGGGGATCGAAATTAGGCGGACGATACAAGAAGCCCTGGATTTGCTCGTCGCCAGAACCCGTAAACCAGAAAGATTCGGGCATGTCGAGCGCAGCTCTTTCCAGCAAGGCATCATTGAGTCCAGTGAGTCGAACCTGCCGCTTGGCACGGCTCACGTCGAACAGCTCCGCCGGTCTCACGGGATCGGTGATCACGGCGATGATCGTCCGTCCGTCGCTTGAAGCGACGAAATCTCGTACGACTTGCCGTCCTTCGGTCCATGGCGTCGCTTTGCCGCTCTTGGTGTCGAACATCACCAGATTGACCGTGCCATGCCACTGCACCATTGCCAGGATGCGGTTGTTATCGAGCCACGCTAAGGCACCTGATGAGCCTGGGTTGTTTCCTCCGGAAATGTCCGGATCGTAGGTCGCGGTAAGATTCTTAGCCGTGCCACCCCCCTTGTCGAGAATGAAGAGAGCACCTTGCGCGAAATTCGGGCGTCCGGCGGGATTGTTGGCGACGTAGGCGATCCGGCAGCCATCCGGGCTAGGGAAGAGCTTCGTCGCCGGAGTGATATAACTAGTGCTGCCGATATTCATAGGGGCCACCGTTTGCCGTTCTCCGGTAGCGACGATGACTTGGTAGAGCGTCGGCGTGATGCGGCCATAGTAGGGCTCATCGGTTTCGTCGCAGGTGAATAACAGTGACTGAGAGTCGATGCTCCAGCTCATGCCTTCCGCGGCGAATCGCCCATGTGTCAGCTGTCGCGGCGTGAGGTTTGCCGCGTTCGGGTCGTAGGCCAGCACCCAAATTTGTTCGGGTTGGTCGAAGTCGACGTAGCCGCGGCCTTCGAAGCGATAATTGGCGTGCGTAAAGATGTGCACACCCTCCGCCAGGTCGGCGTCCTTTTCCGGCGTGTTGGCGAAACGGGTCGGCCCGCTGAGAGCAAGACTGCGTCCGTCGGGTGACCACGCGAAGTGCGAGATGCCGTGGTCAAGCTTGGCGAGGAGCCGAGCATCGCCACCGCCGGAGGGAATCGTGAAGAGTTGCGCTTTGCCGTCGATCTGGCGAAGGAATGCAACGACCGTACCGTCTGGCGAGAAGACGCCCTGTTTGTCTGAACCCCAGTCCGTGAGCGCGTGCGGCCTTTCTCTGAGCTTGGCCACATTTAGCAGCCAGAGCGAACTCTCAATCGTCTTCTGGTCGGCGGAGAGCCGCTGACGACCGAATAACACTATCGATCCGGTCGGTGAAAGGCGCAGGTTCTGCGGCTGCTCTACCTCAAGGATGTCGTCCGTGGTCATGCCCCGCCTGGAATCGGCGAGAGCGGGCGCCACTTCGTACATTGGTAGGGCGGCGACGGCGACGGTGACCATGCCAGCTTGTAGAAAATCTCTGCGATCCATAGGGTCCTCTCGATGGGACTATCGACGGACCAAGCCCTTGCCGACAGCTTGTCGCTAAATTTAACGGATAGGACGCGGAGGAATTATGCGAATTCGGTTGGATTCGAGTTTGCGCTGCATAACCTATGCGCGTCGAATCGCGTTAGTGTCCCATTACGACGAGATAGATTATGCGCTCCTGACTGATGGGCCACATAACCTATCCCATCAGAGGCCGCTGCAGCCGGTATATCGAAAAGATAATTCGCTGCAAATGGCTAAAATGGAGGCAGTTCAAGTTAGGAGCGCTGTCCGCTTCCCCTGCGTTCGCTCGAGGATCGCGCATAGATGAATTATCGGCTTTTTGTTGAACCATTTGTGCTCCCATCAGACGAACCGCACTGTTTAACAGTGGCAGATTATGCAGCATGGGTGCGGGACGCGCTTCGAAGACAACGTCAACCCAACCGGAAGCCGCGGTTCTCTTCGACAGTACAGTCATCAAACCCCGGCGAGATAGCGCCATGTTGCCGCAGATCACCATCAAAGGCGTCAGCACATAAGAGAGTCGAGACATGAGCAACTCGCTTCGGAAGTTGATGTCGCTGAGTGCAACGCTGGTGGGCGCATCACTGTTGATGGGACTAGCTTTCGACGCGAGTTGCACGGCCCGCGCGGCGGATGTAGTTCCTGATGAACCGTCCAAGCGAACCGAGGCTCTTCGTAAAGACGGTGTCGACCTAGCCACCTATGCGGCGGTGCGCGGGGAGGGGCTGGGACATAGTGAGGTCATGACGTTTGTAAGTGCGCTATCCGACGGAATCGGCGCACGCCTAATGGGTTCGCCAAACATGCAAAAGGCTTACGACTGGTCGTTGGCGACCTTGACGCGACTCGGCGCACACGGCGCACATCTAGAAGACTTTGGGGAATTCGGGCTAAGTTGGCGCCAGAACAACGCTTGGATGCGCATGTCCGCGCCTGACAGCATGGTGTTCGTGGCTCAAGCCGGCCCCTGGTCTGTGTCCACTCACGGTTCTGTCGAGGGCGACGTCGTTCCAGTTGAGATCAACAATGAAGCAGACTTTGCAAAGTACCGCGGTCATCTGAAGCGCAAGGTTGTGTTCCTGGGGCCACTTCGTCCTGTTCCCACACCCATTGAGCCCTTTGCGGTCCGCTACACCGACGCCGCGCTTGAGAGCGGTGAAGTGTCGGAGCCGGTCAGGAAGTACTATCAGACCATTCAACCCCACATCCGCGAGCGCAGCGAGACCGACCGATTTCGTTTGTCGCGCAATGCTTTTCTCCAAAGGGAGGGTGTGCTCGCAATAGTGTTCCCGAGTGCAGATGGCGAAAGGGGCGGTGGAACTGGCGATCTTGCGATCGACAACGGGGCGTTGGCGGGCCGCCCGTGGGTGGCCGAGGAACGGCCAGCTTTTCCCGTAATCTTTACGGCGATTGAAGACTTCGGTCGTGTCTGGCGGATGACGCAGGCGGGAACGCCGGTGAGAGTGCAGTTCAATGTCGACACGCAGGACCTCGCGAAGCATGAGCATGCCTTTAACGTCGTCGCCGATATTCCTGGCTCGGACCCCGCTTTGCACTCGCAAATTGTTCTGGTCGGAGGTCATCTCGACAGCTGGGCCTCGGGGGAGGGCGCCACCGATGATGGCGCAGGCGTGGCGGCAGCGCTTGAAGTAGCTAGGATCCTTCAGGCCCTCCATATCCAGCCGCGTCGGACCATCCGAATTATCCTCTTTGGCGGCGAGGAGGAGGGGCTTCTAGGGTCGGAAGGTTATGCCAAGTCGCACCTTGGGTCAGTGCCGCGATCCACAGAGCCGGATCAGCTTCTTCTTACACGTGAATCCTGGCGGCGCCCGATCGGCCCCGTCAAGGTCCTTCCCGAGTATGACCTGCTGTCGGCGGCCTACAACGTCGACCATGGCGGTGGTCGTATCCGCGCCGTCTACACCGCCGGAAATCCCAAGCTCGCGGCCGTCTATCGTCGGTGGATCGCGCCCTTGAAGGACCTCGGCGTGGCGGCAGTCTTCGATGAGCCGAGCTGGCCCGCGGATCAGTCCACTTTCACAAACCTCGGCATTCCAGGCATCCTCTTCCTTCAGGACCCGCTCGACTACAGCAGCCGCTCCCACCACACCAATATGGACACGATGGAAAGAATTGTAGCCACAGATCTGGCGCAGGTGGCAACCGTC